>ENA-OROO01000752-OROO01000752.1-human-gut-metagenome-genome-assembly--contig:-NODE-752-length-19398-cov-8.453549_pt1 | contig 19398 bp, 14 predicted proteins | sample MGYA00242130_ERZ509052 | MGnify/ENA primary metagenome ERZ509052 (study PRJEB26280, sample SAMEA2338730) | human gut metagenome | biome: human gut; feature: human-associated habitat; material: faeces... | reverse complement strand
GACCGGGCACTGGCCAACGCAGACGCCGCAGCCCATGCAGTCGAGCGGGGAGATGGCCATGGTGTACTTATAGACGCCCTTGCCCTTACCGGCCTTGATGTCAACGATCTTGGCAGCGGCGGGAGCGTTCTTGGCCTCCTCCTCGGTGAGAGCGAAGGGACGGATGGTGGCGTGCGGGCAGACGTAAGCGCAGTTGTTGCACTGGATGCACTTCGTCTCGTCCCACGTGGGAACGGAAACGGCAACGCCGCGCTTTTCGTAAGCGGCAGCGCCCAACTCGAACTGTCCATCAACATGATCGACGAACGTGGAAACCGGCAGAGAGTCGCCGTCCATCTTATCGACCGGGAAGAGGATGTTCTTGACCTGCTTGACGAGCTCGGGCTTGCCCTCGAGGTTGTGCTCGGTGACAACGTCCTCAGCGTTCGCCCAGTCGGCGGGAACGTCGACCTTCACGTAGGCGGTGGCGCCGGCGTCGATGGCCTTGTGGTTCATCTCGACGACGTCCATGCCCTTCTTGGAGTAGGACTGCGTGGCCTTTTCCTTCATGTACTTGATGGCGTCCTCTTCCGGCAGAACCTTGGCCAGGGAGAAGAACGCGGACTGAAGGATGGTGTTGTTGCGCTTGCCCATGCCGATCTCGATGGCCAGGTCAATGGCATCGATGGTGTAGAGCTGGATGTTGTTCTGGGCGATATAGCGCTTGGAGGCGGCGTCCATGTGGTGGTTCAGCTCGTCGAAGTCCCACTGGCAGTTGATCATGTAGACACCGCCGGGCTTGACATCCTGCACCATCTTAAAGCCCTTGGTCACGTAGCTGGGATTGTGGCAGGCCACGAAGTCCGCCTTGTTGATGTAGTACGGGCTGCGGATGGGATGATCGCCGAAGCGCAGGTGGCTGATGGTCACGCCGCCGGTCTTCTTGGAGTCATACTGGAAGTACGCCTGAACGTACTTGTCGGTATGGTCGCCGATGATCTTGATGGAGTTCTTGTTGGCGCCCACGGTACCGTCGCCGCCCAGACCCCAGAACTTGCACTCGATGGTGCCGGGGGCCGCGGTGTTGGGACAGTTCTTATCCTCGGGCAGGGACAGGTTGGTCACATCGTCCACGATGCCGATGGTGAACTGGCGCTTCATCTCGTCCTTCTTCAGCTCGTTATACACGGCGAACACGGAGGCGGGAGGCGTGTCCTTGCTGCCCAGGCCGTAACGGCCGCCGATGACCTTGATGTCGTTCCAGCCGGCGTTGGCCAGGGCGGTGACAACGTCCTGATACAGAGGCTCGCCCTGAGAGCCGGGCTCCTTGGTGCGGTCCAGCACGGCGATCTTCTGCACGGAGGCGGGCAGGGCCTCGATGAGCTTCTCGGCGGCGAAGGGGCGGAACAGACGGACCTTGACCAGGCCCACCTTCTCGCCGTGGGCGTTCAGGTAGTCGATGACCTCCTCAGCCACGTCGCAGATGGAGCCCATGGCCACGATGACGCGGTCAGCGTCGGCGGCGCCGTAGTAGTTGAACAGCTTATAGTCGGTGCCCAGCTTGGCGTTGATCTTGTCCATGTACTTCTCGACCACGGCGGGCAGGGCGGTGTAGTAGCTGTTGCAGGCCTCGCGGTGCTGGAAGAAGATGTCGCCGTTCTCGTGGCTGCCGCGCATATGGGGATGCTCGGGGTTCAGGGCGTGCTTGCGGAACTCGGCCACGGCGTCCATGTCGCACATATCCTTCAGATCCTCGTAGTCCCAGACAGCGATCTTCTGGATCTCGTGGGAGGTGCGGAAGCCGTCGAAGAAGTTGATGAAGGGGACCTTGCCCTCCAGCGCGGCCAGATGGGCCACGGGGGACAGATCCATGACCTCCTGGACGTTGCCCTCGCACAGCATGGCGAAGCCGGTCTGGCGGCAGGCCATGACGTCGGAGTGGTCGCCGAAGATGTTTAGCGCCTGGGTGGACACGGTACGGGCGGACACGTGGAACACGCAGGGCAGCTGCTCAGCCGCGATCTTGTACATATTGGGGATCATCAGCAGCAGGCCCTGGGACGCGGTGTACGTGGTGGTCAGGGCACCGGCGCCCAGAGAGCCGTGGACAGCACCGGCGGCACCGGCCTCGGACTGCATCTCGACGACCTTGACCTTGGTGCCGAAGATGTTTTTCAGACCGTTGGCGCTCCACTGGTCCACGAAGTCCGCCATGGGGCTGGACGGGGTGATGGGGTAGATGGCTGCGACCTCGGAGAACGCGTAGGAAACGTGCGCCGCGGCGTTATTGCCATCCATGGACTTCATTTTTCTTACCATAATGAGCCTCCTTACATTATATACTTCCGTACCGCCAGAAGGGCGCAAAGACCCCTTTGTACGGAATGTTAGGCACCGTCATAGTAGCACAAAAAATCCTGGATGTAAACCCACATTTTCGTGATTTGTGCCACGATAAAACTTTTTTAGCGCCATGCACAAAAATTCTCACGGCGGCGGGACAGGTTCATGCACTCCGCGCAAAAGGCAGGGGACTTTTTTGGAAAAAGTGGCTGTTCACGGCGGAAATTTTGTGGTAAAATGTACGGTGCTATAAAATTAGTGTAAAGGGGGCGCTGTCCATGATGGTGACGGTACGGTCGCTGGGCCTGACGGGCATCACCGGCTATGAGGTGTCGGTGGAGTGCTTTCTGTCCGGCGGACTGCCGGGGTTCGACGTGGTGGGCCTGCCGGACGCGGCGGTGAAGGAGTCGCGGGAGCGCGTTCGGGCGGCGGTGAAAAACTGCGGGGCCAAGTTCCCTGTCAGCCGCATCACGGTCAATCTGGCTCCGGCGCGGGTGCGGAAGGAGGGCACGGTGTACGACCTGCCCATCCTGCTGGGCATTCTGGCCGCGGCGGAGGAGATATTTCCCCTGCCCCAGGGCGCGGCGTTTTTGGGCGAGCTGAGCCTCTCCGGCGCGCTGCGGCCGGTGACGGGCGTGCTGCCCATGGCGCTGACGGCGGCGCGGCTGGGCATCGATACGCTGTATGTGCCCGAGGCCAACGCCGCCGAGGCTACCCTGGCCGACGGGCTGACCGTGTACGGTGTGACGGACGTGGGACAGCTCATCGCCCACCTGAAGGGCGAGCAGGTCATGACGCCGGCGCCCCGGTGGACGCCGGGACATCAGGACCGGCCCCTGCCGGACTTCGCCGACGTGATGGGACAGGAGAATGTGAAGCGGGCGCTGGAGATCGCCGCCGCCGGCGGCCACAATGTGCTGCTGGTGGGCTCGCCCGGCGCGGGCAAGTCCATGCTGGCCCGGCGGCTGCCGTCTATCCTGCCGGACATGACCCGGGCGGAGGCCCTGCAGACCACGGAGATCTATTCCGTGGCGGGCATGACCGACCCGCGGCACCCGCTGGTGGATACGCGGCCCTTCCGCAGCCCCCACCACACGGCGTCCACCGTGTCGCTCTCCGGCGGCGGGGGGATACCCCGGCCGGGAGAGATATCCCTGGCCCACAACGGCGTGCTGTTTCTGGACGAGCTGCCGGAGTTCAGCAAGGCGGCGCTGGAGACACTGCGCCAGCCGCTGGAGGACGGCCAGATCACCGTGAGCCGGGCCGCAGGCAGCGCCACCTACCCCAGCCATTTCCAGCTGGTGGCCGCCATGAACCCCTGCAAATGCGGCTACTACGGCCACCCCACCCGGCAGTGCACCTGCTCGCCCAGCGCGGTGCGGCAGTACCGCAGCCGGGTGTCCGGCCCGCTGCTGGACCGCATCGACCTGTGCGTAGAGATGGACCCCATCGCCTTTGACGAGCTGCACACCGCCGCCCCCGCCGAGAGCAGTGCCGACCTGCGCAAACAGGTGCTGGCGGCGCGGGCCATCCAGGCAAAACGCTATGCGGCCCCCGGCTACGAGGGGGTGCACTGCAACGCCCAGCTCAACGCCGGGCAGGTGCGGCGCATCTGCCGCATGACCCCCGGTGCGGAACGGCTGCTCCGCGCCTCCTACGATGCACTGGGGCTTTCGGCCCGCGCCCACGACCGCATTTTGCGGGTGGCCCGCACGGTGGCCGACCTGGCCGGCAAGAGCCTGTTGGACGAGGACTCCCTGCTGGAAGCCCTGCAGTACCGCGCGCAGGAAAAAGTGGAGCTGTGAGCCTCTTTCCACCTACAAAAACACCGGCCCCTCTCCCCGGTAGCGCTGTGCTGCCAAAGGAGAAGGGCCGGTTTATTTTTTCGATCTGCGCAGGCGGGCGCTGTGTTGTTCAGGTTTCGCTCAGGGTCAGTTCGTGGTAGGTCCGGCCGTCCATGGTTTTCCACCGGAAGCAGCCGTTTTCCAACGTCATGTAGCTGTGGGCGCTGCCCTCCTTCGGCAGGCTCACCGAGCCGGGGTTCAGGTAGAGGCTGCCCTGCCCGAAGGGCTCCCACGCCGGGATGTGGGTGTGCCCGTGCAGCAGAATGTCGCCGGGGGCCAGCGGCGGCGGGGTCTTGGTGTTGTAGACATGGCCGTGGGTGGCGTACACCAGCCGTCTGCCCACCGGCAGCACGGCATAGTCTGCCAGCACCGGGAATTCCAGCACCATCTGGTCCACCTCGGCGTCACAGTTGCCGCGCACGCAGAGCAGGCGGTCCTTCATACCGTTGAGCAGAGGCATGACCTGCTTGGGCGCATAGCCCTCCGGCAGGTCGTTGCGGGGGCCATGGTAGAGCAGGTCCCCCAACAGCAGCAGCCGGTCGGCCTGTTCCCGTTCAAACGCCTGCTGCATCTGGCTGGCATAGAAATACGACCCGTGCAGGTCGGACGCGATCATCCATTTCATGCGGGTTTCTCCTTTTTATAAAAGCTACAATTTTATTGTAACCCCTGCACAAAAAATGGTCAAGCCTATAAAAGTCGTACTTTTGTGCTCAGTCTCCTTGACAATGCCCCGGGGATGTGGTATCCTTCAGTCAATAAAAACCGTGTGGATTTTTACAGCACTATGCTACTTTTCGCCACACAATGACTTCAAAAAAGCCATTGTGTGGCTTTTTTGCGGTCTTTTTCCATTTTCGATCTGTCAGGAGCGAGAAATCAATGAACGATACCTTTATGAAAGAACGCCCCGTGCTGCCGCTGCTGTTGTCCATGGCGCTGCCCAACGTGATCTCCATGCTGGTCAACTCCCTGTACAACATCGTGGACAGCCTGTTTGTGGCGCAGATCAGCGAGGACGCCATGACCGCCCTCTCGCTGGTATACCCCATCCAGAACTTTGCCAACGCCATCGCCATCGGCTTTGGTATCGGCATCAACGCCATGATCGCCCTGTACCTGGGTGCGGGCGACCGCAAAAAGGCCGAGATCGCCGCCACCCACGGCATGGTGCTCAGCCTGTTGCACGGCGTGGTCATCACGGTGGTGAGCATTGCCGTCATGCCAGGCTTTTTGCGCCGGTTCACCACCGACGAGAGCCTTGTGGCCTCCGGCATCACCTACTCCACCATCGTGTTCCTGTTTGCCACCATCAATATGGCCGCGCTGGCCTTTGAAAAGATGTTCCAGGCTGTGGGCCGCATGAAGGTGACCATGGTGGCGCTGGTGTTCGGCTGCGTGTGCAACATCCTGCTGGACCCCGTCCTGATCTTCGGCCTGGGCCCGGTGCCCGCCATGGGCATTGCCGGTGCAGCGCTGGCCACCGGCATCGGCCAGCTGCTGAACCTGTGCGTGTACCTGTTCGTCTACCTGCGCACCGAACTGCCGGTGCGGCTGAGCCGCAGCGGCCTGCACCCGGACGTTGCGCTGGACGGCAAGCTGTACGCCATCGGCGTGCCGGCCATCCTGAACCTGGCTCTGCCCTCCCTGCTGGTCACCTTCCTCAACAGCCTGCTTGCCGGGTTCTCCCAGAGCTATGTGGTCATTCTGGGCATTTACTACAAGCTGCAGACCTTTTTGTACCTGCCCGCCAACGGCATCGTGCAGGGCATGCGCCCGCTCATCGGCTACAACTACGGTGCCAGGGAGCACGCCCGCGTGAAGAAGCTGTACGAGCTCACCCTGTTCATGAGCATCGCCATCATGGCGCTGGGCACGGTCATCTGCCTGCTGGCCTCCGGGCAGCTCATCGGGCTGTTCACCTCCAACCCCGATACCATCGCCGCCGGTTCCAAGGCCCTGCGCATCATCTGCATCGGCTTTGTGGTGTCGGCAGTGTCCACCACCTCGTCCGGCGCACTGGAGGGCCTTGGCAAGGGCGTGCCGTCGCTGGTGATCTCGCTGTGCCGCTATGTGGTGTTCATCATGCCGCTGGCCGCAGTGCTGTGCGGCCGCCTTGGCCCGGACGGTGTGTGGCACGCCTTCTGGATCACCGAGGTGCTCACCGCACTGGTGGCCTACCCGGTGTACCACCGCGCGGCGGCCCGGCACTGAACCTTTCCGGCCCCTTTTGCAGCAGGCTGCCCGACCCCGGCGGCCTGCTTTTTTGTTGCATTCCCGTCGCCCTGCGGGGCGCATAAATGCAGGGATTTCATTTGACAGCTGCGCAGAAATACGGTAGAATAGTTTTTATGTTGCGTTGACAAAATGTGTCAGAACGCAAGACTTTACAGAGGATGTGGGACGAATTATGATCGAGACGATCACGGCCGTCAATACGGCAGTCAACAATTTTATCTGGGGCGTGCCCGCCATGGTGTGCATCATTGGTGTGGGTTTGCTGCTGAGCGTGCGCACCGGCTTTTTGCAGATCCGCAAATTCCCGTACACCATCAAAACCACCATCGGACGCATGTTCCGCAAAAAGGACGCTTCGGACGGTGCCATAACCCCCTTCCAGGCGGTGTGCACCGCACTGGCCGGCACCGTGGGCACCGGCAACATCGCCGGTGTGGCGGGCGCCATTGCCATCGGCGGCCCGGGTGCCGTGTTCTGGATGTGGTGCTCCGCGCTGCTGGGCATGTGCACCAAGTTTGCCGAGGTGACCCTGGCCGTGCATTTCCGTGAGCGCAGTGAGACCGGCGAGTGGGTGGGCGGCCCCATGTATTACATCAAGAACGGTCTGGGCAAGCGCTGGCAGTTCCTGGCATTTCTGTACTCGCTGTTCGGCGTGCTGACCGTGTTCGGCACCGGCAATGCCACCCAGGTCAACACCATCGTGGCCGCCGTGGACACCGCCCTGCTGGAATACGGTGTGGTGGGCAGCGGTTTCCTGAGCACGCTGAACATCATCGTGGGCATCATCGTGGCCATGCTGGTGGCCATGGTGCTGCTGGGCGGCATCAAGCGCATCGGCAGCGTGAGCGAAAAGCTGGTGCCCTTCATGGCACTGTTCTACGTCGTGCTGGCTATGGGCGTAGTAGGGCTCAACCTGCCCCGCCTGCCCTATGTGCTGGAGTCCATCGTGGCCGGTGCCTTCAACCCCGCTGCCTTCACCGGCGGCACCATCGGCAGCCTGTTCATCAGCATGCAGAAGGGCGTCTCCCGCGGCATCTTTTCCAATGAGGCCGGCCTTGGCACCGGCTCCATCGCCCATGCCTGCGCCGACACCAAAAAGCCGGTGAAGCAGGGCATGTTCGGCATCTTTGAGGTGTTTGCCGACACCATCATCATCTGCACCCTGACCGCCATGGTCATCCTGTGCAGCGGCACCCCCGTGAACTACGGCACCGCAGCCGGTGCAGAGCTGACCATCTCCGGCTTTACCACCACCTACGGCGGCTGGGCTTCCATCTTTACCGCCGTGGCGCTTTGCTGCTTTGCCTTTTCCACCATCATCGGCTGGGGTCTGTACGGCTCCCGCTTCCTGGTATTCCTCTGCCACAGCGACAAGGTGGCAAAGCCCTTCTTTGTGGTGTACTCCTTCGTGTCCATTCTGGGCGCGACCGTGGACCTGGGCCTGCTGTGGAGCATCGCCGACACCTTCAATGGCCTGATGAGCATCCCCAACCTTATCGCATTGCTGCTGCTCTCCGGCACCGTGGTCAAGCTGACCAAGGAGTTCTTTGCCTCCGAGGGCTGAGCACCTGTTTTTCCCGATACGCAAAAGGACTGCTGCACTGAAAATTGTGCAGCAGTCCTTTTTTCGTGCGCGGCTCCGGAAAATTTTACTTTCCGGGTGTTTTTCTGCAATTTTTATTGCCGCCCGTCCGTATTTAAGGCAAACAGACCGAATTTCGTTGGCAGAATGGAGGGCCCTCTATGGCGATTTTTGAAAAGACCATCCGTAATCAGAAATTCAACACGCTTCTCCGCAAATTGGAACAGGAGATCCCGGACAGCAGCTGGTCTGCCGACCTGGAAGCGGGCAGCGATTTCAAGGAGGGCGAAGCACGGTGCAGCGTTCGTGTGTTTGAGCGGTACAGCATGATGGGCGGCAACCGCCTGAGTCTGACACTGACCATGTTCCAGAATGCGGACAGCCCTATCCGGCTGTCCGCCATCACCGCAGGCGGCAGTCAGGCGGTGTTTTTTAAGATGAACACCCTCGGCGAGGAATCCTTTCTGGACGATGTAAAGGACCTGCTGGAAGAAATTTTGGAGGAATAAGATGTTTTACACTGGAATTGATATGCTGTTCAGTATTCTGTTTCCCATCCTGTTCCTTGTGGTTTTGGGCATGATCCTATACACCATCATCGGAAATATCAGCACATGGAATAAAAACAACCATTCGCCGCGGCTGACCGTTCCGGCAACGGTGGTGGCAAAGCGCACGGAAGTTTCTCGCCACCATACGGACAATACGATGATGCATACGTTCACGACCTATTATGTAACCTTTCAGGTGGAGAGCGGCGACCGCATGGAACTCGAAGTAGATGGTTCGGACTACGGAATGCTTGTGGAGGGCGACATTGGAAAGCTGATGTTCCAGGGCACCCGCTATCTTGGGTTTGAGCGTCGATAAGGCCAGACGGACTGCATTGTCAGCGTCCGCAGATGCAAAAAGAAAAGCACTGTACTTCCAACGAAGTACAGTGCTTTTGGGGTGGAGAATAGCGGGATCGAACCGGTGACCTCTTGCATGCCATGCAAGCGCTCTCCCGAACGATATCGAAACACACCCCCAGAAAATCGTGTGTGAATGGGTATCATTTGGCGTTAATACGATATGGGCGGCAAGCAGCGCATTATGACACTGTATTCAGAAAGCGATTTGGACCTTCCGTTCGGAAAAAACGGAAAATTTTCATTCCAACTTGGGTATACTCCTGTTGTGTCCGACATGAAGAAAACCGTTCGGAAAGCTGCCGCATCGTCTTTTCCCACATGGACGTTAACCGTATGGGATATGGATACTGCAACATTATATATGGTCAAATACGACAGAAGTCATTGATTTTCTTTGTTTATCTGTGATACCATTCGTTATGAGTCCAATTGCATTGCTCTCTTCGCCTATGGTGGAGACTACAGCTTTCCGAAAAACACAGCGAGGTGACCATTTTTGAAACGTCGAACTTTTCTTGTCTGCACCGCTGCACTTTTTTGCGGTGCACTTCTGGCAGGGGGCTGCACTCAAAAAACTTCTCAGCCTGTCCTTCCGCAGATCGAATACTCCAATTTGGCAGATTCGGATACACAGGATCTTCTTGCCAAACTTTTGCAGGATGCCGGCGTATCCGATCTGCGGATACGGACCTTCTTTGATCATGTGCAGAAGTTCAACAATGCCGTGGACCCGGCATGGCTCACCACAGGTTTTGAAAACGCCAAGCCTTTGGATCTGAAATACGATCCTTACTCCATGCAGGACGCATGGACAGAAAAATACGATACCTTCCCCGGCTGGAACTGTCGGATCACCGCTTGTGGGCTGTTCGGTGATTTTATCACTGTCACAGGCAAGGCAGACCTTGACTCAGCCGAGGACACCCTGTTTATGGACTATGAAACACTGGATTCTGACCCGGAATCCCTTTGCGGCGATGAACGGCAAAAGTTTGATGCGCTGTTCGCCCCGGTCAAAACTACCAATACGACCGATATTCCTACCCATTTGAAAACGATTCAGCAGGAATGGAAGAAACGCGGCCTCTCCTTCGTAGAAGATGATAAGATCCGTCTTGTCTCCGTGGTCCTGCACGATCAGTTCTCCGAAACGGACAATTCTCTTATGATCGGTCATGTCGGCGTTATGCTTCCCACATCGGATGCGGTATATTTCGTCGAAAAGGTCGCTTTTCAGGAGCCGTATCGCTTGTTGAAGTTCAAAAATCGAACCGAGTTGAGCGATTATCTGATGCTGAAATACGACAACTCGTGGGGACAGGATACTGCCCACACCTTTATTCTGGAAAATTCAGACCTGATGGACGGCTGGCGCATTCTTGAAGAACAGGAAAATGCAAGCTAAAAGCATCGCATTCGTTGGGAACCGTTCGGTCTGACAGATCATTCGCCCTCTGATACCAAAAAGACGCTGCAGCCTCTTACCCAGAGGCGGCAGCGTCCTTTTTATCTCGGAATGTTTTGTTCGCAGGGGAACTCCGGGCTTATGACAGGGTCACGATGAACGTACCGGTTTATACCGAACGGTAGATTGCAGACAGAATTACGGCTGGCTGCTCCGATAAGCTGAAACAGAAAACCGGTGACTTTCTCCATTGCGGAAAGCCACCGGTTTTTGTTATCTTACTGCCTGTTTCAGCCGCTCCAGATCATCCGCATCCGGGTGAGAAAGGGCTTTGTCGAAATTCTCGATCATTGCGTCCAGATTGGGCAGATGAAGTGGCTGCTTTTTCATATTCTCATATCGCTGACGTACCGACATCGGCATCTTCCCCTGACACATGAAGCTGCCGATCACCGTGTTGCTGCTGTGCAGATCTTTTTGCACGGTTTTCAGGATCTTGTTAAAATATTCTTCGCTGCCGCCAAAACCAGCGGTACCAAACAAAAACACCTGCTTTCCCCGCAGCTGCTTCAAAAAGTCTGAAGAGCTTTCATCTGCTTTTCCCTTATCCGTCCAGAAACCCACATAAAGGGTGTCCGCTTCCATGGCGGCAGGGTTCGGGTTGCCAAAATAACAGCAATCTGCCTGCGGCAGGCAGCTGTGCAATGTGTCTGCCAGTAATTCCGTGTTGCCTGTTTTACTGCTGAATACGATTGCGTAACTCATAGCTTCTCCTTTGGAGCCGGTGGCTCTCTGATATTATAATGTTTCCCAGTTGATTTTTCAATCCCGATAGAAATACTCTTTGTCCTGTTCGCGGATGGGCAGATTGTACTGGTATGCTTTCTCCCGCAGTTCCGGCAGGATCGGGTGGTTAAGGAATTCTTCTCATTTTTCAGTAGATCCTTCCAGATTTTTTCGATACTGTGCCGGACTGACACCATACTCTTTCTTGAATACCCGACTAAAATAGAGTGGGTTATCATACCCTACGATCTCTGCAATTTCTCCAATATTGTATTCGGTGTTCTCCAATAAGCTCTGTGCATTTACCATCCGAAGGGACAGGATGTATTGTGCAGGGCTTATTTTCATGTACAGCTTAAAATTACGGATAAACCAGTTCGTACTGATATGCAGCGATTCTGCGTAATCGTCCACACTGACCTTTGTATTATAATTCTCGTTAAAGTAGGCAACGGCGGCTTCGATTTCTTCGGGGATGCTTGTAGTTGTTTTCTCGCTTTCCTGCTGTTGCCTGCTTACTAAAAGCAGAATGATGTTGAAGAGAGAAGCAATATAGTCTTCATAGCCATATTCACATTGTTGCAGTTCCCGGATGATCTTTCGGAACAGCATTTTGTAATCCGGCAGTGTGCCGCTGTAAAAAACGTGCTTGTCCAATGGTATTCCGTGGTAGTTCAGGATGTTTTTGACATCATATCCTGTAAAGTGAATCCAGAACACCTCTGGATGATCTTCTACATAATAGACATACTTCTGGATTTCTTTCGGCTGATAAAGCACCATGTGTCCAGAAGTCACCACTTCCTCAACACCATCGAACCAGAAGTGTGCTTTACCAGATGCCACATAGAGGATTTGATAGTCTCTGCGACCCTTTGCCCAGAAAGTAGGCAGCGTAGGGCGTTTTTTCAAGCGATAAGTGCCGCAACTGCCTACGACCAGCGGCTTTGAGTAGTCTTTGAAATCCAAACGGGAGTTGTTCAAATATCCTGAGTTGAAATACATCCCTGCGTCCTCCTCATCTTCAGAGATCTTACAGTGATTTGAGAAATGTTCTATCAAAAAATTACAAACACTTTGATTTTGTGCATATTTTGTTCCATCTTGTCTATATCTTTTCATCCCATTAGATTCTATAATATTTTCAGACGAAACGCAAGATATTTGGGCAACTTGCGTAATGAGAATTCCAGTCTGAAGTGCACAGCAGATTGGTTGCGCCCACACAAAACAAGCAAGATGGGAGAAAGCACAATGACTGAAAAACGTTATCTAAAGTGGTATAATAAAGTCGGCTATGGTTCAGGCGATATTGCAGGCAACGTGGTGTATGCATTCCTGTCCTCCTTCGTCATGATCTATCTGACCAACACCGTTGGCCTGAACCCCGGTATTGTCGGCACTCTGATTGCAGTTTCCAAACTGCTGGACGGTGTGACGGACATTTTCTTTGGTTCTTTGATTGACAAAACGCACTCCAAAATGGGCAAAGCCCGTCCTTGGATGCTGTACGGCTACATTGGCTGTGCCATTACGCTGGTGGCAATTTTCGCCATCCCGACCAATCTGGGACAGTTTGCACAGTACGCATGGTTCCTGATCGCATATACTCTGCTGAACGCTGTATTCTACACTGCCAACAACATTGCTTACTCTGCACTGACTGCTCTCATCACGAAGAACAGTGCCGAACAGGTCGAGATGGGTTCTTGGCGTTTCATGTTCGCCTTTGCCACCAGCCTGCTCATCCAGTCCATCACGCTGGGTGCTGTTACGGCATTGGGCGGTGGTGCTGCCGGTTGGCGCACTGTTGCAATCCTCTACGCCATCATCGGTCTGCTTGTCAACACCCTCTCCGTTTTCTCCGTGAAGGAACTGCCGGAAGGCGAATTGGTGGATACCACCGACAAAAAGGAAATCGAGCAGGACGAAAAGTACAATCTGGTTCAGGCTGCAAAGCTGCTTGCTGGTAACAAATATTATATGATGATTTGCGTCACCTACATTTTGCAGCAGATCTACGGTGCCATGATCAGCATGGGCACCTACTATGCAACCTATATTCTCGGCAACCAGAATCTGTTTGGCGTGTTCTCTTGGGCAGTCAATATTCCTCTGATCATCGCTCTGGTATTCACCCCGACGCTGGTTGCCAAATGGAGCGGAATGTACAAGCTGAACGTCATGAGCTATACTCTGGCAACGATTTCTCGTGCACTGGTTGCTGTAGCTGGTTACATGGGCAGCGGCAATGTGACCTTGATGCTGCTCTTTACTGCAATCGCAGCTCTTGGTCAGGGTCCTTGGCAGGGCGATATGAACGCTGTGATTGCTGCTTGCTCTGAATATACTTGGCTGACGAAGCATAAGCGCGTGGACGGAACGATGTACTCCTGCACTTCTCTTGGTGTGAAGTTGGGCGGCGGTCTGGGTACTGCCATCACCGGCTGGCTGCTGGCTGCAAGCCATTTTGACAGTGCCCTGACCGTTCAGCCGGATTCCTGCATCAATATGCTGAAGATCATGTATCTGGTGATTCCGTTTGCTCTGGATGCCATCATCACCTTCCTTCTCTCTCGTATGAAGGTCGAAGAAGCAAATGAAAAACTGCGTGCAGCAGCCTGATAACAAGTCATTATCATTTCTCCTTCATCTGCTGTTCCCCGGAGGAATCCAGCGATTCCTCCGGGGAGGCTGGAGAAATATTATAAAATTATAAAAGGTAAATGAGGAAATACTATGGCTGCATTTGATTTTGCAAAAGTAAAAGACCCCACCTTTTTCAAGGAAAACGTGCTGAATGCTCATGCAAGTTTCCGTACTTACGCTTCCCGCGAAGAATATCGGACAGGCTCCTCTTCTTTGACGATGAAGCTGGACGGTATCTGGAAATTCGCCTACGCAAAGAACTACACCAGTGCCATCCCCGGCTTTGAAAAGACGGATTACGATTGCAGCGGCTGGGATGACATTCATGTTCCGGCACACATCCAGATGGAGGGCTACGACATTCCCCAGTACGCGAATGTTCAGTATCCGTGGGATGGCCGTGAAGAAGTACAGCCGGGCGAGATCCCGCAGCGGTTCAATCCGGTGGCAAGCTATGTAAAATACTTCGAGCTGCCGGAATCCATGCAGGGCAAGCCCGTCCACATCGAGTTCGAGGGTGTGGAAAGCGGCATGGCTCTTTGGCTGAACGGGTCTTATGTGGGTTACACCGAGGACAGCTTCTCCGCACACGCATTCGATCTGACTCCCTATCTCCAGCCGGGCGTGAACAAACTTGCCGTGCAGGTGTTCAAGTGGACTTCCTCCAGCTGGTGCGAAGATCAGGACTTCTTCCGCTTCTCCGGCATCTTCCGCAGCGTGTGGCTGTACGCCATCCCCACCGTGCATCTGGAAGATATATCCGTCAAAACGCTGTTTGCCGGGGATGATTTTACGCATTCCACGCTGGAAGTTGCACTGCAGGCGGAGGGTAAGGGCGCGGCCCGTCTGACCCTGCGCCGCAGTGAACTGGAAGTGTTCTCCGAAAAAATCGCACTGAACGGCGGCTCTGCTCTGTTCAGCCATGCGGTGGAGAACCCCCACCTGTGGAGTGCAGAGGACCCGGCTCTGTATGAACTGGAAATCGAGCTGCTGGACGATGCAGGCCATCTGGTAGAGGTGACCGGGCAGAAAGTCGGTTTCCGCAAGTTCGAGTTGAAGAACAATCGGATGCTGCTCAACGGCAAGCGCATCGTGTTCAAGGGTGCCAACCGTCATGAGTTCAGCTCCATTACAGGTCGTGCTGTGGGCGTACACACCCATGAGGAACTGCTTCGGGATATCATCACCATGAAGCAGAACAACATCAATGCCATCCGTACCAGCCATTACCAGAATCAGGATGCACTGTACGACCTGTGCGACGAGTATGGTCTGTATCTGATCGCAGAGAACAATCTGGAATCCCATGGCACATGGGACATCCATCAGGCGGGCATTCGCGGCATCGAGGGCGTTTTGCCCAATGATAAGCCGGAGTGGAAAGCTGTCTTGTTTGACCGCATGAATTCCACTTACCAGCGTGACAAAAACCATCCTGCTGTTCTGATCTGGTCTCTGGGCAACGAATCGTTTGGCGGTGAGACCCTGCTCCAGATGGCAGAGATGGTCCGCCGCTTTGATGACACCCGTCTGGTGCATTACGAAGGTGTGGTCAATGATCCCCGCTTCCTCGAAACCACCGATATCGAGAGCCATATGTACAGCACGGTCAAGGACATTAAAGAGTATCTGGCACAGGGCGATAAGCGGCCTTATATCGAGTGCGAATATTCTCATGCTATGGGCAACTCCAACGGTGCTTTGCACAAGTATACGGAGCTTGCCGACCAGAAGGGCTGCGGCTATCAGGGCGGCTTTATCTGGGATTACATCGACCAGTCCATCTGGAAAAAAGACCGCTACGGCAAGTGGTTCCAAGCCTACGGCGGCGACTTCGGTGAGCGTCCTACCGACTATAATTTCAGCGGAAACGGCATTGCCTACGGTGGTGATCGTGCTCCTTCTCCCAAGATGCAGGAGGTCAAGTTCTGCTATCAGAACATCGCCGTTTCCATCAACAACTCTGGCTTTGAAGTCTGGAATAAGAACCTGTTCACCTCTACGGATGCTTTCGACTGCGTTGCTCTGCTGCACCGGGATGGAAAGCTGTATCAGCAGCAGAAACTAGCCAATATTGATGTTGCTCCCGAAGAGCGTTCCAGCTTCCCGCTGCCGTTTATGGTTCCTGCGCTCCCCGGTGAATATGCAGTGACCATCAGCTTCCGTTTGAAGGAGGACACCAGCTGGGCAAAGAAAGGTCACGAAGTCGCCTTTGGACAGGGTGTGATCGCTGTGGTCCGTTCCATTCCCAGCAAGAAGGTCACGCCGTTTACCGTCATGCACGGCACCCACAACATCGGTGTCCGGGGTGAGAATTTCGATGTTTTGTTCTCCGATCTGAACGGCGGTCTGACTTCCTACCGCTATGCCGGCAAGGAGATGATCCAGGAGATTCCCCGTCCCAACTTCTGGCGTGCTCCCACCGACAACGACTGCGGCAACAACATGGGCGGCGTCCGGGGTCAGTGGAAACTGGCAAGCCTGTATGCCACCACCAAGGGTGTCGGCAAGGAGATCCCGTCTGTTCATGGCGGCACCATCCTCCAGAACCCCACCTGCGAGGTGGAAGCCGACAGCGTGGTCGTGACCTATCTCTATAACCTGCAGACCAGCCCCGCAGCAGAGTGCAGCCTGCAGTACCGTGTGTTCGGTGATGGCCGCATCCAGACCACCCTGCACTATGACCCGGTGGAAGGACTTGCAGCAATGCCGGAGTTTGGTGTTCTGTTCAAGATCGATGCCGATTACGACACGGTGGAGTGGTACGGAAACGGCCCTGCGGAGACCTACTGGGATCGCCAGCATGGTGCAAAGCTGGGCATTTACCAGAACAAGGTTGCAGACAACATGGCACAGTACCTTGTACCGCAGGAGTGCGGAGCAAAGACCGCTGTGCGCTGGGCAAAAGTAGTGGACCGCAAGGGTCGTGGACTGCTGTTTACCGCAGATGCCGCAAAGCCCATGTTCTTCTCTGCGCTGCCCTACACTCCCCATGAAATGGAGAGTGCCAAGCACCCCTACGAGCTGCCCCCGGTCCATTACACGGTCATTCGTGCTATGGGTGAGCAGATGGGCGTTGGCGGCGATGACAGCTGGGGTGCCAATGTCCACCCGGAGTATATTCCTGATGTGACCAAGCCTGTGGAGTTCACCTTTACGTTCCGTGGCATCTGACCCTCGTTATCAAGACACCTTCGCGTTGAGATATGGACATCTCTGCATGAGATTCCTATCAAAAGCGAGGGTGTCTTTTTTGGTATCACAAAATCTCAATTTCTGAAACCACTATTTATAAGTAGTGCTTTACTCTATATAAGTAGCGTTGCTATGTCAAAAGAGCCGTATTCCGCTTTTGTTTAGAGCATTTCTTTGAATGGTTCTCCAAACTTTCTTTAACATATTGAAGTATACAAAAATAATAAATCGGGTGCATTGCACCCTGAATATGGACTGTTCGCACCGAGCAACGGGCCGTCACCTCCGGGTGATGTATGAAACGTAAAGTCAAAAGTTGGGGGTTGTATAGGAACCGCCTGCAAAAGCCTAAAAACGGTGCAGGCGAAGCAATGCAGCCCCCAAAAACCAGCTTCAGCAAAAAGAAAAGCACCGTACTTCCAACGAAGTACAGTGCTTTTTTGGTGGAGAATAGCGGGATCGAACCGCTGACCTCTTGCATGCCATGCAAGCGCTCTCCCAGCTGAGCTAATCCCCCATAAGCTTGTGTTGAGGTGTCGTGTTCCTGACGACGTGTATTATTATACCAGCAAGGTCGTACCTTGTCAACGCCTTTTTTGAATTTTTCCAGAATTATCTGTACAAATTTCCGGCAGGGTCATGCATCCGGATTTTGGGGTGCCGGGCTGTGCGGCTGGAACTGCCGCCACACCTTTTTCGCTGTGTTTCCGGAGCTGGGCGACCCGCCCGCATGGACCCGCGACCAGCTGGAAGAGCTGAACGCCCGGAACATCGAGTACAACGGCAAACAATACACCCGGTACGAGATCAACCAGATGCAGCGTGCCAGAGAACGCAATGTGCGCAGGTGGAAGAAACGGTATCTCGCCGAGACGGCAGCCGGGGTGGACACCACCGACGCCGCTGTGCGGCTGCGAGCCGCCCGGCAGAGCCTTGCAGAGTTCACGCAGGCCACGGGTGGCCGTGTGGACAGCGCCCGCACCAGCGTGCCGAAGTTTGGCCGGAGCGAGGGCAGTAAAGCGGCGTGGGCGGCGAAAATTACTCCAAACGACTTCAAAATCTCCCGAGGAATCGGTGCGAGGGCAAAAAACTACGTTGTTGTTGACAAATCCACCGGAGAGGAATATTATTTTGTTGGGGGAACCAGAACACAGAATGCACAGGTTTTTGCCGAAAAAGGCGGCGTAAATCCACTGAGTGGGGAAGTTGCTCAGGGTCTGTCTGACGAATTTGGCGGCAAACCGGAGGACTGGCAGCACTGTAAGGCGAAAGGCTGGCTGGATGTCGACGGCGAAGCGCTGAAAGCAGAGGTTCACTGGTTCCAGAATGGCAGTGAAAAGGTCAAATTCAAGGTAAAGAGGTGGCTATATGACGAAGATTGATACCGTCCGTTATATCGGCGAAACATCCCCACTGGAATTGACCAACGGCAAGATTTATAAAGTCCTTTCCGTAGAGCGCGGATGGTATCGCGTTGTCGATGACACCGGCGAAGATTATCTTTATCCAGCTGGAAACTTTGAAATTATTGATTGAATCACGATGCACCCGCACCGTGGTTTTTGTTTACCCATCCAAAGCACTGTGCAAAAAATGCACGGTGCTTTTTTCATGCCGTCTTAGCTCATTCGGGAAGAGCGCCGGTCTCCAAAACCGGAAGCGGGAGGTTCGATACCTCCAGACGGTGCCACGCTGCAAGATCTGCAGCAAATACACGCCACGGCTGCGGAAAAGCCGGGAAAGGAATTTATCACCATGGCAGAAACTGTACATCAGGAACCCACTACCCCCGCTGCCGAGGGGCAGCAGCCGGAGCGCACCTTCACCCAGGCCGAGATGAACGCCATCATCTCCGACCGGCTGAGCCGGGAACGCTCCAAATACGCCGACTACGACGATCTGAAGGCCAAGGCCCAGCAGTTCGAGGCCGCGCAGGAAGCGGGCAAGACCGAGCTGCAGAAGGCAAACGAGAACGGCTGAACCCAAACGCGAACCGCAAGCTGCTGAAAGGGACTGCTCCTGCATGGAGCGGCCCCTTTTTTGCTGTGCAAATATTTTGCGTTATGCGGAACTTTGTGGTATACTTATTCTGATATTTTATGCACAAAAGGCAGGAATGAAATTATGCTGCATGATCCGGAACTGCATTATCTGGATAACGCTGCCACCACCATCGTTGCTCCCGAGGTGGCAGACGTGATAGACAAAGCCATGCGGGAGCACTGGGCCAACCCCTCCAGTCTCTATGCCCCCGGCGCACGGAGCGAAGAGGCCCTGAACGCCGCCCGTGCCGCCGTGGCCCGCACCCTGGGCTGCAAGTCGAAGGAGCTGTACTTTACCTCCTGCGGCAGCGAGAGCAATAATCTGGCCCTGCTGGGCGCGGCCCAGACCCGCACCTTCGGCAAGGGCATCGTGGTGTCCGGCTTCGAGCACCCCAGCGTCCAGCGCCCGCTGGAAGATCTG
>ENA-OROO01000748-OROO01000748.1-human-gut-metagenome-genome-assembly--contig:-NODE-748-length-19449-cov-3.175260_pt1 | contig 19449 bp, 23 predicted proteins | sample MGYA00242130_ERZ509052 | MGnify/ENA primary metagenome ERZ509052 (study PRJEB26280, sample SAMEA2338730) | human gut metagenome | biome: human gut; feature: human-associated habitat; material: faeces... | reverse complement strand
TTTAGCCATAAGTACAGGATATGTTAAAAGTCCTATTGAGAAGTTTGAAGAGCCTTTACTTTTTTCTTTAAATTGTATCATTCTACTAGCTTCCCCATAATAAGTATTACATTCAAGTATCCATGAAATTGCTGTTATATAAGGATTTTTAGACTGAATATACATTGTTACTTTATTAGGATCTACTCCACAAGCTAAATACATTGCTACAAATTTTTTTATTCTTTCTTTTAATAAAGTTGGATCTTGATAAATTGTTAATGCATGCAAATCAGCAACAAATAAAAGTATTTCATAATCTTCATTATTTTGCATATCAATAAGTGGCTTAATTGCACCTATATAATTACCTAAAGTTAAATTACCTGTTGGCTTAAGTCCTGTTAAAACTCTTTTCATTTAATCACTTCCATAACAATATTTTACAGCAAACATAAAAAAAAGTCTATAAAAGACCTTTTATTTATTAAGTTTTTTTTACATTATAGTTTAATAATTATCAAATTAATACCACAACTCACTTAGTTTTAAACTAGTACTTTCTGGCATAGGACTAGGAAGTTCTAAATTAACTAGAAGTGGTATTTTAAAACCTGTTCCAAAGGCTAAACATGTTCCAGAATTTAACGTTTTAAGTTTCTCTAAACTTTCCATATCAACATTAGTACTAATATTCTTTACAATTTCAAAATCATTTGGATGGAATATTCTAAATACTATAAAGTTTGAACATTGACTAAGTGCAGTACTAGAAAGTTCACAAGGTCTTTGTGTAATAAATGTTAATAAAGTACCATATTTCCTTCCTTCTTTTGTAATTCTATCAAATATATTATAACCTATTATATTTATATCATTATCATTTTGTACATATCTATGTGCTTCTTCCAAAATTATATTTATTGGAAAAGATCCTCTTTTTTGTAATCTATTAGTATAGTTAAAGAATAGTTTAGAAAACAACTTAGTTAATACTTTTGCAAATCTATCATCTACATGACTTAAATTAATATCAATTAACTGAACATTTTCTCCCATATCAGTTTTAAATATATCTTCTACAAAAGATTCTTTAGTCATAAATTTATTTACTTCAAAAATACTCTTATAATCACTGTTTATTATTGTTTGAAGTCTTGTTTTTAATATATTATTTTTTGAATAACTTTCAGAACTATTAATAGTTCCTTCACTTAAAAGAGCAAACTCTAATGCATAATATAAATCATCTAGAGTATAAGTATAATCATAATTAATCATTATATTATCCAAATTTAATCTAGTAAACTTCTTTAAAAATTCAGTTACTAAACTTATTGCATTCAATTTACCATGTTCATCTATTAATAAACATTGTTTAAGAGTCCTATCATATCCAGGTTGTCTTATAATTGATTCCAAATTTAAACTTTCAGTATTATAACTAGTTAAAACTGCTATAATTTGATCCCTTATTTGACCAGCTGATTTACCAGAAGTTAATATATCCAATAAACATTTTGCAATAATATCATTTTTATATTCAATTACTTTTTCATCTTCACTAGTAAAAATATAAACTAATTTAAGTGTTTTTTCTAGTACTGGTAACTGCATAGCATCTGTCACTTGTAAAAGTATTGCTAAGTCATCAACTTCTAAAAAGTTAGGAGGAATTTTTAACATTAATTCATCTACTTCTTCAATACTAGTTGTATATTTTTTAAAGTTCATGTTAACACTATTCATCTTAGTAAAAGCATTCTTATATTCTCCATATGCATCAAATATTACGAAATGACTATTAACTGGTCTTTTTTCAGAGTTAATTATTATGTTTTGAAGTATTCTAGTAACACCACACGACTTACCACTTCCTGTATTACCTATAATAGCAGAATGGTTTGCAAAAAAATCATCTATTGGTAAATTAATATTAAAACCTTTATATATACTTGATTCACCTAGTACTGGTAAACCCTTACTTTGAGTACCTATAACTAACTCTAGTTCACTTACATTAATTATTCTAGGTATTGTATTAGGTTTTTTTACTACTCCAGGATAAAACTTATTATTTTTAATTTCACCAACTAAAAGAATATCAATTACTTCATCGGTTATTTTAGTTATTTCACCCATTACTTTTCTATCTTTTTCAGGAAAAATAACATGACAATTCATTAGTTCACTATGTGTTACTTTACTAAGATTTTCAATTTTACATGAGTTTCCATCAATAGTTAAAATTTTTCCAAACATATTTTCAACATCCCTTTACTATATAAATATATCATATTTTTTCAATTATTTAAAGCATTTTTTGATTTTTACTTGACTTTATACATTAATATATGATATTATTTTAATATTTATTATTTTATTCATCTCTCCATATTTAGCTAATAATTTACTCCATAATAGTAATACTTATTATCCTTTAATTGCAATTGGAACTACGTTACCATTTATTACTATATCTAGTATAATTAAGGGATATTTTTTTGGTAAAGAAAAAGTTTTTCCTATAACACTTTCTAATATTATTGAACAATTAACTAGATTAATTCTTACTATGACATTAGTTTCATATATGCTTCGTTATTCTTTGGTAGTAGCTATTACTACAGTTGTACTTATTAATATTTTAAGTGAAGGTTTATCTATAGTAGTTCTTCTTTTATTTTTACCAAAAGAAAAGATTCATAGAGAAGATTTTCATAAAGATAATAAGATCTTGCAACAAGTATTTGATATATCTATTCCTAATACTGGAGCTAGACTTATTGGTTCTATTACTTATTTTTTTGAACCCATAATACTAACTAATATCCTTAAATTTATTGGTTATTCTGGTGATTTTATTACTCTTGAATATGGTGTTATTAACGGTTATGTATATCCTCTATTACTACTACCATCTTTCTTTACTTTGGCTATTTCTTCTTCTATACTACCAGTAGTATCAAATAGTTATAGTAATAGAAATTATGATTATACAAAAAAGAAAATAAAACAAGCCATTTTATTTTCTTTATTAATAGGAATACCCGCTACTATGATATTTATGTTTATTCCTCATATACCACTTAAACTCGTTTATAATACTACTCTTGGTTTGGAATATATTAAGGTTACCGCTCCATTCTTTCTTCTTCATTATATACAAGCTCCACTTACTAGTACTTTAAATGGTATGGGATATGCTAAAGTAGCTATGCGTGGTACTTTATATGGCGGAATAATAAAAATACTAAGCCTCATAATCTTTAGTTTAATGAAAATAGGATTATGGAGCTTAGTAATATCTACTATCCTTAATATAGTAGTAGTAACTATTCATCATATATATTATGTTAGGAAGTATTTAATTAACCGATAACATTAATAACTTTTAATAAAAGACAATGAAGAACTATATTACACTTTTATTTCTTCATTGTCTTTATTATTATATTTTGGCGGTATCATAATCATTTTAATTAATGATATTTTATAACAATCTAATAATCTTGCTTTTCTAAGCACACCATTTATTTTCTTTTTTTAGTTTATTTATTGTATTATCATGTTCTGATTGTGTTTTAGTTAAATATAGTTTTCCATCACAATCATTTACAAAGTAATAGTATTTATGTTCTTCAGGATGTAATACTGCTTCAATGGATTCTATAGAGGGATTGCCAATAGGTCCGACAGGAAGGCCTATATTTGAAGGGCATCTAGTATTATATTTATTACTACAATCATTTAATTCTTTACTTGTTAATCTGCCAGTAGTCCAATCATCTACTTTAGCACCATAATAAGATGTAGCATCACTTCCTAAGGTAGGAAAACTTTTAGAATTTAATCTGTTATAGAATACTTCCGCTACGGCTTTTCGATCTTCTTTATTTGCTACTTCTAATTCTACTATTGAAGCTAGTGTTATTATTTCATGAATACTTAATTTACTTTTGTCAATATCATCTTTATACTTTGATAATTGTTTATCTGTTTCATTAAGCATTGTATCTATTATCGTACTTATTTCAGTATCTTTAGAAATACTATAAGTATTAGGATATAAATATCCCTCTAATGGATAATATATATTAGAGTTCTTTATATCTTCTGTTAGAAACCAATATTTTGATATTAAGGTGTTTATATTATTACTATCAGTAATATAATTTAATACATCTTCATAACTATTATTTGTTTTTTCACTTATTAATGTTGCTACTTTACGTACGTTTATTCCTTCTTTAAAAGTTATTCCTTTATCCTGTGATGTATCACCTTTTTCTAGAACATCAACAATTTTTTTAACTCCCATATCTTCGGATAAATCATAAGTACCCGCTTTTAAATTTGTTTTATTAGTTATATAGGTATATACTTTAAATATTGTTTTATTTTTTATTAAGTGATTTTCTTTTAATGTTGTTGCAATACTATTTATACTACCTGCTTTAATAGTCACTTCTTTTGGTGTACTATCTTTAGATACTTTCCCCATGTTTATATTATAGTAGGTACATAATGTTAGTACTAAAGTAAATCCTATCACTACTAATCCAACCGCTGCATTTCTAAACTTCTTCATGTTTCCTCCATTTAGTTATTTGTCTCATTATTCTTTTTATTTTCTTCTTCAATTGATGTTATTATGGTTTCAATTACTTTCCATTCTCTTTCTGTTTCTACTGGCAATAATTCTAATGGTTCAGCATTAGGATTAAATACTGAGGCATAAACTTTTGTATTGCCTTCTTCATCAGTTGTATTATCAGTATATACCATATAGTTTTTATTTGTTTCATCTGATTCGAAAGTAAATAGTATTTCAAATTCTATTTCTTTACCATCTTTATCTATTATTTTAAATGTATTTTCTTTATTCATTTTTATTTTTCTCCTTATTTAAGTAATCTTGTAATATAATTTGAGCGGCAATACTATCTACTTTCTTTTTTCTTTTTTTTCTAGATATATCTGCTTCTATTAATATAGAGTTTGAAATTACGGAAGTTAATCTTTCGTCTAATAATTCTACTGGTACAGATATATTTTCTTCTAATAATTCTTTGTATTTTAAAGTTATTTCAGCACGTTCTCCTAGTGTGTTATTCATATTTTTTGGTAGTCCTAATATTATTTTTTTGATATTATAATCAGTAACTATTTGTTTTATTTCTGGTATAGTGGATTTGTAATCTTCGTTACTGAAAAATATTGTTTTGAAGGAAGATGCTATAGTAGCGGTTGGATCAGACATAGCTAGTCCAACGGTTTTACTTCCTAGATCAATACCTAAATATCTCATTTGATATAATTCTTTAAAAGGACTTCTACTAGGAGTGATCTATCTATCTTAGCTATTCTATTTCTTGTTTCTTTGTATGATGATATATATCCTAAATCACCTGATATTATATATCCTACTAATTGATTTATGGGATTATATCCTTTTTCTTCCAAGGCTATGATTGCACTATTTAGTGTATCTTTTATTAGTTTTTCATTAACTTCTGATACGTCAAATAAAACTGTATCGCCATTCATTATATCACCTCAACTATACATTATCATTTTATCATATATTTATATTTTTAACAAGGTGTTTTATTTATGTTTACAATATTAGTACCAATTATTATTGATATTCATAAACTATTATAGGTGATTATTATGTTTAATAATTTTTTTAACTTTTTTCGTCTTTGTGCTGGTTTTAAGTTGTTTCTTTTTATTATGGTTAGTATGCTGATGATTATTACTTTTTATCAGTTATTAATTACTTTATTTGCTCCTTGTTTTGGTAATGTTTTTATACTATTATTAGAATATATAGCACTTATTTGTCTTAGTTTTTGGCTTATATTTGGATGTTAAAAAGAGCTATTTACTCTCGATATCAAAGATGATATCTCTAAGAGACATAGCTCTTTCGAAGTCTAGATTTGCCGCTGCTAATTTCATTTCTTTAGTTAGATTATCTATTAAGTCTAGTTTTTCTTTTTTACTTAGTTTTTCTTCATGAATTACTTTTTCTTCTGCTTCATTTGATATTACTTCTGGTATTTCTTTTAATATTGTCTTTGGTACTATGTTATGCTTAATATTATATTCTTCTTGAATTTTTCTTCTTCTATTGGTTTCGGTAATGGCTTCATTCATACTATCTGATATGGTATCTGCATACATTATTACTCTACCAGATGCATTTCTAGCTGCTCTACCTATTGTTTGAATAAGACTTCTAGTACTTCTTAAAAAGCCTTGTTTATCAGCATCCATGATGGCTATTAGTGATACTTCTGGAATATCTATTCCTTCTCTTAATAGATTTATTCCTACTACTACATCATATTTACCTAGTCTTAATTCTCTTATTATTTTAAGTCTTTCTAATGTCTTTATTTCATTATGTAAATAGGCTACTTTTATATCTAAGCTTTTTAAATAATTTGTTAATTCTTCTGCCATACGTATGGTAAGAGTTGTTATTAATGTTCTTTCGTTTTTTTCATTTTGTTTTGTTATTTCTTCTATTAGATTATCTATTTGATTCTTAGTAGGTCTTACTTCTATTTTTGGATCTAATAGTCCTGTAGGTCTTATTATTTGTTCTACTACTTTATCTTTAGCATGGGACATTTCATAGTCTCCAGGGGTTGCACTTACATATATTACTTTATTTATCTTTTTTTCAAACTCTTCAAACTTTAGTGGTCTATTATCTAAAGCACTTGGCAATCTAAATCCATAATCTACTAGATTCATTTTTCTTGCTCTATCACCATTATACATGGCTTTTATTTGTGGTATTGTTACATGTGATTCATCTATTAATAATAAGAAATCTTTAGGGAAGAAGTCAATTAATGTACATGGTGCTTCACCTTCTTCTTTTAAGGCTATATGTCTAGAATAATTTTCTATTCCTCTACAGAAACCTGTTTCTCTTAACATTTCCATGTCATAATTTACTCTCTCTTCGATACGCTGAGCTTCAATTAATTTATTATTTTCTTTAAAGTATTTTATTCTTTCTTCTTTTTCTTTTTCTATTCTTTCAATACTTACTTTTAGCTTTTCTTCATCTGTTACAAAGTGTGAAGCTGCGAAAATTGATATTGTTTTTTTATTTTTTATAACATGGCCTGTTATAGTATCTACTTCACTTATTCTATCTATTTCGTCACCAAACCACTCTATTAATATGGCATTATTTCTTTCACTAGATGGTACTATTTCTAGAGAATCTCCTCTTACTCTAAATGTACCTCTTTTTAAGTCTATATCATTTCGTTCATACAACATGTCTACTAATTTTTTTAGTATTATATCTCTGTCTATGGTATCTCCTACGTTTAGAGTTAGCATTTTCTTTTTATATTCTTCTATTTCACCTATACCATATATGCATGATACTGAAGCTACTACTATTACATCATCTCTAGATATTAAACTACTAGTGGCACTATGTCTTAGCTCATCTATTTCATCATTTATCATTGAATCTTTTTCTATATATGTATCTGTTGATGGTACATATGCTTCTGGTTGATAGTAATCATAATAACTTACAAAATACTCTACTCTATTTTCTGGAAATAGTTCTTTGAATTCATTATATAATTGTCCTGCTAGAGTTTTATTATGTGCTATTACTAATGTAGGTTTATTAACTTTGTTAATTATATTAGCCATGGTAAAGGTTTTTCCTGTACCTGTTGCTCCTAATAATATTTGTTCTTTATATCCTTTATTTAATCCATCGACTAATTTTTCAATGGCCTGTGGTTGATCTCCATTTGGTTTATATTTTGAGACTAATTTAAACATTTTTATCCTCCTTACTATTGGTATTTAGGATTGTAATTCCATAGAATATAATTTATAGTCTTCTTCTTCAAAACAAACGAAAATTACTTTTATATTGGGATTATTTATTTCTTTTACGGTATTTATAGCTATAAGAGAAGCTTCTTTTTTGGGGAAATGATATATTCCAGTACTTATACATGGAAATGCTATAGTAATGTTATTTAAATTGTTTTCTTTACGATAGGTTTCCGCTAGGAAAAGAGAGTTTTTGTAACAATTCTTTAATAGTTCTCTTTCGTTATGATTGCCTCCATAGTATACTGGTCCTACTGTATGAATTATTTTCCTTGCTTTTAGGTTATATCCATTAGTTATTTTGGCTTCTCCTGTATTACAGCCATGTAGTTTTTTGCATTCTTCTAATAACTCTTTACCAGCTTTACGATGAATAGCTCCATCCACTCCACCCCCGCCTAATAAGCTTTTATTAGCGGCATTTACTATTATATCTACATCTAGATTAGTTATATCTCCTTTTATTACTTCTATATTATTCATTTTATTACCTACTTTCTTTGATTAGTATTAATTCTTTTAATGCTTCATAGTATAATTTTTTAGTGTCTTCATCGATGTCGTTTACTTCGTTAATTAGATTTACTATTTGATTCCATTTTAATTTTTTTAATTCCTTAAAACTTTTGATATTATTATTTTCTAATATTTTAAAGAATGTTGTAATCATTTCTTCTAATTCTTCATCGCTATATTTTTTATTCCATTCTTTTATTTTATTATTAATTTTAATACTTAATTTAGATTGTTTTCCTTCTTCTAAAAAAGTACCGAAGCATAACCATGTATTACAGTCATGTTGCATGATACCATTTGTATTTGATTTTACTACATTATAATTTTTGGTACTATATAGTAACATTCCTACAACACTATCTTCAGGAACATACATCTCTAGTTTTGGTAGTATTCTTTTTAATTCTTTGGAATGAGATTGATTTTCTTTAAAACCAGGACCATCTAAGTTATAGATATATTTTATTCTTGTAAAAATATCTTCTTTGGTGTACATGGCGGCTGTCATAGCTAGATTTCCTCCTTTGGAATGGCCTCCAACATATATTTCTTTATCTTTATTTGTAATTACTTCATTTAAATAATTTATAGCATATTTTTGAGAAATAACAGGGAAATGGTAGCCTAATGTAAAGTCCTCTTTCCAACCTATTACTGTTCCATTTGTTCCCTCAAAGGATATAAATACTTTTTCTTTAACAAAATGAATACATAAGGCTCCAAATTGTTTTTCTGTATCAACGTATTCTCTAAAATTACTTAAATATATATTTTGGTATCTCTTACCAGTAAGCATATCTTTTAAATTAGAAATATTACTTTTCATAAAGTTACTTAAATATTTATTGTTTACTTCTAAATACTTCATACCAGCTTCTTTTAATGTTACTTTTTGAGGACCTTTTGAAACGATATTGTTCCAATCTATATAAGATAGTTCTGTAAAAAGTATTACATCGTTAATATTTATTGGGCATTCTTCAAAAGTTAAATTTTTATAATATTTTAACCTATAACCATGAAAAAATCTATACGAAACGGCAAAAATCTGTTATCATTATAAAGATATATATTTTCAATATGCAAAGGAGAATTATAATGGAAGTATTTACATTGATTGCGCGTAAAAAAAATGTGGCGCTGGTATTTGTTTCGTACCTGCTTGTGGCTCTTGCTGCGATAAGTCTTCTGACTATCTGCATCGGCTTTGCACCGGGTATTTTATTTGCAGTAGTATTTGGACTTATTGCATATCTTATGATAATGGCACAGAACACCGAGTTTGAATATTCATATTTTGACGGAGAGCTGCGCTTTGCCAAAATTAAAAACAAGAGCCGCAGAAAGCGTCTTGGAATATACAACATGGAGTCTGTAGCAGTAATCGCACCGGCAGGTGACAGAAGCGTATACAATTACGAGAATGGAAATGATCTCAAGAAAATAGACTATACCTCAGGTCAGAAGGATGTACCTTATTATGATATCGTCATCAAATCGCCTGATGAGAACGTACTTATAAAGGCGGAGCTTGATGACAAGTTCCTCACAGAGGTTGAGAAAAAATACAGGTCAAAGGTTAAAAGAAGAGAGGAGTAATTACTCCTCTCCTTCCAAATGGTACATTTTGGATTTTGTTTTGCCGGCATCGTATCCGGTTGAGTATCCTTTGTTGCCGTTTAACAGTCTCAGACATTTGGGACAAAGAGTGCCGAAGGTAACAGGTGCACCGCACCGCTGGCAGTGAAGACCGGCTATAGTGGAGGCTGATTCAGACTGCTTGTACTCGATGCGTCCGTCCTTTATCCAGCTCTTTACCTGTCTAAGCGGTATCTTAAAATGTTCTGCAACCTCGTATTCATTTACGTCGTGGGTACGGATAAATTCCTTTACCTCGCGGAATAATGCCAGATCAAGGCATCGTGGGCAGAGATTCTCTTTATAGTCATGTGGCAGAGGCCTTTTACAGTTTTCACATACTTTTGTGTTGTTGTTAAAAAGACTTTTAGGATTATCCATAGGTGCCTCCTTAAGCTTGTTTTATTCATTATATCATAACAGATTTTATAAAGAAAGTAGGGACTTTTATAATGTCAATTGCAGTTTTCGATTCAGGAGTCGGCGGAATAAGCGTCTTAAAGAGCCTGGTTGAAGTGATGCCTAACGAAGATTTTATATATTACGGTGATTCAGCAAATGCGCCTTATGGTACCAAAACACTTGAGCGGGTGCGAGCTTTGACCTGTGAGCATGCAAAGGAGCTGATTTTAAATCAGCATGCAAAGGGGCTTGTTGTCGCGTGCAATACAGCCACCAGCGCGGCAGTGCGTATATTAAGAGAGCAATATCCCGATGTTCCTATCGTAGGGATAGAGCCTGCAGTCAAGCCTGCGATGCTTTTTATGGAAAATCCGAGAGTGCTTGTGATGGCTACACCTATGACTATCAGGGAGGAAAAACTTAAAAAGCTTATGGACAGATACAGACATTTGGGTGAGATTATTCCATTGCCTTGTCCTGGGCTTATGAATTTCGTTGAGAGAGGCGACTTGTACGGCGATGACGTGAGACAGTATCTTGAGGAGCTTTTGTATTCATATTCGCATGATGAGATAGATGCAGTTGTACTTGGCTGTACACATTATCCGTTTGTTCGAAGAACGATACAGGATGTGCTGGGAGATAAGGTGCGCGTGTTTGATGGCGGAAATGGCACAGCACGTGAAATGAAGCGCCGTCTGAAAGAAAAAAATTTATTGACTGAAAGTATGGAGGCAGGAACCGTGGACTTTCAGAATAGTCTGACAGGTGAACAGCATGAAGCCAAAATTCAGTTATGTAAACAGCTTTTTAACAAGGAAATTTAGATATTATGTCATGAATGTTACGATTCTAAAAAAAGTATAAAATAATATTATTATAATTTATAAAATGTTTTCAAAACGTACATTCTTAGGACATAATTACCACATATACTTGTTCTTGTAAGAGGAACAAAACCTTTTACATTATTCCCTTTTTATTAATAAACATTTTCATAACTAAACTCCTCGAGAAAGGATCGCGTTGTTACCGCGTGTAACATCGCGGTCCTTTCTCACGTTTTGAATGCAGGCTGCGGAGCCGCAGCCTTACTGTTTTAGCTATGCACAACGCTTCCACATATATCGTTCAGCACACACATGTCACAGTGCGGTGTGGTTCGTGCAGTGCATACGGCGCGTCCATGGTCCACAAGCCTGTGGCAGAAGTCGTTGCTCTCCTCGGGAGGTATGATTTTCCAAAGCTCCATCTCCACTTTTTTCGGATCCTTTATTCCATCTACAAGTCCTATACGGTTGCAAAGGCGTATGCAGTGCGTGTCGGTGACGATGGCAGGCTTGCCGTACACATCACCCATAATCAGGTTGGCACTCTTTCTGCCGACTCCCGGCAGCTTCAGCAGATCGGTCATATTGTCAGGTACAAGACCTCCAAAATCGTCGCGAAGCATCCTCATGCAGGCACTTATATCACGTGCCTTACTCTTTCCCAGGCCGCATGGACGTACAATTTCTTCTATGTCGGAAACATCAGCATCGGCGAGAGCCTCGATGGAAGGATATTTTTTGAACAAATCCACCACGACTACATTTACGCGGGCATCAGTGCACTGGGCTGCGAGCCTGACTGATACGAGGAGCTTCCAGGCCTCGTCGTACTCAAGAGTGCAATCGGTGCGGGGATATGCGGTTTTTAGTCTTTTTATTACTTCAATGGCTAATTTTTCTTTTGTCATAGGAGCCTCCTTATATTTGTTTTGTAACTATTCAGTAACTTTATTTTATAGTATACAAAAATGCGCGGAGATTGTAAAATGGATTTACGTGGAGCGGATTACGTGAGAGGAACGGTGTGAAACTGGAAAATATGAATAACGCATATGCAAATAAAAGATATACAAATATCATATATATAAATAACAGATATACAATAGAAGTAACTAGGAAAAGAATAAAAAACATGTATCTTCGTGTGAAGGACACGGATGGCACACTATCAGTGAGTGCTCCTTATGGCATGAGTGATGCGGAAATCAGGAAATTCGTGGAAAGCAAATCAGACTGGATTGAGCGGACCATGCAGGAAATGCTTGCCGCAAGACAGCTTAAGGAACAGGAACCGGTTTTGGCACCCTTCATGGAGAGGGAGCTGCGTCTGGAGCTTAAAAGGCAGCTGCAGAGGCTTATCGACAAATGGGAGCCGGTTATGGGAGTTAAGTCAGCCGGCTTTACGATAAAGAAGATGAAGACAAGGTGGGGCTCATGCAATGTGAAGTCACATCATCTGAATTTTAACCTCCTGCTGGCTAAGGTGCCGCCGGAGTGCGCAGAGTATGTGGTGGTCCACGAGCTTACACATCTGCTCGAGCCAAGCCACAATGCCAGATTCTGGTCACTGATGGAATATTATCTGCCGGAAAGCAAAAAGCTGCGTAAACAACTAGCTGGCTTTTCTGCGCAGGATATGATATGATATTGTTAAAGACTCACTTAGAGAAAGGAAGCTTCAAATGGAATTTTGGGATATATACGATAAGGATAAAAAGCCGACAGGCCGTACAATGAAAAAAAACGACTGGATACTTAAGGATGGAGAGTATCATCTTTCAGTGCTTGGCGTGATTCACAGACCAGATGGCAGATTTCTTATCACACAGCGTGTCATGACAAAGGCATGGGCACCGGGCTGGTGGGAGGTTTCAGGAGGAGCCGCACAGGCAGGTGAGAGCTCATTTACCGCAGTCTGCAGAGAGGTGAAAGAAGAGGTGGGCCTTGATGTATCACAGTGTCCGGGAGGGCTTGCCTATACCTATCACAGGGAGAATCCGGGCGAGGGTGACAACTATTTCGTGGATGTTTACCGCTTTGAGCTTGATTTCAAGGAGTCTGACGTGCAGATTCAGACAGAGGAGGCACTTGGGTTTAAAATTGCCACACTCGATGAAATAAAAGAGCTTGCTGCGCAGGGTGTGTTCCTGCACTATGACAGCATAAAGCAGGTATTTGAAAAATAATTGCTATGATTATGATAATAAGATAACATAGAATTATAAGATAACATAGAATTATAAGGAGCAGATTATGGCATTACCAAAGGATCCGGTTATGCTGCTTAGCTTTGTAAACACACAGCTTCGGGACAATTATTCAGGATTGAAGGAGCTTGCGGCAGCATATGATATTGACGAGAAAGAGCTTTGCGACAAGCTTGCACAGATTGATTACAAATATGACGAGACTGTCAATCAGTTTAAGTAGATTTTCAGCATACATATTAAAAGTGATGGAAGGATAAGATAATGGAGACATGCTGCGATTTTTGTGCATACAATGAATATGATGAGGATGATGAGGAGTATTATTGCTCGGTAAATATGGACGAGGATGATATGGCGAGATTTGTCCAGAGCAGCTATAAGTGCTGTCCGTTTTACCGCTCAGGCGATGAATACAGGGTTGTCCGTCACCAGATGTGAAGCATTATAACAAAATATAATAAATATAATTAAAAAATAAATTGCATTAATCAATTTAAGGCTGTATAATAAGTTGGTTATTTTAAAAATTAAGAATTTACAAATATACAAAGCATATTGATAAGGAGGAAAATTATGCCTGTAAAATACGTGTTCGTCACCGGTGGAGTTGTTTCCGGTCTTGGAAAAGGAATTACCGCAGCGTCTCTTGGACGTCTTTTAAAAGCTCGTGGATACAAGGTGACAATGCAGAAGTTCGATCCATATATCAACATTGATCCGGGAACCATGAACCCGATTCAGCACGGTGAAGTGTTCGTAACGGATGATGGAGCGGAAACCGATCTGGATCTCGGTCACTACGAGCGCTTCATCGACGAAAGTCTGACAAAGAATTCCAATGTGACAACCGGTAAGGTTTACTGGTCCGTTCTGCAGAAAGAACGTCGTGGAGATTATGGCGGAGGGACCGTACAGGTAATCCCGCATATTACCAACGAGATCAAGAGCCGTTTTTACCGTAATTTCACATCCGATGATATGCATATTGCAATTATAGAAGTCGGCGGAACCGTCGGAGATATCGAAAGCCAGCCTTTCCTTGAAGCAATCCGTCAGTTCCAGCACGAAGTGGGACATGAGAATGCGATTCTCTGTCACGTTACCCTGATTCCGTACCTGCGCGCCTCACAGGAATTAAAGACCAAGCCTACCCAGGCAAGTGTCAAGGAACTGCAGGGTATGGGTATCCAGCCGGATATCATCGTCTGCCGTTCCGAGCAGCCGTTAGATCAGGGATTAAAGGACAAGATCGCACTGTTTTGTAATGTTCCGAACACACATGTACTACAGAATCTGGATGTTGAGTATTTATATGAAGCTCCATTGGCGATGGAAAAAGAAAATCTTGCGAAAATTGCCTGTGAGTGTTTAAATCTTGACTGTCCGGAACCGGATTTAAGTGACTGGAAGTCCATGGTCAATGATCTGCGTCATCCGGACAAGGAAGTCCGGATTGCACTGGTCGGAAAATATACCGCATTACACGATGCTTACATTTCCGTTGTGGAAGCTTTAAAGCACGGTGGTATTCCAGAGCATGCAACCATCGACATTAAATGGGTAGACTCCGAAGAATTAAATGTAGACAATGTAGATGAGGTGCTGGGTGATGTAAACGGTATCCTTGTTCCCGGCGGATTCGGTCTGCGCGGTGTCGAGGGAATGATCCTTGCCGCACGCTATGCCCGCGAGAACAAGATTCCGTACCTTGGTCTCTGCCTCGGCATGCAGGTATCCATCATTGAATTTGCACGTCACGTATGCGGATTCAACGATGCACACAGTATCGAACTTGACCCGAACACAACACATCCGGTCATTGCACTGATGCCGGATCAGGACGGTGTAGAAGATATCGGCGGTACCTTAAGACTCGGCGCTTATCCTTGTGTACTGGACAAGGATTCCAAAGCATATGAAGTATACGGAACCACTGAGATTTCCGAGCGTCATCGTCATCGTTATGAAGTAAACAATGATTATCGTGCCACTCTCACCGAGCATGGCATGAAACTTTGCGGAACTTCTCCGGACGGAAGAATTGTAGAAATGATCGAACTCCCGGATCACCCATGGTTTATTGCCACACAGGCACATCCGGAATTAAAATCCAGACCAAACCGTCCACCCCATCCACTGTTCCGTGGTTTTGTGGAAGCAGCAACTAAGTGTAAACGATAATGTAATTCCCGGCGGTTTTTCCGCCGGGTTTTCACTTTATTTGAAAGAGGAGAACTGTCATGCCCAAATCTGTGAATCAAAAACAAAAGCTGTTATTCCTTCTGGATTATCTGCGTCAGAACACGGATGAAACCCATACCGTCACTACCCCACAGATCATCGACCATCTCGCGGCAAACGGCATCCGGGCGGAGCGTAAAAGCATCTATAACGATATCCAGACGCTTTGTGATTATGGTTATGACATCATCCGGACCGAAGGCGCGCATGCCGGTTACCGCATAGCAGACCGCACATTTGAGCTGCCGGAAGTCAAACTGCTTGTTGACCTGGTACAGTCTTCCAAATTTATTACCACAAAGAAATCACGGCAGCTGATTGGCAAACTGGAACAGCTTGTCAGTAAAAACGATGCGAAAAAACTACAGCGTCAGGTTGTCGTTGCAGACCGCAACAAAACCAGCAATGAAAAATCTATTACAGCGTGGATGTCATCCATTCTGCCATTGCAGAAAACCGGCAGATCCGTTTCCACTACTTCGACTGGAATGTCAGAAAAGAAATGCAGCTGCGCAAAGACGGCAGATTCTATCAGGTCAGCCCCTGGCTTCTTACCTGGGATGACGAAAACTATTATCTTGTTGCCTATGACGCGGATGCCGGGAAAATGAAACATTACCGTGTCGACAAGATGCTTGATCTCTCCGCTGTGGATCAGGCGCGGTGCGGACGGACCGATTACGAACAGATGGATATCGCCTCTTATTCCCGCAAAAATTTCGGCATGTTTGCCGGGGAAGAGACAACCGTACAGCTTCTGTGCGATACTTCCATGACCGGTGTCATCATTGACCGTTTCGGTGCCGGTGTAGCCATGCGCCCCTACGACGAAACCCACATTCTCGCGCGGGCACAGGTCGCTGTCAGTCCACAGTTTTTCGGCTGGCTTACCGGCTTATCCACACATATCCGTGTGATTTCCCCGGATTCCGTTGTCAATGAATACCAAATTTTTCTGCAGGAAATCCTGCGCAGTTATACCGATATGCAATAATCGTTTCCAAAGGAGGAATATACTATGAATTTACCGAAAGATCCTGTCATGCTTCTGTCTGTTGTCAACACACAGCTGCGTGATCATTACCCGACACTTACCGAACTTGCTGCCGCATATATGACAGATGCAGATGCAATTACAGAAACCCTTGCTGCCATCAATTATCATTACGATGAGGGGCAGAATCAGTTTATTTAACAGGCAATCGCCTGATTCACTTCATAAAAGGAGGGGAACTTTTGTATGGCCAGTTGTGATTTTTGTGCATACAATGAATATGATGAAGAGGACGAAGCGTACTACTGCTCCGTCAATATGGATGAAGACGACATGGCTCGTTTTGTCCAGAGTAATTACAAGGAATGTCCCTTTTACCGTTCCGGGGACGAATACAAAGTTGTACGGCACCAGATGTAACCTGGTGCCGTTTTCGTAAAATACTAATTATATTATGTTTCTGCCCACACATCCATGGATTTCTTTCCATACTTTCTCCCCCAGAGATACAACAGCACACATGCAGCCAGAAGTACAATATCGGCAAAAACCGTTCCCTCAATGCCAAAACCAACATTATATGCAAAACTGTCTCTTGCTGTCGCTGCATTCAGCTTAAATACCGAATACGGCACATTGATCCCACTGTTTGGCAAGCCAAAGAGAATGTTCTGCGTAAAATTCCATGCTGTATGTACGGCAAACGCACACCAGAGACTGTCCATGTAATATACCATGAGGGAAAACAAAATTCCGACCAGAAAAATATTCAGGACAGAAAGCACCGTAACTCCGTTATTTGCCAGATGCAACAACGCAAACAGCAGTGCATTTCCGACAATTGCAACCACCGGATTTTTATAACTTCTGCGCAGTTTCTGATATAGAAATCCCCTGCACAGCAGTTCCTCTGCCGACGACTGGATAAACACGGTCAGAAACACAACCACAAACCACAGCGGATGAATGGCATCGTAGGTCAGCACAATATCATGGTGCAGCCATGCAATCAGAATACAAAATCCATTCAGTGCAAATCCCAGAACCAAACCGAACAGCAGATATTTCCAGTTATTTCCCTGTGGTTTCGTGCCGACTGCCTGTAAAATCGGACGATTCCGTTTTCGGATACCGATCCAGAACAATGCCACGGCCCAGATTCCCCAAAAGATCACATACATCAGTGTCGTATTCAAAAACGCAGAATTTAGTATCTCAGGGTTTCTTGCATAGGCAATCCCCACCGGGATTCCGAGAACAAAGTTTCCCAGAAATTGTCCTAAAACCATGAGAATCACAGTTTCAAGGTAAAGCACCGGAAGCGTATCAACAATTTTGTTTTTCAGCAATTTTTTCTTTTCCATTTGACTGAAACTCCTTTTCTTTTATCTGTTTCCAATTATATCTTTGTACGCTTAATGTTTTACCTGTTGTACCTTAACGCTTCCTTAAACTGCCGTTTAACGAAGACGGAAGTCTATTGGTTTTATCCACACTATTTGGTATCTTTATTTCGATGTACCAATTTTGCCTGCCGGTTGATCAGACGTCCGATCAGTTCTACCGACTCATCAATTCCGTAGCATGCACTGTTGATACACAGATCATAATTGATCGCATCACCCCAGCGCTTACCGGTAAAGGAATGATAATAATCCTGGTGCTTATGATCCATCTTACGCACCAGATTAATGGCCTGTTTCAAATCCAGATTTTTCAGTTCCATCATACGGCGCACACGGATCGCAAACGGTGCCGTAATATAGATACTGATATGTGGAATATGCTGTCCGGTCAGTACGACATCCGCAGCACGTCCCATAACAATCATATCTTCCTCTTTTGCCAGCTCACAGATTAAGGCACTCTGCCGGAAGAAAGATGCGTCTTTCTTTGACAGACCATGATAACGCTTAAAATCGCTGACTTTTGCCGCATCTGCCCCGAATTCTTTTGCATCTCTGCGATCTAGAATCTGATTCAATACCGATTCATCATAATAATTGATATGCAGTGCTTCCGCCAGTGCAAATCCAATATCAGTACCTGCACTTCCATGGGAACGGCTGATACAAATTACCAGATGATCCTTCTCAGAAAACTTCTTGCTCAGAATCGAAGAATTCATATCTGCCAGATCTTTATCCACAATATCTACCGAGCCAAAGCTCATCGGCAGATTTGCTATTTCTTCCAGAATATCATTATATTCAACCAAAAGGTCATGGCGTGCTTCTTTATTCCGGATACTTCTCGCCATGTTTCCGATCAGAGCCAGTTCACTTCGAAGCAAATGCCCCTGTGGATTGGAAACAATAAGCATGGTCAGGTCATCCAGCACACGCGCTTTTTCTCCGGTAAATGTCTTTCCGAGTCCAGAACCGGAAGTCTTGTACACCTTTTCATCCAGTTCATAGATGCGGTTCGCCAGCTTTCTGCATTGTTCTTTGTTGTCCATAGCCTTCTACCTCCTATAAAAAGAATACCAGTGTATCAATGATAAATACCGGAATCAAAAACTTCAGGGAACATAACATATAGCCAAAGAATGACGGCATCTTGATACCGTTTTCATCCGAAATGGATTTCACCATAAAGTTCGGTGCATTTCCGATGTATGTGTTGGCTCCCATAAATACCGCACCACAGGAGATTGCCATAAGCATCTTGACCGCAACGGTTCCCACGGTTGTAGCAATACCACTGGTTGCGCCCAGTGTTCCTGCCGTTGTAAGGAATACCAGAT
>ENA-OROO01000747-OROO01000747.1-human-gut-metagenome-genome-assembly--contig:-NODE-747-length-19454-cov-20.403732_pt1 | contig 19454 bp, 14 predicted proteins | sample MGYA00242130_ERZ509052 | MGnify/ENA primary metagenome ERZ509052 (study PRJEB26280, sample SAMEA2338730) | human gut metagenome | biome: human gut; feature: human-associated habitat; material: faeces... | reverse complement strand
TCACCAGCAGCCTGCCGGAAGAGCTGGAACGCCAATTGCCATCTGTGGAGGATATCCAGAAGCGGATCAAGGGTGTGAAAGAGTAATGCTATGAACCAGAATATATCCCATAGGAATGAAAGACCTCAAAAGTTTACTATGTCAAACTCGCTTCATAGCAGGAGTATCATCACATTTCTCGGCTTGTGAGGAACGTACAGTGCAGTCCAAATTTCAACCGTGTCGAATTCGATGTGTTTAGGAGAAAAAGGGTACCCGAGACACAAGGTTTAACGGATATGTCAGCAAGAAAGCAAGGCAGAAAGAACTGATCCCTAGACAACAAAACCTATGGGCAATCACATGCGGTTATTCTCCTTTCCTCACTCGATAAAACCAGATGTGATATTCACTGCCGCTCACCTTCTCCGTGTGACGCTCAAAGCCCATAAGAGCCAGCACCGGGTACAGGGGAACAGGCTCGAAGGCCTGGATGATATGCAGTCCTTCGCCATTTTTCAGCGCGGCAGCCTTTGCCTTCAATGCGGGGAAGAAGTCCATCTTTTTGCCCCGCACGTCCATCACTTCGAATGTGCCGATTCTGTCCTTCCAGTTTTCAAAACTCATAGTCTTTGCCTCTCTTACAGAAAGCTCACGCCTCCTCGAAGCTGTCCTTACCCACGCCGCACAGGGGGCATTCAAAGTCCTCCGACACCTCGCTCCAAGGCGTACCGGGGGAGATGCCACCCTCCGGATACCCCACGCTCTCGTCGTACTCCCAACCGCAAACGGTGCAAACGTATTTCATAATACTTCTCCTTTCGTGTTCTCCTGTGTTTTAATCCTCCACCAGCCTGCCGTCCACCGTGACGGTGACCACCTGCCACGGGATGAACTTCCCGCTCTGCTGGAGTGCCTTTTTCGCCGCCAGCTCCAGCCCGCCGCAGCAGGGTACCTCCATGCGGACGACGGTGACGCTCTTGATGTCGTTGCTGCGGATGATATCCGTCAGCTTTTCGGAATAGTCCACGCTGTCCAGCTTGGGACAGCCCACCAGCGTGATGTGTCCCTTGATGAACCGTTCGTGGAAGGCGGCGTAAGCGTAGGCGGTGCAGTCGGCGGCGATGAGCAGCCGCGCACCGTCGAAATAGGGCGCATTCACCGGCACCAGTTTGATCTGCACCGGCCACTGGGACAGACGGCTTGCCTGCTGGGCTTGCGGCGTTTCCGCGGTGGGTGCATCTTGCCGCTGAATGTTCCGGGACTGGCTGCCGGGGCAGCCGCAGGGCAGCGTCATGCCCTGCGCCCGCATTTTCCGCTGCTTGTTCTCCATGACGGCTTTCTCATCGTAGGCGGCGGCCTCCCGCTCCACAAAGGTGATGGCACCCGTGGGGCAGGTGGGCAGGCAGTCCCCCAGTCCGTCGCAGTAGTCGTCCCGCATGAGCTGCGCCTTGCCGTCCACCATGGCGATGGCGCCCTCGTGACACGCCTCGGCGCAGGCGCCGCAGCCGTTGCACTTGTCCCTGTCGATCTCAATGATTCTCCGTACCATATTTTTGTCCTCCTTGCGGTTCTTCTTGACTTTGTGGTTTCATTTTACTATCATAATTTATGAAAGTCTGTTGGCACGCCAACGAAAAGGAGAAAAATATGCGGATCAATTTGGGGAACACCCCGCTTTTTCGCGGCATGACGGTGCCGGACATCGAGGAAATGCTGTGCTGCCTGCGCGCCGCAGAGCGCACCTATAAAAAGGGCGCGGTCATCCTGCCGGAAGGGACGCCCACGGAACAGCTGGGCGTGGTGCTGTCCGGCCGTGTCATCATCGAGATGGGGGACGTGTGGGGCAACAACAGCGTTCTCAGCAGCGTGGGCGCAGGCGGCATCTTTGCGGAGGCGTATGCCTGCGCGCCGGGTGAGCCGCTGATGGTCAACGTCACCGCCGCCGAGGACACGGAGGTGCTGCTATTGCACATCGGGCAGGTGCTGGAGCCCTGCGCCAAGGTGTGTCCCCGCCATCTCCGGCTGCTGCGGAACCTGCTGACACTATCCGCCGGAAAGAATTTGCAGCTCTCCCGCCGGGTGCTGCACACCTCGCCCAAATCCATCCGCAAGCGGCTGCTGTCCTATTTCTCGGAGTGCATCAAGCGCACCGGCAGCTATGAATTCGACATACCCTACAACCGCCAGCAGCTGGCGGATTACCTGAACGTGGAGCGCAGCGCGCTGAGCAACGAGCTGTCCCTCATGCAGCGGGACGGGCTGATCCGCTATGAGAAAAACCACTTTGCCGTGACGGAACAGTTGGGGTAGCGGGGAGAAAACAGGGAAGCGTGCGGCGTGGTAGGATGGTTCGCTTTTGTCGGCGTGTGCGCTATAAGTGTGTTGCGAGCCGGCTTTTTGAGATTTGTCGACCTTTCAACGAAAAAATTTGACTTAATTAGGCAAATAATAGTATTCTACTATGATGGCCATTTTGCTATCCCTGCCAAACTCATGTTCTGAGGACACCCTATTGTCCGCGATGGAGACTGCCGGAAAAGAGGATATGCCGGAGGATGCCGAGCGAAAAGGTCTGGGGACACCGGCCACTCGTGCCGGTATTTTGGAAAAGCTGGTATCTGCCGGTTTTCTGGAACGAAAAAAGAACAGGAAAACGGTGCAGCTTCTCCCTTCCCACGATGCAGTCTCCCTGATCACAGTCTTGCCGGAACAGCTGCAATCGCCGCTTCTGACTGCCGAGTGGGAGTACCGCCTGGGCGAGATCGAGCGCGGGCAGCTTGCCCCGGAGGAGTTTCTGGACGGGATCAGCACCATGCTGAAAGATCTGGTGGGAACTTATCAGGTCATCAAGGGAACCGAGTACCTGTTCACTCCGCCCCGTGAGGTGGTGGGCAAATGCCCCCGCTGCGGCGGTGAAGTTGCAGAATTGCAAAAAGGCTTCTTCTGTCAGAACAAAGATTGCAAATTTGCAATCTGGAAAAACAACAAATGGTGGGCTGCCAAGAAAAAACAGCCGACCAAGGCTGTGGTGTCTGCACTGCTTAACGATGGCCGTGTCCGTGTGACGGGCCTATATTCGGAGAAAACCGGAAAGACCTACGATGCCGCTGTGGTTTTGGAGGATGATGGACAGTACGCTAACTTCAAGCTGGAATTTGACCAGCGGAAAGGAGGCAGCCGATGAAGCTCTCTTTAGCGGAACGGGAAACCATTCTCCTCTATAATCAGGCAGAACCAATGGCTGAGATCTATACCCATGATCCCCGTCTGATGGAGAAGCTGGATCTGCTGGCAAAAAAGCACCCCGACCAGATCACCCGAAAGGACGCCCATAACTTTACCGTCCCAAAGCGGTGTGTATCAGTCCGGGAGCCATATAGCGCAGAACGCCGCAAAGCCGCCAGTGAGCGTGCGAAAGCCGCCGGATACCAGCCTCCTATGCGAAAGTCCGGCAGTTAAAGGCACATGACAGAGAATGTATTTGAAGCAGTCAAGCAGTCGGTCAGCACCAGAGATGCGGCAGCGTTTTATGGGATCGAGGTCAAACGAAATGGCATGGCCTGCTGTCCCTTTCACGATGATAAGAACCCAAGCATGAAGGTAGACCAGCGGTTCCACTGCTTTGGCTGCGGTGAAGATGGGGATGTGATCGACTTTACCGCAAAGCTCTTTGACCTCTCCTCAAAAGAAGCGGCGGAGAAACTGGCACAGGACTTTGGCCTGATCTATGACAGTCAGGCCCCTCCCCGCAGGAGATATGTCCGGCAGAAAACCGAGGCACAAAAGTTTCGGGAGGACCGGCAGCGGTGTTATCGCGTACTGTCCGATTACTACTATCTGCTGAAAAAATGGGAGGCCGACAATTCTCCCCGGACACTGGAGGAAGAACCGCACCCCCGTTTTGTGGAAGCAATCCAGAAAAAAATCTATGTAGAGTACCTGCTGGACCTTTTTCTGTATGAAAGTGAAGAAGAACAAAGGGCATGGATTGCAGAACACACAGCAGAAATCACACACTTGGAAAGGAGATTGAAAATCATGGCTGAGAACAAACCCACCAACCGAGAGCGGCTAAGGGAAATCACAGATGGCATCGAGCAGGGCATCAAAGAACTGTTTGAGAGTGAAAAGTATATGCGCTATCTGTCCGTCATGTCCCGCTTCCACCGCTATTCGGTAAACAACACCATGCTCATCTATATGCAGAAGCCGGACGCCACTTTGGTAGCCGGATACAATAAGTGGAAAGACCAGTTTGAGCGTCATGTTAAAAAGGGAGAACATGGCATTACCATCATCGCCCCCACACCGTACAAGAAGAAAATCGAGGAGCAGAAACTGGACCCGGATACCAAGGCTCCGATTCTGGATAAAGACGGAAAGATCATCACAGAGGAAAAAGAAATCGAGATCCCCATGTTTCGCCCGGTCAAGGTCTTTGATGTGAGCCAGACTGATGGGAAACCTTTGCCGGAGCTTGCTTCCTCCCTTTCCGGCAATGTGCCAAATTATGAGGCATTCATGGAGGCTCTGCGCCGCAGCGCACCGGTGCCGATCACTTTTGAAGCAATGGCCGCCGATACGGACGGCTATTTTTCTGCCGATCATCAGAAAATCGCCATTCGTCAGGGCATGAGTGAGGTGCAGACGGTTTCGGCCACAGTACACGAGATTGCCCACAGCAAGCTCCACAATCAGAAAAAGATTCAGATTGCCAATGACGAGCAATATCAGGAGATCGAGCTGTTTGATAAACCCGGTCTGTTCTCCAATGGGCGGATTGCCCGTGATAATCTGCCGGAGGGCGTTTATTGCTATGACCTGCGCGGTTCTGACTACGACCCCGGAGAGCCGGTCTGTGTAGAAGAACAAGTGGTTGTAAACCATGCAGGTTCCGTTCTGCTGACAGAGCCGTTGGAGCTGGCGGAAGATGGACGCCTGATGCTGACCGAGGAAGAAGGGCTGAATTTTGTTGGCGGCTTTTCTACCCTCGCCCAGTTTTTGCAAGAACAGAGGAAAGATCGCCACACGGAGGAAGTGGAGGCTGAAAGCATCTCCTACGCAGTCTGCAAATATTTTGGCATCGAGACAGGAGAAAACAGCTTTGGCTATATTGCAAGCTGGAGTCAGGGCAAGGAGCTGAAAGAGCTGAGAGCCAGTTTGGAGACCATCAACAAAACCTCCGGCACTTTGATCTCCGACATTGAGCGCCACTATAAGGAAATCTGCAAAGAGCGTGGAATTGACCCCCATGCAAAGGCAGAGCCGGAAACCGCCCCGATAGAGCAGCCAGCAGATGCCGCTAAGGTATCTGATAGACAGCCAACCGGCAATCTGACTTACTATGTAGCAGAGTGCATGGAATTTCCAAACCTCGGAGAATACCACGATAACTTGTCTTTGGAGGAAGCAATCCGCATTTATCAGGAGATTCCGGCAGAACGAATGAACGGGATCAAGGGCATTGGTTTTGAGCTGAAAGACGGAAGCGACTATGAAGGACCTTTTCCGATTTTGACCGGCCAGACCATTGACCTGGACACCATTCAGGCAATCGACTATTACCGTGATAATCCGTTGGTGCAAAAAGCGGTAAAGGAACTGGCTGCGGCCATGCCGGAAATGGAGGTGGTGGGAGCAGATGCCAACCAGCAGGAGGCCTTGTTTCTGATCGACGATGCCACCTATCTTCATATCCAGTCCTGTGACAGTGGCTGGGACTATACCCTTTATGATGCCGCAACCATGAAAGAGACGGATGGTGGTCAGCTGGATATGCCGGAGCTTTCCCGCATGAAGGCAGTTCTCCAGATTTGTGATGATAACGATCTGGACAGCACTTCGCTCAGACGCGCTCCCTTGTCTATGGTTGAGACCTTGCAGGAAGCTGCTTATGAGCAGATGCAGGCAGAGGCAAGTCAGATGACCGCTTCTGCCCAGCTGCCGGAAGCGCAGGAGCAGGCACTGGATGAATACCCCATGCCGGATGAGCAGGTCTCCACACCAGATATGCAGGAATACGGCTACTCCTATGATGGGATGTTCCCTGTTACCAGAGAACGGGCGCTGGAACTGGATGCCGCCGGTTTGACCGTTTATGTGCTGCATGAGGACAATACGGAGAGCATGGTGTTTGACCCGCAGGAAATCATGGATCATGGCGGTCTTTTTGGCGTGGATCGTGAGGAATGGGAGAAAAGCCCTCAGTTCCACGAAAAGGTCATGGAGCGTCAGGAACATCAGCAGGAACGCGAACAGGCATTTCTATCCCAGAACAGAGATTGCTTTGCTATCTATCAGGTGAGCCGTGACGATCCGCAGAATGTGCGCTTTATGAATCTGGATTGGTTAAAGTCCCATGACATTTCCATAGACCGCAGCAATTATGACCTCATTTACACAGCTCCGCTGAGGGAGTCTGGCACGGTACCGGAGCAGCTGGAAAAACTATATGAGCAGTTTAATCTGCAAAAGCCGGCGGATTTTCACAGTCCTTCTATGAGTGTCAGTGACATCGTTGCGATCAAGCAGGACGGTAAGGTATCCTGTCATTACTGTGACAGTGTTGGTTTTACCCAGATCCCCGGATTCCTGCCGGAAAATCCGTTGAAAAATGCGGAGATGGCCGTGGAGGACGATTACGGCATGATCGACGGTATCATCAACAATGGCGCAAAAGAGCCTACGGTGGCAGAGCTGGAACAGCAGGCCCGCAACGGTCAGCCCATTTCCCTCATGGATTTGGCTGCCGCTGCCCATCGGGAGGAACGGGAAAAGAAAAAGTCCGTCATGGAGCAGCTGAAAAGCCAGCCCAAGGCAGAACACAAAAAGATAGCGCCAAAAAAGAGTGCGGAAAGGGAGATTTGATATGGGAAACTTTACTTTTGAGGAAATGAACCTGATGTGCATTTACAATACCGGTAGCCGCACCGGACTGATCGACAGCCTGCGTGAGATGCGCGGCGAGCTGGCCCCGGAGGAAACCGAGCTGCGGGAGTTGACAGACAGCGCACTGGGCAAGCTCCAGGCCATGAGTGATGCCGAGTTTGCCGAGCTGGAGTTGTATCCGGATTTTGACCAGTAAACACTATAATCGCAGGGATGGGGTGGCAATATGCCACCCCACCTTTTTACCCCAAAACTGAAAGGAGGACAGAACACTATGCCAACCAAAGCTGAACTATATGCACAGATGGCGGAGAAGGTAACAACGCAGCTCACGGGGAGCTGGCAGGAATGGGCAGGGTTTCTCACCACTGCTTCCCGACTTTACAAGTACCCGTTCCATGAGCAGTTGATGATCTACGCCCAGCGTCCGGACGCCACCGCCTGTGCAGAGTACGATTTGTGGAATGAAAAGATGGGCCGGTATGTAAGGCGCGGCTCCAAGGGAATTGCTCTGGTGGACGATTCCGGGGACAGGCCCCGCCTGCGCTATGTTTTTGATATTTCCGACACCGGAACCCGTGAACATTCCCGCACTCCCTGGCTGTGGCAGCTGGAGGAGCGCCATTTGGATTCGGTGCAGGCCATGCTTGAGCGCACCTATGATGTTTCCGGTGATGACCTTGCCGGACAGCTCACCGAGGTAGCCGGAAAACTGGCTGAGGAATACTGGACGGAGCATCAGCAGGACTTCTTCTATATCGTTGACGGTTCCTTTTTGGAGGAATATGATGAGTTTAACATCGGAGTACAGTTCAAGGCAGCAGCCACCGTCAGTATCACTTACGCTTTGATGTCCCGCTGTGGACTGGAGCCGGAACGCTACTTCGACCACGAAGATTTCATGGCAATCTTTGATTTCAACACCCCGTCCACCATCGGGGCGCTGGGAACAGCGGTCAGCCAGATCAACCAGCAGGTGCTGCGGCAGATCGGCGTTACCGTCCGAAATGCAGAGCGCGAAGCCAACCAAGAAAGGAGCAAACAAGATGAACAATCCCATGACCTATATCCAGAACGGAGACTATCTGATTCCCGACCTGAAGCTGAGCCAGCAGCCGGAGAAAACCCTGGGCAAGTACGGCAGGATGAGGAAAACCTACCTGAAGGAACACCGTCCCATCCTCTACAACCAGATGTTGCTGAGCGAGAAGCTGTACCCGCACCTTCTGGAGATCGACGAGACCGCCCAGAGCAGACTGGAGCAGATGATGCCCCAGCTGGCGAAAGAAGCGGGAGCCACCGAGGAATTGAAAGCCAGCGATCCCATGAAGTGGGTGGGGCTGATGAACACCTGCAAAGCTCAGGCCGAGGAAATCCTGATGGCGGAGCTTATCAACAGCTGACTCTAAACCTGTTCCTCTCCGAAGCGGAACAGATCCAATCCATAGATGAAGCAGAGAATGTAGCGCATACATCCTCTGCTTTTTCTTTTGCCCAAAATGACATCGACCATGTGCTGCGTTTGGGCGGCAATACAGACCGTCAAAGGGAGCGTGTGGTTGCAGCCTTTGAAAAGCAGAAAACCACCGCTGAGATTGCCGAGATACTGAAAACGCTGTACCACGGCGGCAATGGCCTTGGCAGTGTGAGCGCATGGTATGCCGAGGATGGTATCCATCTTTCCCATGGGAAGTCTGTCCGTTATGACAGGTCTGCCCAGGTCATTTCCTGGGAGAGCGCCGCAGAGCGTATCGGGGAGCTTTTGGAGAGCGGCCAGTTTGCCTCCAATGTGGAGCTTACAGAAGCGGCAGGCTATGAACGCTCCCTCCTCTCGGAAAAGCTCTGGCATCTGTATCACGATCTCAGTGAGGATGCCAGAAAAGCCGGATATTTGTCCTGCCTGTCAGAGATCAAAGGCAATGGTTTCCCAGAGGAGACCCGCCGCCTGACGGAGCAGCTGAGTGACTCGGCTTTCCGCCAGACCCTCAAGGAAGAATACGCTGCCTTCTGGACTGCCTATCAGCAGGACCGTGACCTGTTGCGTTTTCACTATCATAGACCGAGGGAGATCTGGGAGAACTTGAAGGACCTTGACCTGCCCCGCAGGACCTTTTCTTCAGAGCTTTCCCAAGTGCCAACCGTCCAGCACTTTATTACCGAGGATGAGATCGACGCCGCCATGACCGGCGGAAGCAGTTTCGCCGGAGGAAAAGGCCGTATCTATGCGTTCTTCATGGCAAACCATACGGATAAGGAGAAAGTGAGATTCCTCAAAGACGAGTATGGCATTGGCGGACGCTCTCATGCCTTGTCCGGTGCAACACACAGCGGCGAAGATCACGATGGGAAAGGACTGCACTATAAAAAGCAGGACTGCCCGGATGTTCACTTGAACTGGGAAAAGGTTGCCAAGCGCATTACCTCACTTGTCCAGAAAGACCGCTATCTTACCGAACAGGAACAGGCGCAGTATGACAAAATCCAGGCTGAAAAGGAACTGGCCGAAGAAGATGCCATTCAAGCCCAGCAGCTGGAGATGGAAGAAGAAACGCCAAAGCCTATCCTTCGGGAGCAGTTTGAGCAGTATAAGCCTGTGGTGACTGCCGCTATTTCCGAGGATGCCGCATACCGCAATGCCTGCGGGCATTCTGACCGTGAAAATGCTGTCATCGAGGGCAATGCCGCTGTGCGCCGTGCGGTTCTTGGTTCTAAGGATATGGAGCTGATCCGACTCTATTCGGATGTGCCGGAGTTCCGTCAGCGTTTACACCGGGAAGTGATCGACGAGACCTATCCAAAGCTCCATGAGCTTCTGCGCCCTCTTTCTCAGGAAGATATTGATACTGCCCTTTGTGCATGGAACGGCAATATCGAGAGTAAACACGCTGTTGTCCGCTATATGAAAGACCATGCAAGAGAAAAAGATACCGCCGCATGGCTGGCTCAGGAATACGTTGGCGGCAACAGCCCGTTCGTTGTCCGTGCCGGCAGCCCGGAGGAAACGCAGCTGCCCTGGCCGAAGGTACAGCGCAGGATTGCCCAGCTCATTCAGGAGGACCGGTTCTATACCGAAGAAGAACAGGACCGTTTTGACGACATCGACCCCATCGCCATCCGGGAAGCTCTGGAAGAAAGAGGGATCGTCAACGGACAGGTGGCAGACACGGAAAAACTGGACAATGCCCCGTTTATCCAACAGGTGATGTCGGATGTAGAGCAGATCGCAGCTGCTGAGACAGAGCAGACTTCCGAAGTTGCTATTTCCGATGAGGAATATGATGCAGTTCGCCGCCCAATTCCGCAAAGAACATCCTATGACCCTGCTGCCCCGGTCTATGCCGTGGGCGATACCGTGTATATCGAGGATGACGCCTATCAGATCACCGAGCTGCGGGAGGACACCGTACAGCTTCTGCCCACCGGGATGGTATATCCCATCTACCGGGCAGAGCGCAAAGAACAGTTCGAGCAGCTGCTTCGGGCAGACCGCCGCAATGCTTACTATACCGAGTTTCTTCCTACTGACCCGGACAAGGCAGATCAGGACTTGCGGGATGTATTGGCTCATGGACTGATGGATGAAGCGGATAAAAAGCAGATTTCCACGCTGCTGCAATCCGGCAGGAGCAACAGCGAGATCGCCTACTGGCTGAGCAGAGCCTATTCCGGTGAGATCGAGACACTGAATCTGGAGACCGGCGATATTGCCGATTACCGTACCACGGCACAGGGCATAGAACTGGAAGTCATGGATGCAGAGGAAAAGCGTCTGGCTATGCTGTATTTCCGCTGGGATGAGGTTGCGCCTTTGCTGCGCGGGATGTATGCCCGTCAGCAGGACGGTTTTGGACAGGAACAGCCCCAACCGGCTGCCGAATCCCCGGCCTTCCATTCCGAGACCGTGGCCGTCTATCCGGGCGATAAGAACAATCTGCCTTATGATGTGGTGGTGGAACGACTGCATATCGAGGAGCCGGAGCCGCCAGCCCCTGTGACTGAGCCGGAGAAAACCTTTGAGGAAGTGTTGGATGAACACCCGGTTTCCATTCAGGTCAATGGCCAGTGGCAGACCTTTCCCAATGCCAAAGCTGCCGAGGAAGCATCTTATGAGGAATACAAGGCTAACCTGCGCCGCAATGCAAAAAACTTCCGCATTACCGATGAGCATTTGGGCGAAGGCGGTCCGAAAGCCAAGTTCCAGGCAAATATCAATGCCATTCGCTTGCTGAAAGAGCTGGAAGCTGCCGGACAGCAGGCAAGCCCCGAACAGCAGGAGGTTCTTTCTCGATATGTGGGCTGGGGCGGTCTCTCTGATGCGTTTGACCCGGAGAAACCGGCATGGGCTTTAGAGTATGTCCAGCTAAAAGAACTGCTGACCCCGGAGGAATATGCCGCCGCCAGAAGCTCTACCCTCAACGCCCATTACACCAGCCCTACGGTCATTCAGGCCATCTATGAAGCGGTGGACCGTATGGGATTTGAGACCGGAAATATTCTGGAGCCGTCTATGGGTGTGGGCAATTTCTTTGGTATGCTGCCGGAGAAAATGCGAAACAGCCGTCTGTACGGCGTGGAGCTGGACCCTGTTTCCGGGCGCATCGCAAAGCAGCTCTATCCCAAGGCGGACATCACAGTAGGCGGCTTTGAGACCACCGATAGGCGTGACTTCTTTGACCTTGCCATCGGCAATGTACCTTTCGGTCAGTATCAGGTCAACGACAAAGCCTACAACAAGCTGAATTTCAGTATTCATAACTATTTTTTTGCCAAAGCACTGGATCAGGTGCGTCCCGGCGGTGTGGTAGCTTTTGTGACCTCTCGATATACCATGGACGCCAAGGATTCCACCGTGCGCCGCTATCTTGCCCAGCGTGCCGAGCTGCTGGGAGCTATCCGTCTGCCGAATGACGCGTTCAAAAAGAATGCCGGTGCCGAGGTGGTATCGGACATCATCTTCCTCCAAAAGCGGGACCGCCCGTTGGACATCGTGCCGGAATGGACCCAGACCGGACAGACGGAGGACGGGTTTGCCATCAACCGGTATTTTATCGACCACCCGGAAATGGTGCTGGGCAGACAGGAGCCGGTAAGCACTGCACATGGTATGGACTACACCGTGAACCCCATCGAGGGACTGAAGCTTTCCGACCAGCTGCATGATGCTGTGAAGTACATTCATGGCACTTATCAGGAGGCAGAGCTGCCGGAGCTGGGCGAAGGCGAAGCTATTGACACCTCCATTCCTGCCGACCCCAATGTGAAGAACTATTCCTATGCCATTGTAGACGGGCAGGTGTACTACCGGGAAAACAGCCGTATGGTGCGCCCTGACCTCAACGCCACCGCCGAAGCCCGTGTAAAAGGTCTTGTGGGACTGCGTGATTGTGTGCAGGAACTGATCGACCTTCAGATGGATGCAGCGGTTCCGGACAGCACCATTCGGGAGAAGCAGGCGGAACTGAACAGTCTCTATGACAGCTTTTCTTCCAAATACGGTCTCATCAATGACCGTGCAAACCGTCTGGCCTATGCAGACGATTCTTCCTATTACCTGCTCTGTGCGCTGGAAGTCATCGACGAGGACGGAAAGCTGGAACGCAAGGCAGATATGTTCACCAAGCGGACCATCAAGCCCCATCAGGCGGTGGCTGTGGTGGATACGGCAAGTGAAGCACTGGCGGTGTCCATCTCGGAAAAAGCCTGCGTGGATATGGACTATATGAGCCAGCTTACCGGAAAAACAAAAGAAGAACTGGCCGGAGAGCTGCAAGGCGTAATCTTCCGTGTACCGGGACAGCTGGAGAAAGACGGCACACCCCATTATGTGACTGCTGATGAATACCTCTCCGGCAATGTACGCCGCAAACTGCGTCAGGCGCAACGGGCCGCACAGCAGGACCCGATTTATGCAGTCAATGTGGAAGCTCTTACCGCCGCCCAGCCCAAAGACCTGGATGCGTCGGAGATCGAGGTGCGTCTGGGCGCTACCTGGATTGACAAGGAGTACATCCAGCAGTTTATGTACGAGACCTTCAACACCCCGTTTTATCTCCAGCGCAGTATCGAGGTCAACTATTCTTCCTTTACTGCTGAATGGCAGATCAAGGGGAAATCTTCCGTATCCTACAACGATGTGGCAGCCTACACCACCTACGGAACCAGCCGTGCCAATGCCTACAAGATTTTGGAGGACAGCCTGAACCTGCGAGATGTCCGTATCTATGACACCATAGAGGACGCAGACGGAAAAGAGCGCCGCGTGCTGAACGCCAAGGAGACCACCCTGGCGGCCCAAAAACAGCAAGCGATCCGGGAAGCCTTTAGGGACTGGATCTGGAGAGACCCGGAACGCCGCCAGACTTTGGTGCGCCAGTACAACGAGGAAATGAACTCTACCCGTCCCCGTGAATATGATGGCAGCCACATCACTTTTGGAGGTATGAACCCGGCCATTACCCTGCGGGAACACCAGAAAAGCGCCATTGCCCATGTGCTGTATGGAGGAAATGCCCTGTTGGCACATGAAGTAGGCGCAGGCAAAACTTTTGAGATGGTGGCCGCTGCTATGGAAGCCAAACGCTTGGGCTTGTGCCAGAAATCTCTTTTTGTGGTTCCAAACCACCTGACCGAGCAGTGGGCGTCGGAGTTTCTGCGTCTCTATCCTTCCGCCAATATCTTAGTCACCACCAAAAAGGACTTTGAGACCCATAACCGAAAGAAGTTCTGCGCTCGTATTGCGACGGGTGATTATGATGCCATCATCATGGGACACAGCCAGTTTGAGCGTATCCCCATCAGCCGGGAGCGTCAAGAACGGCTTCTCTATGAACAGATCGACGAGATCACCGAGGGAATCGCAGAGGTGCAGGCCAGTGGCGGCGAGCGTTTTACCGTCAAGCAGCTGGAGCGTACCAAGAAATCGTTGGAGGCCAGACTGGAAAAGCTGCAAGCCGAGGGGCGAAAAGACGATGTGGTAACCTTCGAGCAGCTGGGTGTGGACCGGCTGTTCGTGGACGAGGCCCACAACTATAAAAACCTGTTTCTATACACAAAAATGCGGAATGTGGCAGGCTTATCCACATCGGACGCACAGAAATCCTCCGATATGTTTGCCAAGTGCCGCTATATGGATGAGATCACCGGAAACCGTGGCGTGATTTTTGCCACCGGAACCCCGGTCAGCAACTCCATGACCGAGCTTTACACCATGCAGCGTTACCTTCAGTATGAACGCCTGCAAGAACTGAACATGACCCACTTCGACTGCTGGGCTTCCCGATTCGGGGAGACCGTCACAGCATTGGAGCTGGCACCGGAAGGCTATACTTAATCAGGACAATAAAATTGATTGTCCTAAATTGAAAGATTACATAGGAAAGGAGGTAGAACGAATGCCTAAAGAACCAAAAATCACAGCACTCTATGAGCGTTTGTCAAGAGATGATGATCTTGCTGGTGAATCGAATTCCATCACCAACCAAAAGAAATATCTGGAAGATTACGCCCAAAAGAACGGCTTCAAGAACATCCGCCATTTTACAGATGATGGCTTTTCAGGTGTGAATTTCAATCGTCCCGGCTTTCAATCGCTGATAAAAGAAGTAGAAGCAGGAAATGTCGAAACGCTGATTGTTAAGGATATGAGCCGCTTAGGACGAAATTATCTGCAAGTCGGTTTTTATACGGAAATTCTGTTCCCACAGAAAAACGTCCGATTCCTTGCAATCAACAACAGCATCGACAGCAACAATGCTTCAGACAATGATTTTGCTCCGTTTTTGAATATTATGAACGAATGGTATGCCAAAGACACGAGCAATAAAATCAAGGCTGTGTTCGATGCCCGGATGAAAGATGGAAAACGTTGCAGCGGCTCTATTCCGTATGGATATAACCGTTTGCCGAACGACAAGCAGACACTTGTTGTTGATCCGGTGGCATCCGAAGTCGTAAAGCGCATTTTTCTTCTTGCGAACGAAGGAAAAAGCCCACGGACAATCGCAGAACTGTTGACAGAGGAAAAAGTCCTGATTCCTGCTGCATACGCAAAGAAATATCACCCGGAGCAGTACAATGGGACAAAGTTCTCCAATCCGTACCTGTGGGGCACCTCCTCCGTAAGAACAATTTTAGGTCGGCAGGAATATCTGGGACACACTGTTTTACGAAAATCTGTAAGCACAAATTTCAAACTTCACAAGAGAAAAGAAACAGATGAAGATGAACAGTACGTTTTCCAGAACACGCATGAACCGATTATATCGCAAGAACTTTGGGATAGTGTTCAGAAACGCAGATGCCGAGTGAATCGTGCTTCTGCTTGGGGAACGCACACCAACCGTTTAAGCGGGTATCTGTATTGTGCCGACTGCGGCAGAAGATTGACCTTGCAAACACACTACAGTAAAAAGGATGGGTCTACTCAATATTCTTATCGTTGTGGTGGATATGCAAGTCGGGTGAATGGCTGTACTGCCCATTCAATCAGTGCCGATAATGTTGAAGCCCTGATATTGGCATCGGTCAAACGCTTTTCGAGATTTGTTCTAAAAGATGAAGAAACCTTCGCTTTGGAACTGCAATCACTTTGGAAAGAGAAACGTGAAGAAAAGCCGAAGCAGAACCAATCGGAATTGAAACGTTGTCAAAAACGCTATGATGAGCTTTCTGCCCTTATTCGTAGTCTGTACGAAAATCTTATGTCTGGACTATTGCCCGAACGACAGTACAAGCAGCTGATGGCACAGTATGATAGCGAGCAAGCAGAATTGGAATCGCAGATGGAAACGATGAAATCCGAAATTGCCGAAGATAAATCAAGTTCTGCTGATATTCGGCATTTCATTTCGCTGATTCGCAAGTGCAAAAATCCAACAGAAATCTCCGATTCAATGTTTAACGAACTTGTCGATAAAATCGTTGTTTATGAAGCCGAGGGTGCAGGCAATGCCCGCACACAAAAGGTTGACATTTATTTCAACTATGTCGGCCAAGTCGATATTGCTTATACCGAGGAAGAACTTGCCGAACTGAAAGCGCAGAAGGAGCAGGAAGAACGGCAGCGCATGGAAAAGCAGCGCAAACGTGAAAAAGCCTATCGAGAAAAGCGAAAAGCAAAGAAAATCGCTGAAAACGGTGGCGAGATCATTAAAACCAAAACGTGTCCGCACTGCGGGAAAGTGTTTACACCTACGAGCAACCGACAGATTTTCTGTTCAAGAGACTGCTGGAATCAGGCAAGACAGGAGCAAAAGAAAGCGGCTAGAGAAGCCGAGAGAGGAGGTCATTACTACCGGCAACGTGCCTGTGCCGTATGCGGTCACTCCTACTGGCCTACACACAGCCAGCAGGAATTTTGTTCCGATGAGTGCAGGAGAATTAACCACAACAGGAAAACCTTGGAATTCTATCACAAGAAAAAAGGAAATCTAAAACCAGACCCAGAAGCAACCCCAACGCCGAAACCAAAGGAGGATAATGCAGCATGACTACCTTAAAGAACACGCTCCATGACAGCAACAACGGTCTGGACTACACCCTTGTCAATGACCACTATCTGCCGAATCTGACCGCAGCAGCCCCGGCAGAGCAGCACCCCACCGGGCGGTGGGGCCGCTTACATAAAATGTATTTGAAGGAGCAGCATCCCATCCGGTATAATCAACTGCTCCTGTCCGGTGTGCTGGGCAGCTACCTTGCCAAACTGGACAAGCAGGCCGAGGAACAGCTTGCATTGACCATCCGGCAGATGCAGGAAGCCGAGGGCGTGACCGAAGCACTGAAAGCCGCCGATCAACTGGAATGGGTGCGCAGGATGAACAGCATCCGCAACCGTGCGGAGGAGATCATCAAGACCGAGCTGATTTTTGTATAAGGAGGAGCACTTATGTTTTTTGTAAGATTTGTACGGAAAGATGAGCACCCGGATGAGTTTTACGCTTATAGTACTAAGGTGGCAGCCAAGAATCATTTTGATATGTTTCGTGACGATGATTCGAATATTTTCTCTCGTGTTGAACTCATTCAAAGTGACAATGAAGTAGAATCCACCCTTGAAACCATCATTCCCACCCCGCTTTGAATCGTATTGCCCAGCTCATTTTTGATATTGCCAATCTGCCATGACCTTGTTATAATGATGTTATATAAAGAAGATGGAGGTGCAATAAATGAGTCTGGGCAATGATATAAAATTGCTTCGACAGAGATGTCTTTTAAGCCAACAGGATTTTGCAAAAGAGTTGGGCGTATCCTTTGCCACAATCAATCGAATAGAATCAGGAAAAAGTAAGCCTACATATAAGACCATGAAACTTATTGATGATTACTGCAAAAAGAATGCCATTGACTTTGATATAACAAAAGAGTTTACAAACTGAGATTAGGAGTTTTTATAGTGATTGCAAATGAAAAGTCCGCTCCGCGGCTGGTCTCTCTGTTCTCTGGATGCGGCGGTATGGACAAGGGATTTGAACAAGCAGGTTTTCAGCGCGTTTGGGCAAATGATTTCGATAAGGATGCTCAGGCAGTATTCCGACTGAACTTTGGTGAAATTGACGGTCGGGATATTCGAGAAGTCCCTGTTGATGAAATTCCAGCTTGTGATATTCTTACCGCTGGTTTCCCGTGCCAGCCTTTTTCCAATGCAGGAAATCGGCGTGGTGTCTATGATTCACGCGGAGAACTATATTTGGAGTGTCTGCGAATTATAGAAAGAAAGCTGCCGAAAGCTGTCCTCTTTGAGAATGTGAAGGGACTGATTTCGTCAAAGCATCAAAGCGGTCAATACCTCATTGAGGTTATCAAAGGCGACTTGGAAAAACTTGGATATGCGGTCAATTACCGTGTTGTAAACGCATCTGATTATGGCGTTCCTCAGAATCGTGAGCGACTGATTCTTGTTGCTTTTAGAAATGATCTTGGAAAGCGATTTGAATTCCCTCCTGTTCAGCTTAATAAAGAAAATCTGACGCTTCGGCATATTCTTGATATTCCAGAAGATGTTCCAAATCAAGTCTATTGGCCGTATTCTCCGCAGGCTCAGTCTATGGTTGAAAAAATACCTCAAGGTGGCTCATGGAAGAATATACCTTATGAGGACTTGTCGCCTCGGTTCAAGAGAATACGAGATGATATGAAACGATATCATGCACCGAACTTTTATCGCAGATTTAGCCTTGATGAAATAAATGGAACTATTACAGCGTCTGCGCAACCGGAAAACTGTGGTATTACTCATCCAATTCATAATCGCAGATATACTATCCGAGAAATTGCACGAATTCAAACGTTCCCGGATGATTTCAAATTCATTGATGATACAACAAAGAACATTGTTGCGATGTATAAAGTAATCGGAAATGCCGTTCCTTGCCATCTTGCAAAGGTCATTGGGGATGCTATCATGGAGCAGGCTTTCAAATAAAATGAAAGGACGATAATCTATGAACACTGACAAAGCCTATATTATGGGACTGGTTGTTGGCGGAGGTTGTTTCAGTTCGAACCACAAATCCTTTTCGATTAAGCTTCCCTATAGGCAGTGGGGCGATTACGACAAAAATCCAGAACGGGCTGGAATGATTGCAAACGATATTCTAAAGGTTGTCAAACCTCTTATGAACGTTGAATACAATTTGGACGTTTCTTATACACCCGGAAAAGAATGGAATATTGTTTGCCATGGTGATACGGCTGATTTGATTCGGGATCTTCATTTATTCCACATTGAACCCACATCGGATTTACATAAAACCGCAGATCTTCAGTATCTTATTGCATCGCTTTCAGATACAAACATGAAAAAACGTTTTATTGCTGGCGTTGCAGATACGATTGGAAGTATGGCTCCATCCCACCGAAGATTCACAGATGATGTTCAGATTATATCCTTTGAAATAAGTGGATTCAATTATAAATATGTGTGTCAGTTGTGTAATCTTCTTTATCAGCTTGGTTGCGTGCCTGATCAGATTCTTTGGCAACATCCCAATATGCAGAGCGGAACGGATTCTTACTACAAATCTTGGAAAAAAGGCAACAAGCTGAGAGTTACATTGGATTCCTTTTCTACATTTGGTTCATTGGCATTTAAGAGCAAAACCATTGCATCAAAAGAGAATCGGAAAAAAGAGGAAAAGTATAATTCTGCCGAAAAATGCGAGAATAAAACCCTTTCCGTTCCGGGAGTGGTTGCAGTCCATGTGGACGAAAATTATGCGGATATTCCACAGGAACTGCGTGGTGGACATTTTATTCATCACAAACAGATTTGTGCTGCCTTAAACTGTCCGCATTCTCCTAAGAATGAACTCGACAGATTATTAACTAATGCTGAGAATTATATTTCACCCTTTACGGTTCTTCACAAGGATACTGCGGTTGGTGTCGCAAACATAATTGCTAATGATCCGCTACTTCATAACCGAAACTATACTCAGACTGATATTGAAGTAAAATATCTTGTCGATTCCATGAACGATGGAGCCACTACAGTTCTTTTTTCTGATGGCACACCAATTATGCACTACTCCCGTGATAAGGGCTATCCGTTAAATGTTATAATGGATGCGGTTGCATATATT
>ENA-OROO01000741-OROO01000741.1-human-gut-metagenome-genome-assembly--contig:-NODE-741-length-19614-cov-20.940181_pt1 | contig 19614 bp, 8 predicted proteins | sample MGYA00242130_ERZ509052 | MGnify/ENA primary metagenome ERZ509052 (study PRJEB26280, sample SAMEA2338730) | human gut metagenome | biome: human gut; feature: human-associated habitat; material: faeces... | reverse complement strand
CCCTTTTGTTTTAGGTAGTTACGTTATATTTTATTAACTTGCGAAACTTGAATAATAATACATTGCGCTATTCTTCGGACAGTAGTATAGTGCCTTGCCAATATATTCCTTGAACAGTTCGTTATAATGTTGGCTGAACTCCATTTTCTGACAACAGGCATTCAGATTGTAATAAAGTGAACTCTGGGCGCAGTAGAAAAGGAAATTTTGCTTTGGATCGGATTGTGATATCTTGATCTTGTCTAGACTTTCTTTCGCCTCAATATAGAAGCCTCGTTCAATCAGCAGACTTGCCTTTGTAATCAGGAATCGGTTGCAATAATCAGAATTGCCAGTCTGTTTGGCAAGGCTTATTCCCCTTTGGACATACACCATTGCCGAGTCGTAAACGTATGGACTATAGTCTTTGGCCAACTTCTCATATATGCGCAGCTTGTCTGCCGGGTTGGTCACGTATATAGCACCAAGCTTAATTTCTTTTAGTCTTTTTTCTTTGATAGAATCGTAAACAGCACTATGGGCTATTACCGAGTCTAAACGTTTGTACAGATTATTGTTGTTTGCGTGGGCACAAAATGCACACACACAGATAATAAAGGCTACAATTAATGTTCTCATTGGAATTTCAAAATTAGACCTTATTTTATTTCCTGCAAAATTAACGATTTCTTATTGATTTACCATACTTACTTCCTACTTTTTTTTTTTTTTTTTTTGGTGTTTTTTTTTCCCCCCCCCCCCCCCCACGTTTGGTAAATAACTGTATGTGTGATAGTTATGCTTTTATACACTTACTCTTACTTACCATAACATTACTCAATGAACTTAAGTCCTCAGAATCTATATACCTTTGCACCGAAAAATTTGATTGGTATAAATTTTAATGTAAAAAGGAAACAGTTTTATTCAAAGCTTAAAGAATGTCTAAAAAAATTATCAAGGGAATTTGTCTTGTCGCAACTCTCTTGCTTTTTACTATGTCAATGGATGCAGCAACCGCAAATGGTGTTGGCAAAAGCGAGAAGAAGGTTTGGCAGGATTCAGACCCTAACAAGGAGAATTATTTTAACAACCGTCGTGCACTTGTAGGACCCGGTTGTATGATCAACAGCCTTTTTGATGGCGTTGAAGTGGTTTCAGGAACAAAAGACCTTCAGAATATTTCTAATGATGATTTGGATGATTATGCTACGATTCCGGCGCTTGTTGGAGCTACCGTAGTAGCAAGTCCTATTATCAGCGTGAAGGACAATCAGCATTATTATGCTGGTGGTACAGAGGCTGGTTTTGTCATTTGTGCAAAATCAAATGCAAGCATCCTTACTCTCGATTTAGCAAAGTTCTACAAAATACAGTTTCTTAAAGACGGTGAAAAGGTTGGTGACCTCCAGTCGATCTCTACCGGTAAGTCTGTCACTGGTCTTGGACTGTCGTTGCTGACATTCCCTGGTTCTGACCTGGTCAACAAATTGTATATGGCTACTGCCCCTGGCAATTTTGATGAAATCAAGCTTGTTCAGTGTGGAGTTGATGCCAAGTTGCTCTCTGCTATAAATATCAAGTATGCATTTGTAGGCAAGGCTCGTGAGTACACTATTACCAACAACAAGGAGAATGGTATTGCGAAGTATTCTCAGGAACAGAAGCGCGGAACGTTTACATTGAGTACAAGTAATTTGGGTGGTAAGATGATTGATGAGAATCTTACCAATGGCTATGCAGCTGTAGTAGGAGTGTTAGTTCCAGTATCAACTCCAGTTACTGTATACGCCAAGCCTTCTGATAATAAGGAGTCATTCCCTAAGGGAACGGAAGTGGGATTCAAGTTTAATGGTTTTAATCTCGCCAATCTTTCGGTAGGTTCAGGCATCGAACTCACACTTTTCAACAAAGAGAATAAAGAAATAGGCAAGTATGACATCTCTAATAAACTCCTGGGTCTTGGACTGATTGAGGATACCAAGGACGGTGAAGTCGTTATGAGAGCCCCTGCAGCCTTTTCTGCAGCAAAGATTTACTTCAAAGGAATCGGACTGACAGTTGGAGGCACCTCCGTCAACTACGCCTTTGTCCGCATGGCTCCTGATGCAGCTTCCCATCATTGTCCAATCAATGCCACATCAAGCCGCGATGTGTCTGGAAGTGTCAATCAGTTCCAGTTGCAGCACAATAAGAATGTAGATGTGACATGGTATGTCCAGAGCTATCCTGAGGGTGCCGATGCTGTTGAAGTGGTTGCCACAACTGGCTTGGTAAGCAATTTGTCTCTTCCCGGCAAGTATGTTTTCCGTGCAACTGCTGCTGATGGTTGCTATGAAGAGACAACCCTCAACTATGCTCCTACATATATTCCGGAGGAACACGGAGTGGATATCCTTGTCAATAAGGAGGGTGAGGAGCCTAAATACGTGTTGAGCGATAAGTTTGGCGGTGGTTTGATACAGATTTTTGATGGAATGAAGAATAGAACTGCCATACTTACAACTTCACTCAACGATTTCACCTATCGTCAGCCGGGCGTTTCATTGGCAGCCAACACAGGCCTCATTGGCATCAAGACTGCTGATGGCTCTAACTTTGCTGATGGTTTGAATGGCAATACAAGAGCGTTCAATGGCAAGATGAAGGTTGGTTTTGTGGTATCTGCTAAGGCTACCGGACTCGATGCTAATGTGCTTAAGCTCTACAACATCAAGCTCTACAATAAAGGCAATGAAGTGACTGGAGATGTAACAACCCATTGGGATGCCATCTCAGCCGGACTTATCGGTAAAGAGGAAACACGTAAAATGTGTCTGAACGTTGATGTGCCTGCGGGCTGTGTGTTTGATGAGATTGTACTTTATAACACAGGCGTTCTTTCTGCCGACCTCTCACAGCTCAATATCTACTATGCGTATGTTGCCGATGCTGAGGCAGACAATGCTACAACCAATCCGGTCTATGGTGCTCAGGTGGTATCTACAAATAACACCAATGTATCCATCGACTTTGCTAACACTAAGATGTTCCATGTTGCCAACATTGGCAATGGCTACGACGAGTTGGGCAACTTGATTGACGAGTCGTTGGATACATACCTTACTCTCCCGTTGGGAGTAAACTTGGGTGGAGCCACAATCTCTGTCAATATGGGTAAAGTAGTTGATAAGGGACAGCAACTTGTTATGGTAACCCAGAATCTGGCTTTAGGATTGGGTGCAAGTCTGGGCGAAGGTCTTAAGTTGACCACCTATCTTGATGGTGCGGAGCAGGAAGAACTGACAAGCTGGAAGGTTCTTGGTGCTGATGTTATTGGCAGTAAAGGCGACAGCTATGCCGTGCTCAATCCTACCAAGTCTTTCGATCAGGTTCGTATCACACCTGTTAAGGCGCTCTCTGCTCTTGAGAATCTTCAGATTAAGGGCTTCGCTCTGCGTCCAGACATGAACGACGACGGAACCTTCAACGGATACGACGACCTTCTGGTTCTTGATGAGGACAAGACTCTTGCAGTTACTAAGTCATACACTGGAGCCAAGATGCTGTTGCACCGTACATTCACCAAGAATGCTACCAACGACAAGAAGGGATGGAACTCTATCATTCTTCCCGTCGATATGACAGCAGCTCAGGTTAAGGAAGCCTTCGGCGAGGCTGTACAGATGGCTGAGTTCGACCGTTTGGAGAACAACTGGATAAAGTTCTCTACAGTAAACGTTGCAGGTGATGATGTAGTGCTTCATAAGAACACTCCTTATATAATATATCCTACAAAGGAGCCGCTCGGCAACTATTCATACACTATCAACGGTGTTACGGAGACTCTCGACGGTCCTGTATATGTAGCCAATGGCATAAACTACGATGACCAGACATCCGAATTGACACACACGGTAAATGGCGGAGGCATGACCTACACCGGTTCGTACAGCAATCCGACTACGGTATCAGCTGATTCTTATATGTTCAGCAAGGGCGACTTGATTCACACTATTAAGCCGCACGATGTGAAAGCTTATCGTTGCTGGCTTAAGGATGAAATGCACACGGGCAGAATATTGATGTTCTCGCTGGATGGAAACGGCATAAATGGTACAACTGGCATTCATGTGATTGAGGAGAACAAGCAGAATGCAAACACCGGCATCTACAACCTTGGCGGTGTGCGTATGAACACCAGCAACGTCGATAAGTTGCCGAAGGGTGTGTATATTGTTGACAACAAGGTAGTGGTAAAGAAATAATATTATAACTGCATTATGAAAAAGAAGAAATACGTAGCTCCGGAGATTAGCGTTATCGGGATGGAGCCTTTACAGATAATGACCGGAAGCATTGGAAGTGACCATGGCTCGGCTCCTGATGGTGACAAAAACAATGGATTCCTTGGCTGGACTCCTGATGGTGACGAAAACAATGGATTCAGCGTTCAGGAAGAAGAGGAAAATGGAGAGTATGAATTCTAAATTCTATATAGATAATACATTATAATTTTTGATTGTCGTTGAGCGCCTTGCAATGCAAATGCATCTGCAAGGCGCTTTCTTGTATGCTCGGCATGAGCTTATTCTAATGGGTGCAAGTCCCTAACGAGCCCTAATAGCGGGAATCGTATAGCCAATAGCAAGGGTGTCCACCGCGAGGTGGAATCTGAAAGAAGCTGGCGGCAAACATCTGACCTAACGTACAGAAACTTCATACAAGGCATATGACCATGGATGAGATTGCAAGACAAATCAAAGTCCCATAGCTATTCGGAATGGTTGGTGTAAATGAAGTGGGTATAAGATGAAAAGATAATGCCCTTATCCGAGGAGGTCTCACGGACGCTTCAAATAGTTTTTTTACGAAAGAAGCGGAGTAAAGCTTGCCGTGAGAAGTCAGCAGATGCCATAGTAGTGCAATACTCGATAACGTTGCACGAAGGGCTGAACCTAACAATTAAACGATAGTAATTGAAACATACCTCATGAAGGAAAGAATGCAGAAAACATTATCCCAAGTTAATGGCTGCCCCCAAAGAAATAGGTCGGAAATCGAATGGTATGGGGGAGTGCAGACCTTCATGTGGATGTGTGAAGACAACATCGTGGAAGTACCATTCGACAAGGAACACCTTTTCGAGCAAATCCTCAGTCCTGCAAATCTCAACCGAGCCTACAAGGCTGTAATGAGAAACAAGGGCTGTGGTGGTATCGACAAGATGTCGTGTGAGCAGTTGCTCCCATGGCTTTTGACCAATAAGGATGAACTCATCCGTTCCTTGATGGACGGTTCTTACCGTCCGAACCCAGTGAAAAGGGTAGAAATACCCAAGGACAATGGTAAGATGCGCCCGTTGGGAATACCTACAGTGGTAGACCGTCTGGTGCAACAAGCCATCAACCAAGTACTGACTCCCATCTATGAGAACCAATTCTCCAAGACGAGCTACGGCTTCCGTCCGAGAAGAGGATGCCATGACGCACTACGAGGAGCGCAAAGGATAATCAATGAAGGCTACATATATGTAGCAGACCTTGACCTTGAACGCTTCTTTGATACCGTGAGCCATAGCAAACTCATAGAAATCCTCAGCCGTACCATCAAAGACGGCAGAGTGGTCAGTCTTATACACAAATATCTCCGAAGTGGTGTAATGAACAAAGGTTTGTTCGAAGCGAGCGAGGAAGGAACGCCTCAAGGCGGACCGCTAAGTCCGTTGTTGAGTAACATCATGCTCAACGAACTGGATAAAGAACTTGAACGCAGAGGGCTTCCCTTTGTACGCTATGCCGACGACTCGATGATATTCTGCAAGTCTAAAAGGGCTGCAATGCGAGTGAAGGAGTCTATAACCCGATTTATAGAGAATGTTCTATATCTCAAAGTCAACAAGGAGAAGACCGTAGTGTCGTATGTGCGCGGGGTGAAATATCTCGGCTACTCCTTCTATGTGATGAAAGGCAAATGCCAACTCACGGTGCATCCAAAGTCCAAAGCCAAGATGAAGTCAAAGTTGAAAGAACTGACAAGTCGCAGCAAGGGATGGGGATATGCCAAGAGAAAGCAAAAGCTGAAAGAATACATAAGAGGGTGGGTCGGCTATTATCACCTTGCCAATATGAAGCGTCTCTTGCTTGTAACAGACGAATGGCTAAGGCGTAGAATCCGCATGTGTATATGGAAAGCTTGGAAGAAACCCAAGACAAAAGTGGCAAACCTTATTAAATGTGGTATCAATAAATACCAAGCATACGAATGGGGTAATACTCGCAAGGGCTATTGGCGTATAGCAGACAGCTACATACTGCATAGAGCTATAACAAATGAGCATCTATGTAGGGCAGGGTATGCTACTTTAATGGATGCGTATCTCGAATGGTATCCAAAATAGGAACCGCCGTATGCGGAACCGCACGTACGGTGGTGTGAGAGGTCGGAAACGAAAGTAGGAAGAAAACTGCTTCGTTTTCCTCCTACCCAATTATTGAGTGGTTAGGCTACTCGGTTGTGGGCCTTACTTCTTGATCTTTTGGAATCCCAGGCCATAGACACCGCTGACGGGAGCTTGCGAGACGAAGGCGTGCGGGTCGATTCGGTTGACGACCTGCATCACCTCGCGGCTCTTGCGTCCGTGGACGATGATGAAGAGCATGCCCTTTTGGGCACCCGTGTAGAGGCCGCGCGCCTCGATGACGGTGCATCCGCAGTTGGCCTCCTCGTTCATGGCGTGGCCCATCTCCTCCCATTTGTCGGAGATGATGAAGAACTGCACGCTCGAGCGCATACCGTTGATGACGTAATCGACCGACCACGACATCACACAGAGCGTGATATAGCCGTAGATGACCTTTTCCCAGGATTCGAGGACGAGGTAGCTGGAGGTGATCACACAGAGGTCGCACATCAGGATGACGCGTCCCAGCGAGATGTCGCGATACTTATTGACGATGGCGGCGATCACGTCTGATCCTCCCGTCGATGCGTTGTATTGCAGGGCGACGCCCATCGTCACGCCCATGATGACGCCTCCGACCACACAGGCCAGGAAAGTCTGGCCGGCAAATGGGACTTGTCCATCGAAGACCTTTTGGAAGAAACCGACACTGAAGGAGAACACCGTGACGGCAAAGATCGTTCGGACGCAGAATCGCCATCCGAGGAGTTTCAGGGCTGCGATCATCAAGATGCCGTTGACTACGGCGTAGGTGTAGGGAATAGGGATGCCCGTGCCCCAAAACAGGACGGAGGAGATACCTCCCAGGCCACCGATCGTGATTTGGTGGGGAAGCAGGAAGGCGCACCATCCCAGACTTCCGAGAATCATTGACACGGCAATGATGCAGAATTCTTTGATTTCTTTTGTCTTATTCATTCTGTTTGAAGTGTTGTTTCGCTGTCGTCAGTAGTTGTGACTTGCTGTCGTCAGTAGATACGACTTGCTGTCGTTTGTCGCTGCTCTCCGCGCGCTCGCGCAGCCTCTGTAGCGATGCTTTTGGCTCGACGGTGTGCGTTTTTCGTGATGCCGACCGTCTGCTTTTTGCAAATTCGGTGCAAAATTACAAAGAAAAAACGAGACTTGGGCGGTCTCGTCGTTTCATTTTGCTCTCAACGGTCAAAAGCCTCTCGGTTTGAGGGCTTGAGCTGGTGCCAATACGTCCTGCTGAGTTAGGGGAAACAACAAATACAAGTTGTCTTCTATGTGTCCACGTCGAATCACCCCATTTCCCCGAAGAACCAGTTAGAAGGGCAGTCCCACGGCGAAGTGGAGTGTCTGCGCATCCTTGAAGTGGCCGATGTTGAAGAATCCGCTCTTGCCCGTGTCGTAGGGCAAGTGGAGGCCGAGACCCCAATCGACGCGGAGGATGAAGAAGCCCACGTCGTAGCGCAGTCCCACACCCGTGCCGAAGGCCACGTCTTTGAATATCCGCTTGAGCTGGAACGTCGTCTGCTCCATCTCGTCGTGCTTCTTGAGCGTCCACACGTTGCCCATGTCGAGGAAGGCCGCGCCATAGAGCGATCCCACAAGATGCGGGCGGTATTCCAGGTTGGCCACAAACTTCAAGTCGCCCGTCTGTTCCACATAGGAGAAGAGGGGAGAGACGCTGCGGTATCTTCCCGGTCCTATCTCGCGGGCGTTGAAGGCGCGGATACTGTTGGCGCCACCCACGAAAAACTGTTCCGTATAGGGCGCATAGGTGCTGTTGCCATAACTGAAGATGCCGCCTGCGCCGACGTGCGCCACCAGGGTGGATTTCTCGCCCGTGCTCCACTGCTTGGTGAAGTTGGTCTCAAACTTCACAAACTGTGCGTAGGGATTCTTGAACATCAGTTTGCCCTTCTCGTCCCACTTTTTTCCAGCCACCATGTAGCCCAGCGACAGGAGGTTGGAAGCCTCCGACAGCGTCGTCCACCACTTGATGGGGTTGGACGTCCCCGCCTTGCTCTGGTATGTGTAGCTAAACTCCAGTTTCGGTATAAACTGGTCCGAGAAACTCATGGCGAGGTAGGGCAGTTCCTCCGTCATCTGGTCAAACCGCTCCGTATGGCTCGGCATGTATTCATAGGTCAGCAGCAAGGGCGAAAACTTATATTCGCTCCGCTCCGTCGGCTTCCAGTTGTACGTCAGTTCTCCCGACACCACATGGCGCTTGAAGTAGGCCTTGCGATTGATGACGCTCGTCGAGGCGCGCAGCGTGGTCATCGGCGTCTCGTAATAGACCTTGCGGCGCCGGCGCACGGTGGCCGGGTCCTCGCCCCTTGCGATGGCCTCCTGTATCCTGCGTCGTGCCTTCTCATGGCGCTGCTTCGCCGTGCCCCGGAAGGGGATGAGCAGTCGCGGCAACTGGAGGCTCACCTCTCCACCATACTCGTAGCTGCTCATGCCCGAGCTCTCTTGGTTGTCTGATCGTCCCCAGGTCCATTCAAACGCGCCGTTGACGCGGAAGTTGAGGAGTTCGCCACCCCGAAAGGCGTTGCGCTTGGTGAGACCCATTATCAGCTCCGGTCCAAACTTGCCGCTCGTCTTTCCCTTGCCGTAGGCTTCGATGAAGAAGTCGTAGGGCTTGTCAAAGACGCAGTCGGCCACGACGTCGAGCTGGCTGCATTGGTCCGTGCTGTCGATGGGGACGAACGAGAGGCGCGTCTGCGAGAAGATGCCCGTGGCGTTGAGCCGCTGCTGCGTCTCCTCCTGCAGGCTCGCGCTGTAGAGGTCCCCCCGCTTCAGTTTGATTTGGTTGCTCAGCACGCGGCGGCGCAAGGGCGAGTGGGTGCCGTTGTAGTGTACGCGCAGGGAGCGTCCGTGGCTCGTCGTGTCGATATTCTCAAAGAGGCTGCGCCGCAGGTTGACGTTGATGTTGCGGATGGTCCAGGTCCTCAGGGCGCGCCTATCGATGGAGTCGAGGAGCTGAAGGTTCACCGCCACCGTTCCCGGTCGCGAGACCGAGTCGGCCAGATAGCTTGCCATTCCCTTCTCATAGTAGAAGTAGCCATTGTCGCGAAACAACTGTGTGATGCGCTGGCGCTCGCTTTCGAGCGTTGAGATATCAAAGGGCGCGCCGCTTCTCGTCATCGCCTCGTCGGCATGGGCGCTGATGAGGCTGTCCTGGCCCGGCGTGAATCCGACGTAGCCGAGCGTGTCGATCGTCCAAAGCTGGCCCATCTTGACGGCGTATTGCAACTTCATCTTCTTCGGGTTCTTCTGCGGTACGAGACTGTAGCTGATGTCGCCATTGAAGTAGCCGCGCTTCTTGAGCAGGTTTCTGCCCACCGTGGTGTGGAGATCAGGGTTGGCATAGCTCATCAGCACAGGCTGCGTGCCAAACGCCTTCACCATCCATTTGTCAAAGGACGTGGTCCCCTGGGAAAAAGCGTTCCATATCCATAGACCGATCTTCAGCGGCGACTGTAGGGTAGGGCTTCCGAAGAGCGAACCGTTGGGCTTGGTGGCGAGCACCACGTCGAGCTCCTCGCGCACCGAGGTGGCGTGCTCCGACTTGTCAGCATCCACATACTCCGTGGGCTTCATGCCCGTATAGAGCTGCTCGCCGTCCGGTATGGCGCTCGTCGAACTGCAGCCCGTCGAGAGGAGGACCACGCCGATGGCGGCCCATAGGAAGAGGTATATCTGTTTCATGGGAGTTTTCGTTGTGTGGAGTCAGTACGGATGACGGGGATGACGGCGTCGTCGTCAGACTTTAGTTTGAAGATATCCTTGAAATGGCGCAGCTTCCGACGCCAGGAGAAACCACCTCCGAAGACGCTGATGTTGCCTTCGAGCCAGTCGTAGGCCTCCCGCTCGTAGTAGAGCTTGAGATATTGCGTCTCCTTCTGGTTGAGTCTGTACTCCAGCGAGAAGTTGTCGAAGTAGGCACCGTTGTCGTCCGCCGCCGTGGCTCCTGTCGAGACGCGTCCGCCCATGCTGATGCGCAGTCGGTTGTTGAGGATGCGTTTCGAGAATTTGAACGTATAGTCTGTGTGGAGCGCTCCTGTCGCGTCCGCCGTGCTCTCGAGGTTGGCCGTCAGGTCCAGTCCCATCGACCGGAAAGCGCTGCCCGTGATCTTGTTGACCTCCGTCTGCAGGAAGCTCGCCAGCGCCGAGTTCATGGCAAAGTTGCCCACGTTGCTGTCCAGGTACATTCCCGAGGCCAGCATGGAGACGGCCAGTTTCGACCGCTCCTCCGCGCTCTTCATGTTGAGCTCGTTGCGCATCTGCGCGTCCTCCGGTGCGTCGATGACAAACTCCACGCCCATGTCGGGGAACGTCTTCGACAGTCTCACGCCGCAGTCGAAATCCACGATGCGTCCCTGTGAGTTGTCCGACGATGCCACGGCCGTCTTCACGTCCTCCGTGGCCGTGATGTTGAGCGTCGGCTTCATCGGATTCCCCGTCCATTGTATATAGCTGCCGTCCTGTATCTGGAACGTGCGGAGCGGGATGATGGGCAGCGAGTATTTCATCTCGCCGTTGCTCAGCGTGTAGCGTCCGCGCAGCTGCAGTTCGTTGGTGGGGTTGTAGGTGAGGAAGAGCGTTCCTCCTCCGATCAAGTCGATGTAGTTGGAGTGGTCCGCCGTGAGGTAGCAGACGATGCGTGCCTGCTCGTCCACGCTGACGTTGAGGTTCATGTTCAGACCCGTGATGTCGGGACGGTTGAGCGTCTCGGGGATGGTGTCGCTGAAGTTGCTAAACTGCACGAGGTTGTCCAGTTCGGAGTCGGACGTCAGCTGCGCGTCCCTCATGACGTAGGCCATGTCCGTGGCTCCCAGCACGTCGATCTTTCCCCCCAGCCATAGGTTGTTCAGCGGTCCGCGCATGAGGCCCCTGAAGTTGACAAACGCCTTGCCATAGGCCTCCGATCGCGCATTCTCCTTGGCGTCGATGATCTGGAAGTTGTCCGCCCTCATTCTCACGTCGAGATACATCTTGTTGAAGTCGCTGAAGTCGAGATAACCCTGTATGTTGAGCGGTCGGTCGTTGTTGGCAAACATCTCGAAGTTCTCAAACTTCAGTCGGCTGTGCTCGATCGTCACGGGGTCGTCTGCGAAGCGCATGGAGACGCCGTAGGGCACGCTGACCAGTTGTGTGGAGTCGAGGTAGAGTTCGCCGTTGATGTCCAGCTTGTCCAGGGGTCCGTGCAGCGAGAGCGTTCCCTCTCCGGCTCCCTGCAGTCCCACGATCTGATCGGGCACGAAACCGTTGACGAAGTGGAGCGGGAATTGGTTCATCGCCAGTTCCGCGTCGAGCAGTCCCTTGCCCTCGTCCTTGTAGGTACCCGTGAGCGTTCCCACCTCCTCGTCGTCCTGTCGGATGATGGCATCGACATAGTGCGATCCGTCCTCCTTCGGCATATAGACCACCTCGGCCCCCACGTTGCCCATGGGTGCGTTCTCATAGATGAAGTTGTGGATCGTCATGTCGCCCGAGACGGTGAGGTCGCTCTCCGTCTGCACGACGTGGTAGTCGCCGTTGAGCGTGCCCGAGATCTTGGGTGCGAAGGGCAGCACCGCCAGCACCTTCTCCAGTTCAAACTGGTGCATGGCGAGGGTGACATCCTGCAGCACCGTCGTGTCGGCGTCGTTGGAGTAGAGCTGCACACCCGTTCCGTCGCTGGCGCGCAGGATCATCTTGGCCGATACGCGGCTGTCCTGTCCCAGATAGACGTAGTTGTCCTTGTTCACGTCGAAAGCCTTGTAGCCGAGGATCGCCGTCGGCGAGGTGATGTCGAGTTTCACGCCGTTGCCCTCCATGGCCGCGCGTAGTCCCAGGTCCAGTCCCGTCTTTCCCTCCTTGTCCTTGACGACGGCATGCGTGACGAGTCCCTTCTCGAAGAACGATCCGTTGATTTGTCCGCTATACGGATAGCTATTGGATGGCAAATTGCTCACCGCCATGTCGTAGTTGAGCGTACTGCCGTCGCTCTGCAGGTTGATGTTGAGCATGTCAATCGTCACGTTGTTCTGATAGACCAGCGAATCGACGCTCACAAATCCGTTGATGCCCGTCTCGGGCGATGACGTGATGTCCGCCTGCGCCGCCCGGAAGGCGTAGCCGCTCTGCCGCAGCAGTTGGCTGACGAAGTTGCTCGTGCCCGTATTGAGGATAAAGTGGCCGTTGGGCAACTGGCTGAGCAGCGCCTTTTGGTCTATCACGCGCTCCTCCGTCTGTCGCTTGATGGTCTCTGCGATGCGCGTCCCCACCTCGGCCAGATGGCTGTAGCTGCCCTCGAAGTCGGCGTCGAGCTGGAAGTCTCCCCCCGTGATGTCGGCGTGGGTTGTGTCGCGTCGGCTCAGCACGTCGAGCGAGAGGTCGCCCGGTGCCAGCGTCTGGTCCTTCTCATGGAGCAGCAGGTCGCCCACCAGTCCCTTCACCATCAGTTCGTCCTTCTGGTCCGTGAACACCTGGAGGTTGGCGCGGGTCGAGAGGGCCAGCGGCTGCTCCGTCAGTCCCAGTTGGTAGAGATCCGCCACCGCCACCTGGCCCCCCACGCGACCCTCCACGGTCTTGCCCCTCATGCCGGCGTCGAGCGAGAAGTCGCCAGCGAGCAGGCGTACCAGCGCCGTGTCGCGCCGTTCGGTGAGCAGCAGCCGATCTATTGATCCCCTCACGCTATGTGTGCTTCCGAGGTTGGACCTCACGCTGATGTCCGTCTCCGCCTGCAGGTCATACGCCTTTTCCACCAGGCCCAGCCCCTTGAGGTCCGCCTTCTCCAGTTGTCCTTTTAGCTGCGCCTCCAGCTGGTTTCCCTTCAGCTGCGCCATCACGTCAAACGAACCGTTGAGCAGTTCGTGGGGCGCGTGTTTTTCCCTGCTGGTTAGCCGCAGGTGGGAGACGGGCCCTTGGATGTAGTGAGTATTCTTGAGGTTGGAGCCGACTTCCACGTCCGCATAGCCCGAGATCACAAACGGATAGTCCTTCACGCCCAGGCGCGCCAAGTCCGCGTGCGCTATCTGTCCGCGGAAATGGCCGTCGATGCGTTTCCCATCGACGCGTCCGGAGAAACCGAATTTGCCACCCACCATCGGGTTGCGACTGTCCACCTTGGCCGTCATCCGCCCTTTGTGCAACTGCAGGTCCGCCCGGATGCCGTCGAGCGTATAGTCGCCGTAGCTCATCTGCCGTATGTCCGCCCTGACGATCGCCGTCGATCGCGGGCTGAGCACGTCCGTGCCTCGTCCTTCCGCCGTCAGGTGGCCCGTCAGCACGCCCAGTTCCATGGTCGGAAGGAAATGGCTCAGGTCGAAGCGCGTGGCCTCCAGGCGGGCGTCGTAGTGTGCTGTGGTCGCATGGTAAGCTCCGTCGATATGCAGCCATCCGCTGCCCTCCGTCACCCTCAGGTCTGCCGTATAGGCCGAGGGCGTGATCCCCACGGATCCGTTGAATCCGATGCCCTTTGGCAGACGTACCATCTCCCTCACCTCGCGTGGCAGGAAGTGGTAGGCGAAGTACAGATCCTCCGTCCGTCCCTTCAGCCGCAGGTCAGCCCGCAGCCGATTCGTCGCCGTGAGGTTCTCCACCCGCCCCGTCGCGGTCAGGTCGAAGTGGCGGTCCATGCGGAGGTGGATATTTTGAAGCGTGGCCCGCTGCAGGTTGCCCGTCAACTGGCCCTTCACCGTGATGCGCGACTTCGGCAGCGCCCCCACCACGTCGGCGGGCAGGGAAGCCAGGAAGGGCCGCAGGTCGCCGAGGGCCGTATGGCCCGCCAGTCTCGCCAGCATCTGTCCTGGGTGGCGGTCGGCGAAGGCGTTCATGTCCATGCGGAACGTCCCCTTCAGGTCGGTCTCCGGCATGGTGAGGTGGAAGTCCTCCAGGGCGAGGCGCGTGCTGTCGGTGTGGAAAGTTCCCTTGAGCGTGTTTACGCGCATTCCGCTTTGCTCTGCGAAATGGGCCGCGCGGATGCGCAGGTCGATGGTATTGGCGGCATAGCAAAACGAGTCGATGCCGAGATGCAGGTCGCTGAGGCTGATATGGGCGGCGTCGAAACCCCTTTTGGCGCGGGGCACGAAGTTTTGGTCGTAGGCCAAAGCGCCATCGTGCCAGTCGAGCGCCCCTACCTTGTATGTGTTGTCTTTCAGCTGGAGAACCGCCCGCCGCGCCGTGGCCTCGCCGAAGTGGGCCTTCACGCTCATCGTGTCGCCCGGCAGGTGTAGCCTAAAGTCGGTGTGAGCCAACTGGAGCCGGTCCACGTCTATCTTCCATAGCACCTCCTTCTTGGCCGTGTCCTTTGGCATGGTGTCGCCCAGGGCCACGTCGATGTAGCCTCCCCTGATGTCGGCGAGGTTCACCTTTGCCCGCTCCTCGCCGAGGCTCACGCCGTGGCTCACGAGGTGGAGGCGCTCCAGGTCGGCCTTGATGCGCAGGTCGCCGATGAGCTGGTCCGTGTTTATCCGCAATCCCTTGAAGGTCAGCCAGTCCACCTCTACGCGCCCGCTGAGTAGCGGCAGCATCTGCACATGGGTTGTCAGGCTCCTCACGTCGGCGATGGTGTCCGTCTTTCCGGGCAACGAGTCGTTGGGCTGCAAGGCTTTCAGGCCCTGCAACCGAAGGTCCAGCGGAAAACTGAGGCGCAGCTGCTCGACCGTAATCCTCATCCCCGTCTTCTCCGACGCCACCTGGGCCGCCTTCTCCACCGCCCACTTTTGCACGGGAGGGCAGTAGAGGAGCAGGGTGAGTATCAGAAACAGTGCGATGGGCGTGATGACAACAGCCAAAAGCACTTTTAGCGTTTTCTTCATGTGCGGAATCTATGAACGACTATGCGATGATTGCTTCAAAGTGCAAAGTAACGAAAAAAAAATGAGATGTGCAAATAATACCCGTACATATCCTTGTGTACTGTCTAAATAACACCGAATGGGCACAAAAACAAAAAAATCGCAGAAAAAATTTTCCTATTCGATAAATTTTTGATACCTTTGCCGTAGTGATTCAATCACTCATGCCTGGAGTTTACAGACGTTAAACTAAGTAATAACCAAAAAATAGGAGAGAAAGCTTATGAAGAAGACATTACTTTCAATGGTGGCATTGCTCGTAGCAGGCCATGCAGCAATGGCTCAGAACGGTTTGACAGAAATCCCCGATCCGGATGGCTCGCAGTTTATGTGTACGGTACTGTCGCCGAACGGCAAGTATATCGGCGGTGTGTGCTATGGCGTGAACGCGGGATTCATTTTTGACGTCCGGGAACAGAAGATGGTGAAATACGCAGCTCCCGATCCCGATACCGACGTACAGTTGAAGGGCATTGCCGACAATGGCGTTGCTGTGGGATGGAACGGTCCTGCTGCCATCTTCGATTTCGCCAGCGAGAAATGCACCACCTACGGCGAAGCCGAACAGTATCTCTTCACGGGCATCAGCCCGAACGGAAAGCTCATCGTGGGTGCGCGCTACGACGGTACCGACGACGAGGGCACCCCATGCCTCTTCAACGAGGGCGTGCCGACAGACCTGCCGCAGCCTTCCAACAAGTTCTTGGGTGCCGAGAGCGCGGGTGCCTCTGCCCTTTCCGTGTCCAACGATTCCATCATCAGCGGCTATTGGGTTGACGCTATGGCCACCCGTCCCGCACTCCTGTGGGCACCCAACCGCGACGGCGAGACCTTCTCGGCCTATCCGTTCTCGCGCGGCTATTTCGCTTCCTCTTATGAGTCGACGATGCCCTACAGCATATTCAGCTGCGACCAGACCATCATGAGCGCCAACGGAAAATACGTCGTGCTCAATGTGGAGAAGCTTCTCGACGATGGAGGCTCCGAGTTTGGCGTAGCGCGCTACAATACGGAGAACGACCTCGTCGAATACTTCATGGCCAGCCAACTTGAGGGCATGGAGGATAGTGAGCTGTACGGCTTTGCCGTTTCCGACGACGGTACCATCGTAGGCTGCTGCGGCAGTCTCTATTCCGGCCGCACGGGCTTCATCTGGAAGAAGGGCGAGACGCTTCAAACGCTCGCTGAGGCCTTCCCCAAGGTTGCGAAATTCGCCGAATACGACGCTGGCGGTATGAACTCTCCTTGCGGCATCTCTGCCGACGGTCGCTATATTGCCGGATTCGCCTTTGTCGATAGCGAGACTGCCGATGAAGATTCCGAGGAAACTGGTGGCATGACGACCTGGCTCTTCGACACGCTGTACGAGACCAACGACGTGGCAGCAGCACCGGCATCCGAGGGAGCCGGCAAGGTGGTTGCCCGTTTCTCTGCCGATGGCAAGCGTCTGAATGCTGGTTCCAAGGTGCGCGGCTTCAACATGCTGCTGATGAAGAACGGCAAGACCATGAAGACTTTCAACAAGTAGTGCACGCAGGCTCTATGAAGCCATCATCTCATCCGAGATAAAAGACGATCATCTCATCCGAGATATAAGAAGAAGGAGTACACCGGTTTCTTTGCTGGGCGTGCTCCTTCTTTTGCTTTTCCACTTTCCGAGTGTGGCAATATCTCTCCGTGCATCTATTCGGTTGAGGCGGAGTAGGGAAGTTGTCTGGGCGGATGGCCTACCGCTTCACGAGGTGGCCGAACTGCGTGAGGTGGATGTGAAATCCTTAATGTAACATGTAACATGTAACAATGTAACAATGGTGGCTGCATCTCCCCATGGTGAGATTTCTTATAAACCCCGCTTTCGAACCTCTAACCCCCGTTCATATTGCTTAAATCCGCAATGTCATAATACTCCAAAAGTTTCTTCATTCTATTCTCCACAAGAACTTTTAGACATAGTAAAGGTTGACAGTCTTTATTTTACAACTACAGATGGTGGAATTACATTTGGAGGTGGTGAACCTTTACTTTATTAGGACATGGGAATCTGATCCTATCAATCTGATACCAACTTCTAAGTATAAAAAATGTAAAAAATCACAGAAAATATTTTTCTATTCGATAAATTTTTGATACCTTTGCCGTGGTGATTCAATCACCCATGCCTGAAGTTTACAGACGTTAAACTAAGTAATAACCAAAAATAGGAGAGAAAGCTTATGAAGAAGACATTACTTTCAATGGTGGCATTGCTCGTAGCAGGCCATGCAGCAATGGCTCAGAACGGTTTGACAGAAATCCCCGATCCGGATGGCTCGCAGTTTATGTGTACGGTACTGTCGCCGAACGGCAAGTATATCGGCGGTGTGTGCTATGGCGTGAACGCGGGATTCATTTTTGACGTCCGGGAACAGAAGATGGTGAAATACGCAGCTCCCGATCCCGATACCGACGTACAGTTGAAGGGCATTGCCGACAATGGCGTTGCTGTGGGATGGAACGGTCCTGCTGCCATCTTCGATTTCGCCAGCGAGAAATGCACCACCTACGGCGAAGCCGAACAGTATCTCTTCACGGGCATCAGCCCGAACGGAAAGCTCATCGTGGGTGCGCGCTACGACGGTACCGACGACGAGGGCACCCCATGCCTCTTCAACGAGGGCGTGCCGACAGACCTGCCGCAGCCTTCCAACAAGTTCTTGGGTGCCGAGAGCGCGGGTGCCTCTGCCCTTTCCGTGTCCAACGATTCCATCATCAGCGGCTATTGGGTTGACGCTATGGCCACCCGTCCCGCACTCCTGTGGGCACCCAACCGCGACGGCGAGACCTTCTCGGCCTATCCGTTCTCGCGCGGCTATTTCGCTTCCTCTTATGAGTCGACGATGCCCTACAGCATATTCAGCTGCGACCAGACCATCATGAGCGCCAACGGAAAATACGTCGTGCTCAATGTGGAGAAGCTTCTCGACGATGGAGGCTCCGAGTTTGGCGTAGCGCGCTACAATACGGAGAACGACCTCGTCGAATACTTCATGGCCAGCCAACTTGAGGGCATGGAGGATAGTGAGCTGTACGGCTTTGCCGTTTCCGACGACGGTACCATCGTAGGCTGCTGCGGCAGTCTCTATTCCGGCCGCACGGGCTTCATCTGGAAGAAGGGCGAGACGCTTCAAACGCTCGCTGAGGCCTTCCCCAAGGTTGCGAAATTCGCCGAATACGACGCTGGCGGTATGAACTCTCCTTGCGGCATCTCTGCCGACGGTCGCTATATTGCCGGATTCGCCTTTGTCGATAGCGAGACTGCCGATGAAGATTCCGAGGAAACTGGTGGCATGACGACCTGGCTCTTCGACACGCTGTACGAGACCAACGACGTGGCAGCAGCACCGGCATCCGAGGGAGCCGGCAAGGTGGTTGCCCGTTTCTCTGCCGATGGCAAGCGTCTGAATGCTGGTTCCAAGGTGCGCGGCTTCAACATGCTGCTGATGAAGAACGGCAAGACCATGAAGACTTTCAACAAGTAGTGCACGCAGGCTCTATGAAGCCATCATCTCATCCGAGATAAAAGACGATCATCTCATCCGAGATATAAGAAGAAGGAGTACACCGGTTTCTTTGCTGGGCGTGCTCCTTCTTTTGCTTTTCCACTTTCCGAGTGTGGCAATATCTCTCCGTGCATCTATTCGGTTGAGGCGGAGTAGGGAAGTTGTCTGGGCGGATGGCCTACCGCTTCACGAGGTGGCCGAACTGCGTGAGGTGGATGTGAAATCCTTAATGTAACATGTAACAATGTAACAATGGTGGCTGCATCTGTCATCATTGTCAGTTATTTGTGTAAAATATATCACGTAAACCTAGTTATAATACCCTCTAGGGCGTACTCTATCAGTTCGTAGTAATGACTCCATGTCAATTTTGTGGACATTGTCTCCAAAATTGGAAAAGCCAAATTGGGTTGTTTTGCTCGCCTCATTAATGAGGTGAGCAAACTGTAACTTAAACTCTTTCAGAGTTTTACCATTACATAAAACATGTCCGCTCTTGGCGGCGTAAATGTGCCGAGCCAGTCGTGCGTCTATTAGGCAGGTGCGTAGATAGCGCATGAAACATTCAGTTGATGGTGTTTTTGTAAAATTGCCCTGAGATAGCGAAAACGCACGACTGGGCGGCGGAAATGTGCCGAGCCAGTCGTGCGTCTATTAGGATGAGGCGGAGTAGGGGACTTGTCTGAGCTGGCGGCCTACCGCTTCACGAGGTGGCCGATCACCTGCTGGCGGTTGTGGCCCGCGCCCCGGTAGCCGACGTGTATCCAGCGGGCCTTGCCCGCGGAGGCGGTCTCCCAGATGAGCTGGTCAAACTCGAGGTTGTCCATCATCCAGGCGAACC
>ENA-OROO01000679-OROO01000679.1-human-gut-metagenome-genome-assembly--contig:-NODE-679-length-20701-cov-8.099099_pt1 | contig 20701 bp, 17 predicted proteins | sample MGYA00242130_ERZ509052 | MGnify/ENA primary metagenome ERZ509052 (study PRJEB26280, sample SAMEA2338730) | human gut metagenome | biome: human gut; feature: human-associated habitat; material: faeces... | reverse complement strand
CCGCAGCTGCCGGAGCGGTGCTTAAGCCGCAAGGCGGGAATTGTGCGGTGTTGCCATTGATTTGTGTTCCCAATTATGTTCAGGAAAGGGTATACCCCACACGGTAAATGGTCTGGATCTCCTGTTTCAGCCCCAGTTTGCGGCGCAAATGCTGGATATGTACATCCACCGTGCGGGTAATGCCGATGCAGGGGTAACCCCAGGCGGTATGCAGCAGGTCGCCGCGGCTTACAGCCTGGCCGCGGTGGTCAAACAGCACTTGCAGCAGGGCAAACTCCTGCGGGGTCAGGAGAATATCCTCCCCGTGGCGCGTAACGGCGCGTGCCTGCCAGTCAATATTCAAATCCTTGTAATGCGTTGCGGTATAAGTGCTGTGCATTCCCATACGATAACCTCCTTTGGCGGAAAATTTCAACCTTCTATAATATATAAACGAGGCATGTAACCAAGATGTTACAACTGTAAATGTAAAAGATTTATGTCTTTGAACAATGTTTTCAACTTTTCCACAGTGGAAACGGTGGGAAAATCTGTGAAAAACGTTGAAAACTCAGAGTTGCAAAATTGCGCAGGAATAGATGACGAAGTATCGTGTGATTATTTTGCAGAGATAGTGGAAAACTGACCGTAAACAGGAGAAATTATCCGCAAAAAATGTGGTCAATGTTGAAAACTGCCCTGTGGCAGGGTGGGAAATGGGGAACTTTTGCGGGAAATATTGTGCGCGGGAGGGAAACATGGGACGGTTGACGGGAAAATAAAGGGGGAGGGCGGGGAGTCACCCTCAAGGGGACGCCAAAATATACGGCAGACTACCAACCAAAATTTGTTATGGCATTCACCACGAAGCTTTCGGAACGGTCAAGACCGTTCCCTACAGAGCAAAAATACATAGAAAGCAACACATGACAACAGGCAGCAGCCCACAAAATAGGGCCGCTGCCTGATTTTTTATTTATTTTGTTATATTACGATTAAAGTTTCTTCGGTTCCTTCTTTTCAAAGAAGGAAACAAAACTCCCGTAAAACACTCACGCACCTGGCAGCAGGGCAACGGCATCGCGCAGGATGGTGAGAGGGTCCTCGCCGCGCAGGACATGCAGGCTGATGTAGGGGCGGCCTACGGCGTTGTAGATCACGCGGTGCGGCATGGCATCCATCATGGCCCCCATCTGCGCCGGGGTCACAACATCGGTGTACAAAATCAGATTGTCGTTGCGCTGCACGATCTCCACAATGCCTGCGCGGGCGGCTGTCACGCGCACCAGGCTGATGTCCACCAACCCCTGCACACTGCGCGGCGGGTCGCCGTAACGGTCAATCAACTCATCCAGTACATCCGTGGCATCGTCACGGGTGGTGATGGCCGCAATCTTCTTGTAGGCTTCGATCCGCCCGGCGGCATCGGGAATGTAGCTTTCCGGCAGATAGGCATCCACCGTAATGTCAACAAGGCAATCACTCTTGTCCGGCGCAGCAGGCTCGCCGCGGGCGGCTGCAATGGCCTGGTTCAGCATTTTTACATACAGCTCGTAACCAACCGCTTCCATGTGGCCGTGCTGGCTGTGGCCCAGCAGGTTGCCCGCGCCGCGGATCTGTAAATCGCGCATCGCAATGCGGAACCCGGAACCAAAAGAGGTAAACTCCCGGATGGCTGAAAGCCGCTTGGAGGCAATTTCCGTCAACACTTTGTCGCGCTGGAAGGTGAAATAGGCATACGCCTTGCGGTTGGAGCGCCCCACACGGCCGCGAATCTGGTACAGCTGTGAAAGCCCCATGCGGTCCGCGTTCTCAATAATCAGGGTGTTGCAGTTGCGCACATCCACGCCGGTTTCAATCAGGGTGGTGCAGACCAGCACATCGATCTCGTTGTCCAACAGCTGCTGCCAAACCGAGGAAATCTGCTCCTCCGTCATTTTGCCGTGGGCGATGCCGACCCGCGCACCCGGCACCAGCTTTTGCACCTTGGCGGCGCACTGCTCAATGGTTTCGACTCGATTGTACAGGTAATACACCTGCCCGCCGCGGGCCAGCTCACGCCGGATGGCTTCGGCAATAATGGCATCGTCATATTCCAGCACATAGGTCTCAATGGGCTGGCGCTCAAAGGGCGGCTGTTCAATGGTGCTCATGTCCCGGATGCCGGACAGTGCCATGTTCAGCGTGCGGGGGATCGGCGTGGCCGAAAGGGTCAGCATGTCCACCCCGATAAAGTTTTCTTTCAGCTTTTCCTTGTGTTTTACGCCAAAGCGCTGCTCCTCGTCAATGATGACAAGGCCCAGGTCTTTGAACTTTACATCGTCCGAAAGCAGGCGGTGGGTGCCTACCACAATGTCCACTGTGCCGTCTTTCAGGCCGCGGATGGTCTCTTTCTGCTCTTTGGCGCTGCGGTAACGGCTGAGCAGCCCGATGCGGATGGGAAAGGCCTCCATGCGGGCGATGGCCGTGTTGAAATGCTGCCACGCCAGAATGGTGGTGGGGGCCAGGATGGCGCACTGCTTGCCGCCCATCACGCATTTGAACGCGGCGCGCAGGGCAACCTCAGTCTTGCCCACGCCGACATCGCCGCACAGCAGGCGGTCCATCGGCCAGGGCTGCTCCATATCATGTTTGATCTCCGCCGCGCTGGAAAGCTGGTCCGGCGTTTCATCATAGGCAAAGCGCTGCTCAAAATCTCCCTGCCAGGTATCATCTGGCGGGAAGGCATGACCGTGCGCCCTTTTGCGGCGGGCGTACAGCTCAATCAGTTCCTTGGCCATCTGCTCGGTAGCGGCGCGCACTTTCTTGCGGGTCTTGGTCCACTCGGCCCCGCCCAGACGGCTGAGCTTGACATTCTCCGAATCCCCCGGCGCGGTGTAGCGGGAAAGCAGGTCCAGCTGGGTGACGGGAACATACAGCACATCTTTTTTATCGTACTCAATGCGCAGGTAGTCTTTGGTAACGCTCTGAACCGCCATGCGCTGGATGCCCGCATACCGGCCAATACCGTGGTTCTGGTGCACCACCAGATCGCCCGGCGTGATTTCGGTCAGGCTGTTCAGGGCATCTTTGGCCTTTTTACGCTTTTTCTTCTGGGAGCTGGTCTCGCCAAAGGCACGGCCTGTCAGCAAAGCATACTTGGCAAACGGAAATTCGCACCCAGCGGAAAGGTGCCCCGCCAGAACCTGCACCAGCCCGGCAGCGGGGGCTGCTTCAGCATCGGTGGTAACCAGAATGCCTTTATCGCGCAGGTCGCGTGCCAGACCGGCTGCGGCACGGTCGGTGCCGGCCAGCAGGGTAACGGTATAACCGGCATCGCACAGCGGTTTCAAATCCTCCAGCAGCCCGGCGACTTCGCCATTCCAGGCAGGCAGGGTGTGAGCCGGGGCGTTGATGATATCTTTCAGCGGCTGATCCGGCATGCTGCGGGCAAAGTTCTCGGCACAGATGGTGCGGTAGTGTCCGGTTTTGGACCACAGGTAGCTTGGGTCCGCGTACAGGTTATCCAGCCCAGCGCAGAGGACGCCGTCCAGGATCAGGGATTTCAGTTCCTCGCCCCGGCGGTAGGCGGTCGCGCGGTCGGCTTCCCGGATGGAAGCAGGCTCTTCGGCCACAAGGATCGGGTCGTCAAAATAATCCAGCACGGTGGCGGGATGGGGGTAGCGCACGGCCAGGTATTTGTCCATGTTGACCGGCACGGCACCGCCATCCAGCAGGTCCAGATCGGCGGCCATGCAGTCCGCCATGGCGGTTTTCTTTTTGCCGCGCTGCTTGGCCAAAAAGGCCCGAAGCTGCTCGGCGGCATCGGCAGGCTTGCCGAACAGAACTTCCCGCGCGGGGCTCAGGTAAAACTTATCAATGGCATCCTCGCGGCGCTGGGTGGTCAGGTCAAAGGTGTGCAGGGTATCGATCTCATCACCCCAAAATTCCATACGAACCGGCATTTTCTGGTCGGGAGCAAAAATATCCACAATATCGCCGCGCACAGAGAACTGGCCGGGGCCATCCACCTGGGCCCGGCGGGTGTAGCCGGCACCAAACAAAGCGGCCAGCAGGTCATCCCGCAGCAGAGTATCCCCCGCATGGAGGGTGCGGGTGTTGGCGCAGAAATCTTCTTTTGGGGTGGTGAACTGGGTCAGGGCTTCCGCGGGCACAGCCACGGCGCGCAGCCGCCCGCCTACCAGCTCGCCCAGCACAGCCAGGCGGCGGTACTCGTATTCGCGGGCGGTGCCCTCAATGGGGCGCAACACATAGTCCCGCGCCGGGAACACGGCGGCGGGAATGCCCAGCGTGTTCAGGTCAGCAGCAAAGTGGGTGGCTTCGGCCTCGCCGGGGGTCACGATGCACAGCGGCTTATCCAACTGGCGGCACAGCGCGGCATACACCTGTGCGCGGCCGGATGCGGGCAGCCCAAACAGGGCGCATGCACCTTTGCCGGAAAGCGCGTGGCTCAGTTTTTTGTATTCGGTTGTGGTGGTAAACAATGCGTCAAACATGGTGCCTCCTGCGCTTGCGCATGATAGGGCGGGTGATGTATAATTTTGAGGATACGAGTAATACGAGAGTTTTTGCCCCTTCTTTGAAAAGAAGGAATCGAAAAAGTTCGGCAGAATAAAGAAATCAAATAATGCTGCGATAAGGAGCAGAATATAGAAAGATGACAAAACATAAAAATGTAGCGCTGGATGAGCTGCGTATTCTGGCGGCGCTGATGGTGCTGGGCGTGCATACCGGGCAGAAAGTTGGCCTGGGGGATGCCGCCGCGGTTGGCGCGCAGGGGGTGCAACTGTTTTTTGTGCTCAGCGGGTACCTGGCCGCGGCCAGCCTGAGCCGCCACCCGGAGCCGCTGCCGTATTACCAGCGCCGCATCCGGCGGATCCTGCCGCTGTACTGGCTGGTGCTGGTGCTGCGCTGGCTGTTCGATGCGGTACGCTATCTGGCGGCGGGCGCCAGTGCAGCCCAGCTGTTTGGCCCCGGCGGGCCGTGCGGGCCGGGTTACCTGCGGTACTTTGTATTTTTGCAGATGTGGCTGCCCAGTGATAACTGGATGCTGTGGAACAACCGCAACGTGCTGTGGACGATGAGCGCCTTTGCGTTCTTTTATCTGCTGGCCCCGTGGCTGTACCGGCTGTGCAAACGCTTTTGGGGTGCGCTGGCGTTGCTGGTGGTCTGCCTTGCGGTGAAGGGCAGGATCGGCGGCTTAATTGAAAGCAGTCTGGCGGCTTTCCCGGCAGAAGCCAACATCAGCGAGTTTAGCGCAAAAACGCCGGTCATGACGCTGTACTGCTTTATCTTTGGCATGGCGGCGTTTGCGGCAGTGCGGGAGAACAAGCAGTTTTTATACGGGGCATTCTGCATTCTGCTGGCAGTGCTCACCAACTTCCAGCGGGCGGGGTTCGAGTGCGTGTTTACGGTGCTTGTTCTATTGGCCGTGCAGAACCCGCAGGGCGTTGGCCTGGCGGAAAATCAGAAGTTCGCCCAGGCCGTGGAATTTGTGGGGGCGGGCAGCTTTTGGCTGTACCTGGCCCACCCGCTGGTGCTGGAGCTGCTGCCCAACACCGCGATGGGCGGCGCAGCCGCGTGGCTGTGCTTCGCCGGGGTATATGCCGTCTGCCTGATGGTGTGCTATGCGCTGTATACGCTTTTTGTGCGCCGGTATGAGCAGCGCTTTGCGTAACCATTGTACTATATTTGCAGCAAAACGGCAAAGTGAATTTTGAGAGAAGCGTTGCATGGAACGACAAATGGCGGGCGGCCCAGATGGGCCGCCCGCTTTGGCATTTGTATGATTGGAAAAGCTGTGCTCTTATCTTGTAGAGAATGTGAGGACGAACATTGTTCGCCCGCGGACGTTGGCCGTATGCAGGGTGGAATATGTGGCAAGACCCGTCATGCGGGACGATGACGAGCATCGTCCCCTACAAATCATTTGCAGCGTTTATCACCATCGGCAAAGTTTTCCACAGTGCGCACACCCCTGCAGGTGTTCCATTAAACCACATCCCGTGTAATGATGGATTGCAAATTTGAAATGAGAACGCTTCCTTTGCGGGCATCTTACACAGAAAACAGGAATGGGCGCACACTGTGCGCCCCTACGGAACGCCTATCCGCGCTCAGTGGTTGAATTTATTCTGCGCTTCGCCCAGCTTGCCGGCCATCAACAAGCGGCAGGCGGCTTCCACGTCGGTGTGGCGGCCGGTCACAAGCTTGGCGTCATCGGGCGGGAACTTGCCCAGCACCCAGTCAGCCAGATCATAATCCGGGCGCGGCTTGGCGCCAACGCCAATGCGGATGCGGTAAAAATCCTCGCCGCCGGTGGAAGCGATAATGCTCTTTAGCCCGTTGTGCCCGCCAGCAGAACCGGAGGGCCGGATGCGGATGTGCCCCGGCTCCTGTGCGATGTCATCGCACAACACAATAATGTGGTTGCGCGGGATCTTGTAAAATGCCGCGGCGGGGGCGATGCTCTGGCCGCTCAGGTTCATGTAGGTCAGCGGCTTTAGCAGCATCACTTTGCGGCCGTCCACCTGGGCAATGCCGTAAAGGCCCTGCCATTTGCTTTTGTTGATCTCGCACCCCCAGGCTTCGGCCAACGCATCCAGCGCGGCAAAACCGGTGTTGTGGCGGGTGCCGTCATATTTCGGCTCCGGGTTGCCCAGACCGGCAATCAGCCAGTCTGCCCCGGAACCACCTCCAAATAGTCCCATAGTAAAAATCCTTATAGCAATTTTGTGATTTTAGTGTGCACCAGGGGCAAAGCGTTCCACTGTGTCCCGGATGGTATCCAGGAAGGATTCTGCACCTAAGGTGTTGACCTTGAAAAACACAGCCTGGCTGCCGCCGGATGTGATGGCGGAAAGCCGGATCTGCCCGTCAGCTTCCAGCAGGGTCAGGCTCATGGTAACACGGCCATTGCCAATGGCACTGTAGCGTTCGTATACCCGCACGGCACAGCGGCCGGTGCTGAAGTTGAAATCACTGGAACCTTCCAGCGTGGCCGAAACACTTTGTTTTACAACAGCGTCCAGCTCGGTCAGGATGGTGGTAAAATCCCCGGTCAGGGTGCGTTCCAAAATGGCCATGGCAGCAATCCTCCTTGCAGCAGGTCAGGGGGCATCAGTTGTTTTTCTTTTCGGCTTCCAGCTTCTGTTTTTTGGCAACGTATTTTTCCAGCTTCTTGGCGCCCCAGGCGGCAACTTCGGCCTGCTTGGCGCGCTCAATGCCCAGGGCACCGTCCGGCACATCGTGGCCGATGGTGGAACCGGCAGCGGTAAAGGCGCGGCTGCCCACCTTGACCGGCGCCACCAGGTTGGTGTTGCAGCCGATGAACGCATAATCGCCGATGGTGGTGCGGTACTTGCCCTCGCCGTCATAGTTGCAGGTTACGGTGCCGCAGCCAAAGTTGCAGTACTTGCCCACATCGGCATCGCCAATGTAAGTCAGGTGGCTGACAGTGTTGCCCTCGGCAAAGTTGGCGTTCTTGGTTTCCACATAAGCGCCCAGGTGCACGCCCTCATCCGTCACGGTGCCGGTGCGCACATGGGTAAAGGGGCCAATCTTGTTGTTGGGGCCCAGATGGCTGTCATAACACTGGCTGGCGTTCACGGTGGAACCGGCCTCAACAATGGTGTTCTCCAATAAGGTATTGGGGCCGATGACGCAGTTTGCCCCGATGACGGTTTTGCCGCGCAGGATGCAGCCCGGCAGGATCACTGCGCCGGGTGCAATCTCAACTTCGGGGTCAATAAAAACCTGGTCGCTGATGAACTCCACACCGTTCTGCAGGTGCTTTTCAAAAGTTTCTTCAAAGGCCGCTTTGGCGGCAAGGTATTTGGCTTTCGCTTCGGACATAAAAATACCCCTTTCTGTTTTGGGCCAAAAGAGTATACGGCCCTACAAAAAAGCCCCGGAACAGGGCTGAAGCCTGCCGGGGCGGGATGAATTGAAAAAGTGTTGCAGGATGTAATAAAATAATATTTCCCAACTTCTCACCCATTATAATTTACCGCATTTTTGGTCAAATTGCAAGAGCCTGACCCCAAAACTTTGTAAGATTTTCGGCGAAAATATTCGCCATTTATTTAACAATGTACTGGAAATTCCGGGCTGAGTCTGTTATAATGGACTTTGCAAGAGAGAAAATTCTTATTTTGCGGGTGTGCGCGGCACACCGGGAAGAAACCGTAATTTTGTTGGAGGTAACCTATGAGCAAGAAGTTTTTGTATTTGTTCAAAGAGGGCCATGACGCATTTGGCGGCGACCAGACGACCATGAAGAACATTCTGGGCGGCAAGGGCGCTGGTCTGGCAGAAATGACCCATGCCGGCATGCCGGTTCCTCAGGGCTTCACCATCACCACCGAAGCCTGCACCCAGTACTATGCTGACAACCGTGAGATCAACGATGAGATCAAGGCTGACATCTTCAAGTACATGGGAATCCTGGAAGAGCAGACTGGCAAGAAGTTCGGCGATATCGAGAACCCGCTGCTGGTTTCCGTTCGTTCCGGTGCACGTCAGTCTATGCCCGGCATGATGGATACCATCCTGAACCTGGGCCTGAACGACCAGGCTGTTGAAGGTCTGGCAAAGAAGACTTCTAACCCCCGTTTTGCATATGACTGCTACCGCCGCTTCATCCAGATGTACTCTGACGTCGTCATGGAGCTGGGCAAGAGCTTCTTTGAAGAGCGTATCGACGCTATGAAGGAGCGCAAGGGCGTTAAGCAGGATATCGAGCTGGACGCTGAGGACCTGAAGGAACTCGTCAAGGAGTTCAAGGCCATCTACCTGGAGAAGCAGGGCGAAGAGTTCCCGCAGGATCCGAAAGAACAGCTGATCGGCGCTGTCAAGGCCGTCTTCCGTTCTTGGGATAACCCGCGCGCCAACGTTTACCGCAAGATGAACGAAATCCCCTACGAGTGGGGCACTGCTGTCAACGTTCAGCAGATGGCTTTCGGTAACTCCGGCATGCGTTCCGGCACCGGTGTTGCTTTCACCCGTAACCCCGCTACCGGCGAAAAGAAGCTGATGGGCGAGTACCTGATCAATGCTCAGGGCGAAGATGTCGTTGCCGGCATCCGTACTCCTTCCCCGATCAGCAAGCTGCACGAGGAAATGCCTGAGGTTTACGATCAGTTCGTTGAGATCGCAACCCGCCTGGAAAACTACTACAAGGATATGCAGGACATGGAGTTCACCATCGAAGATGGCAAGCTCTTTATGCTGCAGACCCGTAACGGCAAGCGCACCGCACAGGCTGCTCTGCAGATCGCCTGCGACCTCGTTGATGAGGGCGTTATCGATCAGCGCACCGCTGTACTGCGCGTTGAGCCCAAGCAGCTGGATACCCTGCTGCACCCGCAGTTTGACGCTGCTGCCCTGAAGGCTGCTGAAGCAATCGGCAAGGGCCTGGCCGCTTCTCCGGGATCTGCCTGCGGTCGCGTTGTCTTCAGCGCTGAAGATGCTGAAGAGAAGGTCAAGGACGAAGCTTGGAAGAAGGTCGTTCTGGTCCGTCTGGAAACCAGCCCCGAAGATATCGTCGGCATGCAGGTTTCTCAGGGCATCCTGACCGTCCGCGGCGGCATGACCAGCCACGCAGCTGTTGTTGCACGTGGCATGGGTACCTGCTGTGTTTCCGGCTGCGGCAATGATAACGATGTTGCTATCGATTACGATGCAAAGGTTATCACCATTAACGGCCACACCTTCCATGAGGGTGACTGGATGAGCATTGATGGCTCTACCGGCAACATCTACGAAGGCCAGATCGCTACCGTCGCTTCCACCGAGAACGCTAACTTCAAGCGCTTTATGAGCTGGGCTGACGAAGCACGCCAGATGAAGGTTATGACCAACGCCGATAACCCGCGCGATGCACAGAACGCTGTCGATATGGGCGCTGAAGGCATTGGCCTGTGCCGTACCGAGCATATGTTCTTCGCTGAGGATCGTATTGCTGCTGTGCGTGAGATGATCTGCGCACGTACCGTTGAAGAGCGCAAGGTTGCCTTGGCTAAGGTTGAGCCGTTCCAGGAAGCTGACTTTACCGCTATGTACCGCATCATGGGCGATCGTCCGATGACCATCCGTTATCTGGACCCGCCTCTGCATGAGTTCCTGCCCACCAAGGCTGAGGATATCGAAGCCCTGGCAAAGGATATGGGCATGACCACCGAAGAGCTGAACAACGTTGTTGTCAGCCTGCATGAGTTCAACCCCATGATGGGCCATCGTGGCTGCCGTCTGGCCGTTACCTATCCGGAAATTGCCGAGATGCAGACCAATGCTGTGATCAAGGCTGCCATCAAGGTTTCTGCTGAGACCGGCAAGATGATCACCCCGCACATCATGGTGCCCCTGGTTGGCGAAGTGAAGGAGCTGAAGTACGTCAAGGACGTCATCGTCAAGACTGCTGACAAGCTGATCGCTGACGCTGGCGTTGACATGAAGTACCAAGTTGGCACCATGATCGAGATCCCGCGTGCCGCCCTGACCGCAGGTGAGATCGCTAAGGAAGCTGACTTCTTCAGCTTCGGTACCAACGACCTGACCCAGATGACCTTCGGCTTCAGCCGTGACGATGCTGCTAAGTTCCTGACCGCTTACTATGATACCAAGATCTACGAGAGCGATCCGTTCCAGCATCTGGACCAGATCGGCGTTGGCAAGCTGATTAAGATGGCTGCCCATGACGGCCGCGCAACCAACCCCAACTTGGGTCTGGGCATCTGCGGCGAGCACGGCGGCGACCCCTCCAGCGTTGAGTTCTGCCACAACGTTGGCCTGGATTACGTTTCCTGCTCTCCGTACCGCGTTCCCATCGCACGTCTGGCCGCTGCTCAGGCAGCAATTAAAAATCCACGTTCTTGAATCACGTAGATTTTTACAATTAAATGTGGATTACGACAAGGCTCGTTCTTATCTAAATTCGCGTGGCTGCGTGCTTTGGCCGAAGCAATGGAAAGACCTGACGGTTAAGGTCGTTCTATAAATCATAGCAAGCCCCTAATCGCTGTACTACAGTGGTTAGGGGCTTTTTTTATGCAAAAATGCCTTTTGGGTACATTTTCGGCAAAAAGTATACGATTTTTGGGTACATTTTTGGGGTCAAATCGGGGTACTTAAGAGCTATCAAAAAACCGCAGGAGTACGCAGCATGACAAAGAAAACATCGCCTGCTTACAGAGCAAGCAAAGAGGAAACTATTCCAATAAATAAGTTGCATCCATTCTCCAATCATCCGTTCCATATCCGACATGATCTGGAATTCAGTGAATTGGTAGATAGTATTTCAGAGAGCGGCATCATTACGCCCATCATCGTCAGACCAAAGGTTGGTGTCGGCTATGAAGTGATAAGCGGACATCGCCGGTGGGAGGCTTGTAAGGAACTCGGCATCGAAAGCATCCCTGCTAGAGTGGAATACATAGACGATGACGAAGCCACGATCCTGATGGTCAACAGCAATATCCAGCGTGAGCATGTGTTGCCAAGTGAGAAGGCGTTTGCTTATAAAATGCGCATGGAAGCGATGAAACATCAAGGAAAAGCAACTTCGTCCCAACTTGGGACAAAGTTGAGAACACTTGATGCTATGGGTAAAGAAGTTGATGAAAGCCGTAATCAAATACATCGTTACATTCGTTTGACGTATCTAATTCCATCCATCTTGCAAATGGTCGATGACGGTCGCATCGCATTCAACCCAGCGGTCGAAATCTCCTATATGACAGAGGAACACCAGACATGGCTCAAAGAAGAAATGGATATGTGTGATGCTACACCGTCTTTGGTTCAGTCTCGGACGCTAAAGGATATGAGCCGAAATGGAACGCTGACGGAGAATTACCTGCATACCCTGCTGACAGAAGAAAAGCCGAATCAGCGACAGAAATTCTTCCTAAATCAGTCTGATGTGCAGCAGTACTTCCCATCCAGCTATACACCGCAGCAGATGCAGAATGTCATCATTTCGTTGCTGCGGAATTGGGAGCACAAGCGCTCCAGCCGCCAGCGACCACAGCGCGAAGAGGAACTGGAAAGATAAGTGAAAAGTACAATATGTAATAGCTTACGAAATGTAGTTTTGTGGGCTTTCTTAGCTGCACCCATTTTTAGGCAGGAGAAGTGAGATGCAATACGAATATTTTTACGGCGCTCAAGCCGAGCAGTTCTCTTTTTACCGTATACCCAAAGCGCTATTTACAGAGCCGAACTTCAGGGAGCTGTCCACCGATGCCAAGGTACTGTATGGGATTCTGCTGGATCGAATGAGTTTGTCGCTGAAAAATCAATGGTTAGATGCACAGAACAAGGTTTACATTATCTTCACCGTGGAGGAAATCATGGATGCACTGAACTGTGCCAACCAGAAAGCCACGCGCCTGATGGTGGAACTGGAAAAGCAGGCAGGGCTTATCGAGCGCAAGCGACAGGGGCTTGGTAGACCGAATTTGATTTATGTAAAAAACTTCGCAGCAACGATAAATAGCAAGAGCTGTGAAAAAGGTGATTCTTGATATGTGATTTTCACACTTCTGGATTCTTGAAAATCACACGGAACTAATACTGATAATAATTAGACTGATTATAGTGATACTGAGAATATAAATTACAGTTAGGAAAACAGAATAGGTGGTAGAGTATGCCCGGTGTAACAGAGCAGGAAATCGCCCAAGCGAAGCAGATGAATCTGTACCAGTATATGCAGCTGTGCGAGCCGGACAACTTCAAACCGGAAGGACCCGGACAGTTCCGCCACAAAGGGCACAGCTCGTTGACCTTCGCAGAGGATGGTTCGTGGACGTACTTCAAAACGAAAGCTACAGGCCGCACAGCGCTGAACTATCTCATAGCGGTTGAAGGTGTTTCGTTTGTAGAAGCGGTGCGGGAAATCAATCGGATACAGGGCGGTGTCCGTCCTTCTTTCCAACCTGTAAAAGCGCCCTCACCCCCTGCCGAGAAGAAACCGGCAAAGGAATTCAGGCTGCCGAAGCCAGATAAGAACAACTACGCTGCTACTGCCTATCTTCGCAAGCGCTGCATTCACCCCAATGTGCTGACGGTCTGCAAGCAAAAGAGAATCCTGTATCAGACGAGCTTCAAGGATCATCCGAATTGCGTATTTGTCGGGCGCGATGGAAATGGAGAGGCCAAGGGCGGCAGCTTGCGCGGTTGTTCGCAAATCCAGTTCCGCCGCGATATTCCCGGCAGCAAAAAGATATATCCGTTCTACATCGAAGCTGCTGCCACTGCCGACACGGTGGAAGTGTACGAAGCACCCATAGATGCCATGTCAGGCGCATCACTCAAAATCATACAGCACACCGGAAACTGGCGCGGTGTTCACTATCTGGCGCTGGGAGGTACGGATTACGCTGCACTGGATGCGTTTCTTACATACTACCCGAACATAACGCACATTGTTCTGTGTCTTGATAATGACGAAGCCGGTAGAACCAGAACGCAGGACATTATCAAGCACTTGGATGGCAGCGGCAAAACCGTGGAAGATCGCCAGCCGCCTATCGGCAAGGACTATAACGACACGCTGGTGCAGGTCACGCAGGAATACCAAAAGCACTGTATCAGCTTGGATGATATTTTGGAGGAGGAAACCAGATGAAAACTATTGCTATCGCAGACCAGAAGGGCGGTACGGGCAAAACGACTACCGCGTACAACTTGGGCATTGCCCTTACCCAGCAGGGCTACCGTGTACTCATGGTGGACTTTGACCCGCAGGGCAATCTGTCTTGCTACTGCGGTATCCCGCCTGAGCAGGACCTTGAACAGACAATCACAGAGCTGCTGATGAAGGTTGCCTATGAAAAGCCCCTCTCCCACAGAGAGTGCGTTTATCAGAGCAAGCGCACGGATGACTCTGCACCACAGGTGGATTTCATTCCGTCCAATCTCCGGCTGGCCAGCTTTGAGCTGGCAATGGGCACCATGATGTGCCGCGAGGTTCTGCTGAAAACCTGTCTGGAACAGTACAGCAGCCAGTATGATTACTGCATCATTGATTGCTCCCCCTCCGTGGGGCTTCTGCTGACAAACGCGCTGTCCGCTGCCAACGAGGTCATCATCCCGATGCAGGCGCAGCCGTTCTCGGTGGTTGGTATGTCGCAGCTGACAAATTCGATTTCCAGCGTGCAGCGCAAAATCAACCCCGGACTGCATATCAGGGGCGTTTTGCTGACGATGACCCAGCATACGAAAGTCTCGGAACATTATGCCCATGATGTCCGCGCCAAGTATGGGAGAACGCTCCGTGTATTTACTACGGAGATCCCCTATAACGTCAAAGTGCAGGAAAGTCAGGCGTTTGCAGCACCCACTATCCTGTACGAACCCAAAAGCAGCAGCGCAAGAGCATACGTTGATTTTACGCAGGAGGTATTAGGTCATGGCCGCGAAGAACAAGTTTATGAACGCGATGAAGATGCCCGCGATCGCTGATATGTTTTCCTCAGAGGCTGACCGCCAACGAGAAAGCGGCGACCTTGTTACGGAAGTACCACTTTCTGAACTGCATCCTTTCGTCAATCATCCCTTCGAGGTGCGTGACGATGAAGATATGCAGAAGCTGGTGGACAGCATCAAGGAAAACGGTGTACTTACCAACCTGACCGTGCGCCCCCGCGCCGAGGGCGGCTATGAAATTATCTCCGGGCACCGGCGCTTTCATGCAGCGCAGCTTGCAGGGCTGGATAAAATCAAGGTGCAGGTGCGAGATGTTGATGACGACCAAGCCATCATCGACATGGTGGATGCCAATATCCAGCGAGAACATATCAGCCCGATGGAAAAAGCTAGGGCGTATGCGATGAAGTTGGAAGCCATTAGTCATCAAGGAGAACGCCGCCAAGAAACTTCCAACCAAGTTGGTTGGAAGTTGGAAAGCGCCCATGAAGTCGGGCAACAAGCCGGAGATAGTGGTACGCAAGTAAGACGATATGTTCGCCTTAACAGCCTCGTTCCTGACTTGCAAAAGAAAGTGGACAGTGGCACCCTGAAATTCAACCCCGCAGTTGAACTTTCCTACCTGACCCCGGACGAGCAGCAGAGTTTCCTCGACTATGCCGAGGCGCAGGACTGCACCCCATCCCTCTCACAAGCACAAAAATTGAAAGCAGCCAGCAAAGAAGGAAACTTAACGCTGGACAAGTTGGAAGAAATCATGTTGGCGCAGAAACCGAGCGTTGCGCCGCGTGAACCGGTGCTGAACATCAATGTCAGCAAGGTGGCGCAGTATTTTCCGACCGGCTGCACCAAACAGCAGATGGAAAATCGCATTTTGAAAATTTTGGAGAGCTATTTTCGACAGATGGCGCATGAGCAAGCACATGAGGAGGAGCGCTGATATGGCAGAGTATCGGTATTACTTGATTCCGGATGCTATGACCCGTGCGTTTCCGGAGCAATTTGGAAAGCAAACACCAACGGAATTCTTTGATAATATCGCAGATTTGAAAAAGCGTTATCTTCAACTGCGTGAAATGCCCTATAACAACGAACGCACTTGGAATGAACGGGCAAGATTCCCTTATGAACGATTGGTGGTAGGTGTTGATCGTCAGAATCCGGACGGAGCTGTTGCAGTCATACAGGTGCGAAATGGCATCAATTACCTGTGCGATGACTACCGCGGCCCCTACGCAGACGGTAGTGATGCACAAATCACCCAAATGGCTAAGAAACTTGTAGAAGTTATTGGTGTGGACCGGGTACGACCGCATACCTATACCCAGCGGGATGGTTATACATGGGTACAGGTGGAAAAGGATATGCACATTACAGAATGGCTTTACGCACATGAGCTATGCAGCAGTTTGCAATTCACGCGGTTCTTGAACCGAGATGGGCGGGAACTATTTCAGGTGCGTGACGGGCAGCGCGTGATTGAGACAAATGCGGACGGAACAAAGCGGATTAGGGCAGTAAAAAACATTGACGTAACCCATGCTTATGTCGGGCACTATGGCTGTCATATCCAGCAATATGCAGAGGATAACTTTCGAACCGGCTGCTATGTTGCCCCTGAACACCCCCAGCCGGGAGACAATCTGGATAAGCTCCAAATCTATCAAATTACAAAAGGCGGCTGCGAATATCGCTTTATGAATTATGCCTATTCCAAAAGCCGCATCCATGCAGCCGATTACAGCAGCGTCTATATAGCAAATCTTCCTGCGGATTACGATTTGGACAGATGCTTTCAGGAGTTCAATGCCCCGAATCGTCCGCTGCGCTATCATATGTGTTCTCTTTCAACCAGTGATATTGTGGTCACAACGACAAACGGAAAAGAGACTGCCTACTATGTGGACAGTATTGGATTTGCTGAACTGCCGGAATTTTTCAAGGAAAGGAATATGGATTTGCAGAAAGAGAACCTTTTGAAGGAAAAATTGCAGGAAATCGAAATCTTTGATAAGCCGGGCCTTTTCAGTAATGGGCGACTGCGGGATGAAGATGTGCCGGAGGGCTTATATCGCTATGATCTGCGCGGCTCAGACTATGACCCCGGCCAGCCTATTACGGTGGAGAAAACTGTGGTGGTGAACCATGCGGCATCTGTTTTGATGGCCGAAGAACTTGACCTTGGCGCAGAGGGGCGGCTGGAACTTGGCGAGGAAGGGCTGAACTTCACAGGCGCAGAGTTGACCGTGCGAGAGTTCATAGAGGAACAGCAGCAGAAAAGGAAGGGTCTGATTCACGGCGATTCCGACCACATCACAGTCGAGGGGCATATCGGTACATGGTATTCCGTTGATGAAACAGAAGTCGGCGGCGAAAAGTTCTTCCTGCTGGAGCATGAGGAACACGGCGATATGGCGGCCTGTGTTGCAGTCAATGAGCAGGGCAAGCTGGTGGCAGAGGATTTGTGGAACGGCTTCGATGAAGATTTTCAGGAGGCTGTGCAGAAATATTTCTCTGAAAAATGGAATATGCCGAAAAAAGAAGATGTGGTATCGGAGATCATTGAAAAGGCTGCGCCTGTGCCGGACAACAGCGCACAGGACTATTCGGATGTGCCTGTCTACTATGAGCCGTTCAGCTATGCCAAAGAAAATGACGAGGTGGATTTATACCGTACATCCTATCGGCTGAACAGCGAGTGCAAGCAGGCAATCCATGAAGCGATTGCGGACAATTATGATGGAATGTACCTTGGCGATGGTGTAGTCGATCAGGTGGTGCGGCAGTACGGCATGGAACGTGTGGGCTACATCCTGGCAAACACCTTGCACCACAAAAGTTATGATGGCCGCTTTTCTCACAGCAACAAGGAATGGGCAGAGCAGGTCAGCACCCCGGAGCATAACGTAGAGCGTATGACGTTCCGCACGGATTGGGTGGTTGACAGTCATCCGGCTGTTTTGGATGGCTTTGTGACGATGTACCGGGATGAACTGGATGCGCAGAAAAAACGGGAACAGGAGCAGCCTTTCGTGAAGCAGTTCTATGTGGTCGAGAATTTGCAGGCCGCGCCTTTGAAAATTGAGCGGTTCGGCAATCTGGACGATGCAATGTCGCAGTATCAGGCCCTTCCGAACCATTACATGAAAGCCTTGGGCGTGGAGAAGAATCCTGATCCTCTGCCGGGTTCACTGGATGTTTTGCAGTGCAGGAACGGCATTGACACCATCGTAGAGGACTATAAAACGGTTCCGGGCTGGGATAACCCGTATATCCAGAATCATGTTGTCCAGCCGTTACAGGGGGCCTTAGCTGTGCAGGATGTGGAGCTGGCCTATGAATTGCCAGATGCCTATTTCCATATCCAGACCTGTGACGATGGCTTCGACTATACCTTATATAATAAGGACTTCACGGAACGGGATGGCGGTGTCCTTGAAACGGACGGAGATAAGTCTGTGCAGGAGGCTATGACGGAGTTGCTGGCAGCGTTTAGCTGCGATGCGGCAGAGGGTAAAGTCATGGACGCGGCAGAGCTGCGGGAACAGGCCGATACGGTGGCTGAACAGCAGGCAGAAGTTTTGAAAGAAAAGCTCGCTGCAGAAAGACCTGCGCCGGAGGAAACGCTCAGCTTTTATGTTGCGGAGTGTTTGGAGTTCACATTTGCAGGAGAGTTCCACGACCATCTGACAATGGAGGAAGCGTTGGAAGTCTACGACAAGATTCCGTCCGAACGGATGAACGCTGACAAGTGCATTGGATTCTGCATCGAGGAAGATGGCGGTTTTGTTGGAATGTATGAGTTGGTCGTGAACGATAAAGTGCAGCGCGAGAACATCAACTCCATCAACTACTTCAGGGATGATAAGCTGGTGCAGCAGGCTATCTCTGATATGGAAAAGCTGATGGCGGCACGGCAGCAGAGTAAGGAGCAGGAACGCAGCAACACGAAAAAGTCTGTTCTGGATGCCCTGCGCAGTCTGAAAGCCAAAAAGCAGGAGCAGCCTGCACAGGAACAGGACAAGCCGAAGAAAGCAAAAACGAAAGGAATGGAGTTATGAGCAATGTACGCTTTGATGAACTGGAATTGATGCTGATGGCGATGTTTGAACAGCCGACACTCAAAGATACGATTCAGGTGTTGACAGAGGTTCAGCCGCTTGTGGCAGAGGATGCAGAGATGGCTGCGCTTGTCCAGCAGACCATCCCGAAGATGCAGCGGTTGACTGAGCCACAGTTCAAGGGGCTGGAGCTGGAATGGTATAGGCCGGAAGAACCAAACAAGAAAACAGGGGTGGCAGAGAAATAATGGCAACAGATATGTTTATGATCTACCAGATCAATGATGCTGAGAAAAATCGGGAATACCGCTGCCGCAGTTATGCGTATCAGATCGAACACGGCTTTATGATAACAACGGACAATTATGAAATCAGCTATTGCGCTAAAGCATCGCAAGGTCTGTTCCCGGCGAAAATTCGTGAAAACATGGAAAGCCTGAATCCCGACAAATTCAAAATCAGAAAATTTGGTGTCAGTGACGTTATCGCAATCACAGCGGCAGGAAAGACCGCATTTTACTATGTGGACAAAGAAGCACTGGTAAAGTTCAGTGGCTTTCTGGCACCAAAAGCTGAGGGCAGCTACCTGATTTTGAATGAGGGTGGCTATCAGATAGAAGGCCAAACAGATACATGGAAAGTCATTGACGAAAAGAATGTGCAGGAGCAAAGATTTGTACAGCTTGTCTGTGAACAGACAAAAAAGCAAAAACCGGACATTGTTCTTCACGACAGCGGAGTTTTGGTGGCGCAGACGATTTACGGATTTGACAGTTCGGTTATGAAGAAAATCGAAAAGTTTCTTCGAGAACAAAAGTCGGAACTGCTGCATCACCAGAAATTTTTGGAGAATGGCACCGCAGAACGGGCCAAAGAATCCGGCACAGAGCAGAATTACAACATGATTGATGGCTGTGTCAACAATAATCCGAAGAAACCGCGTATCATCGGAAATCGGATTTCAGTCCTTGACCGCCTGCACATCAAACTGGAAGAGCGAAAACAGAAAAGTCAGCCCCAACAGCAACGACAGCAGGAAAGAAGCCGTAAGAATTAAACTGGCGTAAATATGTCATAAAAGTTAAATCTTTACTGTGTGGGCTGAAGAATATTGATTTTTTGAAAGGATGTGGATATAATATAAATGAGAAAGTGGATGAACAAAGAGATGCCGGATAATACGATAGGAGGTGTTATAAATGGCTACGTCGAGTATCTTTACGAACATTGTTATCAATGATCCGAAGAAAGCAGAAAAGTTTATTGACGCGCTTGAAACATCCAGCCATGACCCTGCGTGGAAGCCGACAACGCCAGTTAAGCCGCCGCTGACTGATATTGAGGCAATCCGTAAACTGATGGCAAAGAGGGTTTCGGCAAAGTGAATCATTATGAGGCAGTAAACATTCTGGATATGTTAAATGCAATCGGAGAGGATGCCGTGAAAAACATCCTTTCCGATTTTTCATGTCCTAAGAATTTTGAAATTGAAAGTTTTGTAAAACAAAACGCATTGGAATTTGCAAAGCGAAAAATGTCTATTACATATCTGGTAATTGATGAAGAAGGTCAGTTGGCAGCTATTTTCGCTTTGACACACAAGGCAGTCCAGCTTACAAATGAAGGCTTGTCTGGCTCAATGCGCAAAAAGATAGAGCGTCATGCTAAATTGGACGAGCAGTCCAATACATATATGTTGTCAGCGTTTCTGATTGCGCAGTTTGGAAAGAATGCTCAATACACAGAAAAAATTACTGGCAATGAACTGATGGACATGACAATGAACATTTTGGTTGCTGTCCAGCGGGAAATTGGTGGTGGTGTGGTTTATTTGGAATGTGAAGAAAGGCCGCAGTTATTGACGTTCTATGAGAATGAACAGAATCGCTTTAGAGTTTTTGGAGAAAGATACTCCGATAAAGATCAAGTGAAGTATATTCAGTTGCTAAGATTGTTCTGATTGCCGATACCCTTGTATAACTACCAATTGGAAAATCAGAAGCGAAGAATTATCTGAAAATTTTCAGGCACAGCTAAATAGCCAGCGTATTGTGTGGAATGAACCACATGATACGCTGGCTATTTTTGTTTTTAGGTGACTTTGAAAACTGATTAGAGGGATGGCTCATATTTTCGCGTGTGCTGCTGTTCGTGCTGCTGCACTTCTTGTTCTGTGCCGAGGATGCTGTCTACATTGGCACACACGGTCTGGAGTTCTTTGTGATAATCCT
>ENA-OROO01000665-OROO01000665.1-human-gut-metagenome-genome-assembly--contig:-NODE-665-length-21099-cov-3.561633_pt1 | contig 21099 bp, 14 predicted proteins | sample MGYA00242130_ERZ509052 | MGnify/ENA primary metagenome ERZ509052 (study PRJEB26280, sample SAMEA2338730) | human gut metagenome | biome: human gut; feature: human-associated habitat; material: faeces... | reverse complement strand
CAGCAGTGCGGGAAACATCACGTAGGCCATGACCATCATCACCTGCCGGTAGCTCTCGGCGGCGGCGCGGAGCGTGTCGCCATACTGCGCCCGGGCAGCGTCTTTGATGGGCATGGGAAGCTCCAGAATGGACGGAGCGATACAGATCATGCTGGGGTTTTTTGTTTTCCGGATCCTGGCCTGCAAAACATCGATCGACATACGGCTGCCTCCTTTGTATTTTGATTATTATAACATAATTCTGCAAAAAAGAACAGGTAAAATCACAGGAATTGACGTGCTCAGGGTGTCTCTGCCCGCAAGGGCCGCCCTCTATTGACAAATAGGCGTTCTCTCAGTATAATAATCTATACGCATCATATAATGCGCATCGCACGATGTGCATCGCAGTGAATTGAAGCGAGTAAAATCCCAGACGCATAGACGCAGTGCAATCCAAAAAACGGCTTGTACTGCGTTTATTGTTATATGCTATGAGAAAAGCAGAACGATATGGAATGAAAAACAGCGCATTGGTCGTGATCGACCTTCAGAATGACATCACAAAGCACTACAGAGAGATCATCGAAAGCGTCAACGCGGCGATCAGCTGGGCTATCCAAAAGGAGCTGTGGATCATCTACATTCAGCACAACAACCTGTCCGCAGGAACGCGGACCTTCAAGCCCGGCACCCGCGGCGCGGAGCTGGTGCCGGAGCTGAACCTCGTGTCCGACCATATCTTTAAGAAGTCAAAGAGCAGCGCCCTGACCAGCGAGGCCTTTACGGCTTTCATCCAGGAAAACGGTATCACCGAATTTTATCTTGCCGGAGCCGACGCCGCGGCCTGCATCAAATCCACCTGCTTCAATCTGGCGAAACGCGGATATTGCGTGCATGTGCTGTCGGACTGCATCACGAGCTACGACCAAAAGAAGCTGTCGGAGCTGCTCGCCTATTATGAAAGCAAGGGCTGCTCTGTCAAAACGCTTCCGGAGACCATACAGACATTGTAAGGCAGGTGAATCAACAAATGAACCTTCGAATCACAGAGGACGGAGCTGTGCGCGATGTCCAGGAGATCCATGAACTGTTAAGAGAATCCAGCAGACGAAATTGCCTTCATTGGACTGTTTATGACAAATATACATGATCAGAACAAAGGCGTCGGCTCCAATATAATCGGAGATGTTTGTAACTATTTAGGACAATTAGGCTATCAGAAAGTCCGGATTGGGGTAGATAAAGGAAATCCGCAAAGCAATTCTTTTTGGAAAAAGAATGGATTTCATATGATTTCGGAAAAAGAGTATCATGTTATGGAATTGGCATTGTAAATTTCAGTTCATGGAGATGGCTATGAAAAACGCAAACCAACTGATCGACTGCTGCGGGCTGGACTGCAAAACCTGCGACGCCCGCATCGCCGCAAACAGCCCGTTCGTGCTGGAAAATCTGAAGCGTTTGAAAGAAGGCCGCAATCAAGCAGAAGTAGACAAAGCTTTGGCAGCCATCACCGAATGTGTAAAGACAGGTAAAGGCAATTTGCTGGAACTGGCTGTAGAGGCAGCTCATGTCCGTGCTACCTTGGGCGAGATTTCGGATGCTTGTGAAACAATTGTAGGACGTTATAAAGCAGTAATCAGAACTATATCAGGCGTGTATTCATCAGAGACTAAAAAGGATGCCGATTTCGTTCGGGCAACGGAATTGTGCGAAAAATTCGCTAAAAAGGAAGGTCGCCAACCTCGTATTATGATAGCGAAGATGGGACAAGACGGTCATGACCGTGGGGCCAAAGTGGTAGCTACCGGATATGCCGATTGTGGCTTTGACGTGGATATGGGACCTTTGTTCCAAACTCCGGCGGAAGCTGCGCGTCAGGCTGTCGAAAACGACGTACATGTGTTGGGCGTTTCTTCTTTGGCTGCCGGCCATAAGACTTTGGTTCCTCAGGTAATCGAAGAGTTGAAGAAATTGGGTCGCGAGGATATTGTGGTAATTGCCGGTGGAGTTATTCCCGCACAGGATTATGACTTCCTTTACAAAGCCGGTGTAGCCGCTATCTTGGGCCCGGGTACTTCGGTAGCCAAAGCTGCGTGCCAGATACTCGAAATTCTTCTCGATGAGTAATTTTGGAAAAGGATAATGTGTTGAAGCCCGGCAGTAATAAACTGCCGGGCTTTTTTGATAATAATATATTGTTATAAAAATGTTTAAAAATAATTGTCTATGATTTGAAAAATATATTAATTTGTAAGACCAATTTATTTCTTAATCTTGATATATATGAAAAATTATTTGTTCCCTTTTAGTTTCTTATTGTTTAGTTTGGGCATTCAGGCTGAGAAGCCGCAGTGGGGTATTCCCGATACGATAAGTCATTATCCGATAGGTCCCGGAGCTGTGTATACTCATATCGAGTTTACACAAAAGCCGATACAGTTACATCAAATTACATTGGATTTGAATAACGAATATAATGCGGTAGAGGTATATCCGTCTAACGGGAAGACTCCGGATGCCTCACGGGAGACAACGTCATCGCAGTGTAAGAGTAACTCTTATGAAGGACACCGGGCGTTTTTCGGGGTAAATCACGATTTATTTCATTATACGGGGCAGACTACGGCTGCGGGGATCAATGTACGTAACGGAGAAGTTGTCAGTCATTACGGCGATTATGGTCGTTCTGTCATGTCTATTAGCAAAGATAAGGTGGCAGAGGTTTTCCCTCCTAAATATTCGGCAAAGGTAATTTGTCCAGACCAAACAGAAATAACGATCGACAATGTGAACGAGTCGGCATACGGAATACAATCATACAGAAATTGCGTATTGTTCAATACGTATAGCAGTCTTACTCTTACGGAAGACGGTTTATATGTGAAAATAACGCCGCAAGGGGAATGGATTATTAACGGTAACTCGACTCCTTGTCGGGTGGAGGCTATGGAGCATACCCCTATACAACCCGATGGAAAAAGTCATATTTTGTTTATGAGAAACCATGCGTCGGAGCAGTTCGAGGATAAAGTAAAAGTAGGCGATGTCGTTTATATCGACCAGCGGTTTGTGAATACGACGTTTCCCAATTCCGGCATATCCGTTCCACCGGCACAAAACGTTGTACAAGCGTTGCATGGTTGGCCGAGCGTGATATTGAACGGAGAACTTCACGATAAAGAGTACAACGATTTTGTCACTCCCGGACGTGAGTTCCAAGACTATCCTTGTACATTGGTGGGGATAACGAAAGACGGGAAAAGATTGTTTATCATTACCGCCGACAAGGCCTCTATGGTTGAGAATGCTTATTATTTAGTAGAGCAAGGAGCTTGGAATGTCGTTAATTTTGACGGTGGGGGATCGGCTACTATGGTTGTTTGTGACGAAGTGGTAAATACTCCTACCGATGGAAAAGAGAGGGCTGTGATGGATTCGTTTCAAGGTATTTCGTTAGCTCCGGTTGACAGTACGTTTTCTTTCGTTTCTTTTTCTAAACCTTCTGTGCAGGCTATACCTTTGTCGGTGGTTCCTTTGAGGGTATTGGCTCATAACCGTTATGGCGAGATTATCGACGATGATTTTAAAGATGTTACTTATTCGTGCGAACCGGAGGAATTGGGATATGTGAATAGTCGTGGCGAGTTTTGTGCGGGAGCTGTTTCTATGTTAGGAACGATTACGGCTCGGAAAGGTGACTCTGCATGTAAAATACGGGTCGTTATGGGTAATGCCGGCAAGTCGGTTAAATTATGTGCCGATAGTCTTTATATTGACGATATTAGAGAATATCCGATAGAGATCGAGACCGAATCGGACGGAAAGAAATATATGGTAAATCCTGCTATTTTTGACTGGCAATCTGTGGGAACGGATTGTTGTGATGTAGTGGACGGTGTCGTGAGAGGTGTCACGAACGGGCGAACTGTGTTGCAAGGGAAATATGGAGATGTAGAAATTCAGTTACCGGTTATTGTTGAAATTGGAGTGGGAGAGAAGGTGCATGAACATTTTTCTGATGGAGCTTCTTTTTCTGTAACCGGTAGTTCTGCTATAACCGACATTCGTTTCGATTCGTCTGTCCTTCCTGTGGGTTGGAGTGACGGTACTACTCTGTTGTTCGATTTATCCACCGGGCGTGCTCCTAATATTATGTTGGATAAGCCGATACGTTTCTTCGGGTTACCCGATTCGATTTCGATACAGGTGAAAAATTGGGGCGCTTTAATCAATAATATTTCCTATGAATTTTCTTGTTCTACTGGTTCTTGGAGCCGTATCATTAATCCGGATGCCGATAGCGATTCTGTTTATACAGTGTCTTTTGCCGATTTAGATGTAACGGCTTTCCCGGTGGTGTTGAATGGTATGAAGATATACTTGTCGACACAGATAAAGGGACCGAATCAGAAAATTTCATTTAGGGATTTGAAGGCTTATTACCCTCATGAAGCACCCGATGGGATAAAAGAGGTAAAATGCGGATCTGATTTTTCGATAAGTAAGATTGATCCGGGAGTAATAAGGATACAAGGTATATCGGAAGGAGAAGATATTGTTATTACTTTGTCGGATATGAACGGGAGACTGCTGGAAACTTTCTGCGATAAGGCTGTGGATTGTGGTGTTTGTGACATAGAGTTACCGTTCGTATTACCTCCGGGTGTATATTTGGTGGGAATACAGACGAAAAGCGGTCGTGTAGTGGAAAAACTTGCATGGTAATGAGAAGCGAACCCCGAATTTTTCGGGGTTCTTTATTTAGGATTCTTTCGAGAGAAGGCTATCTGTATTTTTTAAGAGTGTTTTGATCATTCGGAGGAATACAAAACTTTTTTCATAAATTAAGAATACCGTATTTTTTTCTTTGTTTTATTTTTATTAGTATCTTTATTCGCTTTTATAAACATGATTGTCTATGAATAAAAATTTTATCTCATTGTGCGCCGGTATTTTATTGGGTGTATCTCCGCTTTTTGCCGTACCGGCCAAGCCTGTCCTTGTTAGGGTCGCTCAACCGGACGGGACCGTTGTAACCGTTAAAACCGTAGGTGATGAATTTTATCATTACAAGTCTACTTCCGATGGCATTCCGGTAGTACGTGGCGAAGATGGTTTCTATCGTTATGCCGAGTTGTCTGCAACGGGACTGGTTGTTGCCGGCAATGTGATAGCCCGCGATTCGTCGATGAGGAGTGTTTCGGATAAGGCGTATTTAACATCGCTGTCCGAGAAGAAGATTTCACAGAAACTTTTTAGTCGTCGTAATCTACGGAAGCAACAACTACAAAACAATATAACTCGTCGGGTTACGCAGGCTACTGCCGGTGACGATGTGCACGGTTTGGTCTTGTTGGTTCAGTTCAGCGATAAGAAATTCAGTTCGGTGGGGACACAGCAGGCTTTTGACGAGATGATGAATAAGGAAGGATATGATTATATGGGAGCCATCGGTAGCGCTCGGGATTATTTTATTTCTCAATCGGGAGGACTTTTTCAACCGACATTCGATGTGGTAGGGCCTATCACTCTCGACAATACGATGGCTTATTATGGGGCTAATGATTATTCCGGGCAAGACGTACGTCCCGATGAGATGGTTATCGATGCTTGTAAGAAAGCCGAATCGATGGTCGATTTCACGATATATGACAGAGACAATGATGGATTCGTCGATTTGGTGTATGTGATTTATGCCGGATATGGAGAATCCTCGGATATAGACGGTTCTTTGGAAGATGCGATTTGGCCTCATGCTTGGTATATTTATCAAGGTGCGCAAAAGCGAGTATCGGTCGACGGTAAATATCTCGATGCTTATGCTTGTTCGGCCGAGCTGTTGGGGAACAGTGGTACTACTCGGGACGGAATCGGTACATTTTGCCATGAATATAGCCATACGTTGGGACTCCCCGATTTTTACGATACGAGCGGTGTGACTTCGAATTATGGAATGGGCACGTGGAGTTTGATGGATTATGGCTGTTATAATGGCCCTGATTCCGATGGCGACGGTTATTCCGATGGTTCTGTTCCGGTCGGGTACACAGCATACGAACGGGAGTTTTGCGGTTGGATAACTATCGAAGAGCTGACGGCTCCTTCTTCGGTTACACTGGAAAATCTGGCCGATAGCAAGAAGGCCTATAAGATAGTATCGAGCGATAAAGATCAATATTTTACATTGGAAAATAGGCAACAGACAGGTTGGGATCGATATATGGCATCGGCCGGGCTGATGATCGTGAAAGTCGATTACGATCAGTCCGTTTGGGATTATAATACGGTTAACAACGAATCGAGCCGCCAACGCATGACCATTATGCCGGCTGACAATAAATATAGCGAGTATAATGAAGATGGTGACTTATATCCCTATAATGGTAATACTTCTTTTACCGATGACAGTCGCCCAGCTGCAAAGACAAATACCGGATTGAAGTTGGGAAAACCTGTAACCAATATCGAACAGGATAATGGTGTGATTACGTTCGACTTTATGGGAGGAACCCCGGCAGTGGTTGCTCCCGTGGCCGATGTCGCTACTCATGTGACAACAACCGGATTTACCGCAAACTGGTCGTCGGTAGAGAATGCTGTCAGCTATACGTTGCAGGTCGATAGAAAACAACCGTCGGCCGGTGGCGAAATTTTACTGTCGGAAGATTTCTCGAATTGCACGGCTGACGAGACTACAAATATCGCGGGAACGACTACATTCGGAAATGCGAAGGACGGTTATTTCCAAACTTCGGGTTGGAGTGGTAAGTATTTGTTCCCGAACATAGGAAAGATGAAACTAGGTAATTCGGATAATGGGGGAGCTGTATGTACTCCGGCTATTGATTTATCTTCTTGCGACGGAGTATTTACTGTCCAGTTCGATGCCTCTATGTTCGATGGAAGCAAAGAGAAAAGTGTTGTGATAAAGGTATATGTCGAAGGAGATGAGTCGAATGCTCAATCGACCGAAATTCTTTCGACCAGTAAGATGAATACTTACACAATGACTTTTACAGGTGGTACAGCCGATAGTAAAATCGTGCTGATGTCGACAGCGAGCAGTGGAAAAAAGAGGGCTTATCTCGATAATATCGTTGTATATAGCGGTGAAGTTTTACCTGAGATGGCTTCTAAACAAGCTGTTAGCGATGTTTGGCCTCTGATTGTGACGGGAATTACGGATACATCGTATCAGCTCGTTGACTTGGAGCCGGGGTATGTGTATTCTTATAAAGTAAAAGCTGTGACCGCAGAGGGGGAAGAAAGTGACTATTCCAATGTGGTGAAGGTGGATTTATCTACCGGTATTTGCGATTTGCCGGAGTCGCACAATCGAGTGTATACTGATAACGGTTATATTGTGGTCGAGTGTGAAACGTCACAGCCGGTCGAGGTCGTTAATTTGACAGGTCAGATTGTCGTATCTGCATCCGTGAATGGACGTTCTTTGTTATTGGTTCCGGTTAGGGGTGTATATGTCGTGCGCTGTGGTACATCGGTAACTCGTGTGGTTGTGAAATGATGGTATTTATATAATAAAGAAAAGACCGAAGCGAATGTAAATGGGCTTCGGTCTTTTTTTATGGTCTATATATAAAAGTTTTTGAGAACTTAAATTTTTACTTTTCGATCGTTCAGCCGACTTTCTTCGGCTTTGAATCCCATAATATGGCTTTCGACTGAAACACTTATGGGGCTAGACAGATAGTCGCGGTTATCGTTCCCGACAGCGTTTATAAAATCGCGAACCAAACACAAGTCTCCACCGCCGTGCCCGTGTCCGACGTAACTTTTCACTTCTTCTACTTTGGCATCCCATATGCGCTGTTTCCCACTGCGGAAATCGGTTACGGTAAATGTTGTCATATCACCTACGATTTCTCCTTTTGTACCCATTATTTGAGTCCTTCTTCCTCCTTTGGCCATGAATGCCTCCATAGAGAAATTGGCTGTAACACCATTTTCAAATTCCATGCTGGTCACGTAGTGGTCGCATTGGTCATTGTCCATTTGGAACACGCAGCGTCCGTAGTCGGTAGTCCGTATCACTTTACGTATTGCCTCGTTTTGAAGGCTGCGTTCTTTGGGCAGGTCGAATGCATATATATGTTTTCGTTTTTTCAAATAAATGTCTAATGCAGAATAGGGGCATTCATTTTCATGCGGACAATCTAAACAACGTTCGGTAGCACCTTGCGGCATATTCTTCCGCTTGAAATAGGTTAAAGAGCCGTAGGCCGAAATGGATTTGCATGGAGAGCCGACCAGCCATCTGATAATGTCGAGGTCGTGGCAGGATTTTGCCAAAATAATGGGGGTGGTTTCCTTTGAATTATGCCAGTTGCCTCTTACATAAGAGTGCGCCATGTGTGCGTATTGTATGGGTTCGAGATGTTGTATACTAATCAGTTGCCCTATGTCACCCGAATCGATGATTTGTTTGAGAGCGATGAAATAGGGTGCGTATCGTAATACATGGCAGACTCCTACAATGGCATTTTTTTTGATCGCTAAATCTCGAATGTCCGTACATTCTTTTTCAGTAGGTGCTATGGGTTTTTCGAGTAAGATGTGATATCCCATCGAAAGCGCTTTCATACAAGGATCATAATGTAGATTGTCGGGTAGACTAATGATAACGGCATCTGCGAATTTTGTTTTATTCAAGGCTTCTTTCCAATCGGTAAATCTGTTTTCTTCCGGGACATCGTGGTCTTCGGCCATAGATTTTAGCCGAAATTGATTTTTATCGGCGACTCCTACTATTTTCATGCAATCGGGGTACTTTTTCGCATATCCGGCGTAAACGCTTCCTCTGTTACCCGCACCAAGGACAAGAAATGTTACCGGCCGATTTACATTGGCTTTCAGGTCTTTTATGTCGGTGGCGATTCGAGATACATTGTTTGTCTGTTTTCCGTTGGCTAAAATAGAAGGAGCAAAAGCTGCACCGACAGCGGTAAGCCCCATTACTTTTAAAAATTCCGAGCGTTTCATGATTTAGATTTGATTTTCAAAATTTCTACAAATATATAAAAGAGAAAAATACGAAACAATTTATATGTTTAATATTTTCGATTTATATATATATTGCTTCGATTCATTTCTTATGAGATTGTAATGGTGTTTTTTTTGATCTTGTTTGTGTGAGAGAAGTTGAATGATTACATTTGTTTGTTCAATATTGGCATGTATGGGGAGCGATGAGTTGAAGGCATTTTTGACGGCTTTGTCGGGTAGGGATATGAAAATTCGAATTGCAGAATTTTTACAGCAGGAGGATTGTATCGCCGAAGCAATGGATATAGCTGTGGGGGAATCTGGTTCAGAGGCATTTCGTGCAGCATGGGGTATCTCTGCAATATACGAAACGAACCGCCTTTGTTTTTTACGATATAAAGATAAGTTCGTTTCGGATTTTTGTCGTGTCAACCACCACGGGGTAAGAAGAGAATATGGCCGTATAATGTTGAGTATGTTGAAACATAAGGAGTATATTCCAGATAGGCATTCTGCTGAAAATTTGGCCGAAATAGTCTGTTCGTGGAGTATTGACCCGAAGATAACGATATCGGAAAAAGTGTGGACTTTTTCGATATTGAAATTTTTATCCCGGTGGATAGAATGGGGTGAAGATATGTTACAACAATTGGAGGCTCTATGTGAAACTGATATGTCGCCGGGAATGAGGGCCTTAATGCGTCGATTGCGCAAATAGTTTAAAATAGCTTAAATGTTTTTTATTCATCTCGTGAACACTTTGCCTAGTATTACATTTGTATAATAGAACCTAAGGCATAAAGGAGATTTATATGAAGAAGTTATGGGGTTGTATATTGGTATTTGCTGTGTTGCTGACGGGATGCCGATCGGCTTCGGTACTCTCGTTCGATGTGTGGCGACCGGCAAAAGTCACTTTTCCGGCGGATATCGTGCGGGTAACTGTCGTTAATAATTCGGCAGAGCCTAACGAAAAAGAGGGGAATAAATATAAGGATATTTCGGGTAAGGAATATACGTTGGTCGTACCGCATGACAGCACGACTTATCGTTTGGCGGAATATATAGCATTAGAGCTTTCTGATGCACATTATTTCCCTGAGATTACAATTTTTTATGACGACTCTATAACCTTGCCTAAAAGTTTGTATCCTCTTTTGTCGGAAAATCAACTTTCGATTGTAAGGGGAGGGGCCGATAATACAGCGGTCGTGTCTCTCGATAAAACCGATATGGTAGTAAATATGGAGGATCACACTTTGTTAGGTTCTTCCGGAGAGACTGTCTTTGTTACAGACTTATCGGTAGCCACGACTTTGAATTTACGTGTATATTGGCCGAACAAGATAGAACCTTCTTCCGAAATGGTTACGGATACGTTATATTGGCAATCTTTCGGATATACGCCAGATGATGCTCATAGTTCATTGCCTCTGACCGCTGAGTTTATTCAAGAGGCGATGAGGCAAATTTCTGCACGGGTAAGAGAATTGTTTATTCCTCATGTAGACAATGTCAATCGTTATATTTATACATCTACCAATCCGGCGATGGATGATGCTTATGATTTTTGGCAGCAGAAAAAATACAAAGAGGCTTCTTATTTGTGGGAATATGTTTATGAAGAACAGAAAAATGAAACTACCCGAGCTATGGCAGCAGCCAATTTGGCTGTGTATAATGAGCTGTTCGATAATTATAAAGTCGCTATTGAATGGGTAGATAAATCACTTTCCTTATTTGAAAAGAGGGTGGATAGTAACGCTTCTGATATAACTGCTTTACGGGATTATCGTCGGCAATTGATGGAACGGAAGTCTGATAATTCTTTGTTGCAGAAACAGATGTAGAGGCAAAGATTGGGAAGCCCTCTATTTTCTTGCATCTTCATCACCAAATAAAGGTGATGTATTTGGGAGTGAGGTTTTTGTTTGTATCAACCCCTTCGCCCTGCGGGCACTCCCCCTATATTTTGCTGCACAAAACACAGGGGGAGAGGGTGAGGTGTATATCCCTTTCTCCTCTGCCGTATCCCGTAGCATTACGAGGTATTTCTGTTTTCTCTATCGGAGATATTTAAAACTCCTCCTCTGTGTGGCGCCAGCCATAGGGGAAGTATCACGTAGAGAAGGAGGGGGCGAAAACGACATCTCATCAGTCTGTTTATTCAGTTCTCCCGTTGTGTCGCATAACGGTATAGGGGGAGTGTCTGATGGGCGAGAGGGCTAAGTTTTAAAATCAACCCAGTGGATTTATTGTTTTCATTCCCTTTCCTGTTATTGATTGATGCCATTTTTCAGGTTCATAGTGTATATGATTTATATCTTTTTGTGAATAAGGTGCTTGCTGTCAGATGGGTTTTTGTTTTTATCCTTATGTTTGAATTTGCTGTTTGGATTCACAATGTCTGGTCGGGGCTATGATTTGAGAGAAACGTCGGTGTGATTATTTCCACCCGGATTATTTCGCTATTCCAACTTTTTTGTGTATTTTTGTTTGTTGGTGGAAAGCCGGCCGTTTGAGCCGGATTTTAAGTGTTTCCTGTTGATTTTCTGTTAATAAGAATAGCGCAGGGATAGCTCATAAAAACAAAAAAGATTCGGATAATATGTCAGAAGAAACAGAAAACAAAAGTTATTCAGCCGATAGTATTCAGGTGCTCGAAGGTTTAGAGGCCGTTCGTAAACGCCCTGCCATGTATATCGGCGATATCGGTGTAAAAGGGTTGCATCACTTGGTGTATGAGGTTGTCGATAACTCTATCGACGAAGCTCTTGCCGGATATGCCACTCATATCGAGGTATATATCAACGAAGATAATTCTATCAGGGTTGTCGATAACGGTCGCGGTATTCCTGTCGATATGCACGAGAAAGAGCATAAATCGGCTCTTGAAGTGGTTTTGACGGTATTGCATGCCGGTGGTAAATTCGATAAAGGGTCTTATAAAGTTTCCGGTGGTTTGCACGGTGTGGGTGTATCGTGCGTAAATGCTCTCTCGACTTATTTACGTGCCGAGATTCGCAGGAACGGAAAGATTTATATGCAAGAGTATTCTTGTGGGAAACCTTTGCACGATGTGGAAGTTATAGGAGAGACCGAAGAAACGGGAACGACGATTATCTTCCGTCCAGACAATTCGATTTTTTCTGTTACGGTTTACGACTATAATATTTTGGCGAATCGTTTGCGCGATTTGGCTTATCTGAATGCGGGGATTACCCTTTCGCTGACGGATAAACGGACGACTAACGATGCCGGCGAGTATCGTAAAGAGGTGTTCTATTCAAAAGAAGGATTAAAGGAGTTCGTTCGTTATATCGACTCGAATAAGGAGCATCTTATCGACGATGTGATTCATATCGCTACCGAGCGTCAGGGAGTGCCTGTGGAGGTCGCTATGACGTACAACACGACGTATAACGAGAATGTCTATTCGTATGTGAACAATATCAATACCATCGAGGGGGGAACTCACTTGACGGGTTTCCGTCGGGGATTGACCCGTACTTTGAAGAAGTATGCCGAGGATTCCAAGATGCTTGAAAAAGTGAAAGTGGAAATCAGCAGCGATGACTTCCGAGAGGGGCTTACAGCCGTTATTTCGGTGAAAGTGATGGAGCCACAATTCGAGGGACAGACCAAAACCAAATTGGGCAACAGCGAGGTTATCGGGGCTGTGGACACGGCTGTGAGCGAGGCTTTGGCAAATTATTTGGAAGAACATCCGGCTCAGGCGAAAGCAATTGTCGAGAAGGTGATTATCGCCGCCACAGCGCGTCATGCAGCTCGCAAGGCTCGTGAGATGGTTCAACGTAAGTCTCCTCTTTCGGGTGGAGGATTGCCCGGTAAATTGGCGGATTGCTCTTCGCGTAACCCTGAGGATTGCGAGATATTCCTTGTCGAAGGGGATTCGGCAGGAGGTTCTGCCAAACAAGGTCGTGACCGTATGTTCCAAGCTATTCTACCGTTGCGCGGTAAGATATTGAATGTGGAAAAAGCGATGGATCACAAGGTTTTCGAAAGTCAGGAAATCAGTAATATGTTCAAGGCTTTGGGTGTGACTATCGGGACGGAAGAAGATTCGAAAGAGGCGAATATCGAGAAATTGCGCTATCATAAAATCATTATTATGACCGATGCCGATGTGGACGGGGCGCACATTGCCACGTTGTTGTTGACATTCTTTTTCCGTCGTATGCGTCCGTTGTTGGAACAGGGATATGTTTATTTGGCGACGCCCCCTTTGTACAAATGTAAGAGTAAGCGGGGTAAAGCCGAGGAATATTGCTGGACCGATCAACAAAAGGATCAGTTCTGTTTGAAATATTGCGAGGGAAACGAACAGTTGATGGAGACTCAACGATACAAAGGTTTGGGCGAGATGAACCCGCACCAGTTGTGGGAGACGACGATGGATCCCGAGAACCGGATTCTCAAACAGGTGACCATCGACAATGCTGCCGAGGCCGATCGCGTATTCTCGATGTTGATGGGCGAAGATGTAGGTCCGCGTCGCGAGTTTATAGAATCTAATGCGACTTATGCCAATATCGACGCTTAATTCGATGCGATATAGGTCAGCCCGATTTCGTATCGGGCTGATTCTGTTTTAAATAGAAGGATTTGAAAATGGTATCGATAGGGGAATGTTTTTCCCTGTCGGTTTATCGATGGATAGGGATTCGTTATGGAACGGAAAGCGTTGAATAGCTTAGGGTATATGGAGCTGGCGGCATTTTTTGTCTTCGGTACATTTTTGTTGGGACTGTATTACGACATTGTGTGGTTGCAATGGGTTACAGCTATTTTGTTTATTTTGCCTATGGCGGGAGTATTGCGCTATCCTTCCCGTTGTAAAGAGAGGCAGGAGCCATTTGTCAAAGCTCGTTTCGCTTGGTCGTTGATAACTATGTTTCTTTATTTGGGTATGGGATTCGGATTGCTTACGATTCTCTGAATTCGTGATTGCGATCTGGTCGGTTGTGTCTTTTTTGTTCTCGTGAATATTTTCGAAACCGCTTTCTGTTGCGGCATGGGAAATTCGATTTTCTTCTTGAATCTTAGAAGCTGTTTTATAAATTTATTGAGAAATAATATTATCATTTCAAGCAGGTATGTTCCGGCCATATTGAGCTCCTGTCTCGCATCTTGAATCCCTTGATTTTTGTCAATAGCCCGCTATTGACTGCATATCTCGGACTCCAATCTGCTTCAACATAGGTCTCAATCTGTCTCGGAATAAATTTAAAACAGCTTCTTAATTTTGTTCTTCTTTTTTCCACAGGAAATCGAGCCAGCCTTTTTTCTTTTCATAAGTTCCTCGTGTGCCGTGTAGCTCTACGAACGTAAGTTCGGGAGAAGCAGGAGCATAGCTGTCGGGGAAGAGTAATATGAAATTTTTATCTGTGTAATAGGCATTGATTTGATGCGGGACATGTTCGAGCGAAGGCCGGAAAGAAACAGAGCCGTGTCGGGCCATGATGATTACCATGAGGTCGTCGAGTTGCAATTCTGTTGATAGACGCTTTAATTCGTTGCCTCCGTCGGTTTCCTGCATTTCGTATAATACGCTGGTATGATAGCGTTGCAGATAGGCTTGTATTAGAGACAGGGTTTTGGCGTGGCCGTGATAGAAAATCCGCCGGCCTGTATTCTCTCCCATTCGGGCGATGCGTTCTGTCCACCGGTAAAATCCAGCTTCATATTCTGCATTTTCCGGGATAGCGACATGAATGTTGTGCACTCTGTTTATCGGCGTGACGGCATGGAGAATCATGATTTGGCGATCCATTTTGTTCAGTAGATTGAGCAGTACGGGGCCGAAGAACGATTCGTCTTGTGTGGCTCGTATGTGTAGTCCGACGATAATCTCGGAGGCATCGTTTTCTTTCGAAGCATGAAGTATTCCGTTTGATAAGTTAGTCGCCAACCGGTTTTGAGTTTGTAGCGTTACGTCTGCTTTTGCCGCGACTTCTTGTGCTTGCAGTAAAAGTTTTTTCCCTTGTTCGCGGTCTGCTTCACTGCAATTATCATACATTACGTGTAACCCGACCAGCCCGTGTATCTTTTTAGGGTTGCTGACGAGTAAGGCCAAGTAGATGAGGTTTTTAACGTTTTTCTGATTACTGAATGAAATGAGTATTTTTTCGTTGTCCGTACCCGATTGCGTATCGTCGGGCGGCAATTCGCTCAAAGCCATTTTTCGGGCAGCAATGTCGGTCGTTATCGAACTGATGATGCATGTAATGAGAATAAGCACGATCGTACCGTTGAGGACGTCGTCGTTGAGCAGACGGCTACCGTCCGGTAAAACGATGTTGTATCCTACAAGAACGGCTGCGAGAGTTGCCGCTGCCTGAGCATTACTTAGTCCGAACATCAGTTGCCGTTCGATTTTCTTCATGCCGTAGATTTTCTGGGTGGTCCATGCTGCAATCCATTTGGTACTAAGGGCCATGAGGGTCATTACGGCGGCTACTTTCATAGATTCTATATGGCCGAAAAATACTCGTACATCGATTAGCATACCTACGCCGATGAGGAAATAGGGAATGAATAGGGCGTTACCGACAAATTCGAGGTAATTCCTTAAAGGAGAGACCGGGGGAATGAGGCGGTTCAATACCAGTCCCGCAAAGAATGCTCCAAGTATGCCTTCCATTCCGACCAGTTCCATTAAACCGGCAGCGAGGAAAACCATTGCCAGAATGAAGATGAATTGCACGATACCGTCTTCGTATTTCCGTAAAAACCAACGTCCGATGCGGGGAAAGGAGTAGATGATGAAAAGTCCCATCAGAGAGACTTTAAGAATTAATTCCAACCAAGACCAACTGCCTACACTGTCGGTTCTGTACATGCTTCCGACGATGGCGAGAACCAATAGGGTGAGACTGTCGGTAATGGCAGTGGCCCCTACGGCTATGCTGACGCATCTGTGCCGGGAGACTCCGTATCGGGTAACGATGGGATAGGAAATGAGTGTGTGCGAGGCGTACATACTCGCCAGCAAGATGGAAGAGACAATCCCATATTTCAAGATGAGTATGTTGCTGAAAAAGCCCAAGACGATAGGAATGATAAAGGCGAGTATCCCAAATACGATGGCTTTGCCCCGTATAGCCGGAAAATCTTCCATGTTCATTTCCAAGCCGGCTAAGAACATGATGTAGTAGAGTCCCACCTGTCCGAACAATTCGAAACTGCTGTCGCGGGCCAAGATATCGAATCCATGCTCACCGATGAGAATACCGGCCAGAATCATACCGATGAGATGAGGTATTTTCAGTTTATTCAACAATACGGGGGCGAATAAAATGATACAGAGCACGAGAAAGAATATCCACGTGGGGTTGGTTATCGGTAGATGTTCCCTAAGGTCGAGTAGGGCAGTCATGGATTTCACTTTATTTGTTTTGCAAAGATAGTACAGGCCGAAAGTAAAAGCAAATCCGGTTGATTGTACCGAGGCGTATCTATTTTCGTTTTATACAAAAATAGTGAATTTATTGTTTTCAGAATTTAAATTTACCGAAGTAACGATAAAAATTTTTTTCAGGAGATAATCCGTCTCCGTTCCATGAGAACATCGATGAAAGAGTAGCGACCGGTTGCTAAAAGATGTATTGAATGCCTACCAGATAGCCGATAAACAGTTGTTGCAGCCGATTGTCGGTGTGCTTTTTCCACAAGTTGTTCTGCGGAAATAGCGTTTGGTTGTCCATCTCGGTGGTTGTCGAATAATTGAGACTCGCTCCGCCGAATATGTTATAGTGCTTTTTTATTTTGAACGAAGGTAGCAAGGAATAACTTGCGTTTAAAAAGGGTTTATCGGAGGTTGCCGTGGAAGTTACTTTAAATTCATTGTTTATCTGAAACCAAGAGTAACAAGGTATGTGTACACCGTATCCAGCTTCCGCAACGGTCTTGTTGTCGCTGGGTAATTTGTGGTTATATCCGAAACCGATAATACCGTATGTGTATTTCCCTCCTGAGCGGAACGAGACGATACCGTTACCCAATATGTCATAAGTGAGGGCTATGCCCATCTCTCCGCGCTTGACTATATTGACGAGCCCAATGGGGCAATCGCTTTCTTCGGCGATATTAAGAAGTCCGGCGAATTGTACTCCTCGGACTTTCCCGGCGATATTAAGGAGCCCTGCGAATTGCAGGCCGGTTATATCTTTCGAGGTATTGAGTAATCCGGCAAATTGTACACCTTTGTAAGTTCCTTTGGTAATATTGGTCATTCCGGCGAAGGCGACACCTTGTCCCTGTTTGCCTATATAATTGGATATGCCGGCAAACTGTAATCCCCGGGCTTCATTGGCTATGACATTACTGATCGAGGCAAATGTAAAATTCCTTTCGTTAGCAGACATACCTGCCAATATACTGAAAGAGGCTCCGTTGGTGTATTGCGATGCATTTATTCCATTGGAGCTTAGTGGTGGTATGAAACTGAAATGGAAAGGGACGTATTTCCCTTGATTCATTTGGGCGGACAGGTGGAAAACGGTTAAGAGAATGATAAAAACAGATTGGATTTTTTTCATTTTCGTAATCTTTGGAATTTTTGTATCGACTTGTGTAACGGTAATTCCCGAAGCGGGCACAAAGTTATAAAAAATTTTAATGGTGTAAACGAGTCGTCACGGGTTCGTTTTAATCTGTTATATTATTAAAATTTTTATAAACCGCTTCAAATACATCGTTGAAAAAATTTGAAACAGCTTTATGAATAAAATTTGTTTCTGTCTTTATTTCCGTTATCTTTGTTATACTAAAATGCGGGTAGGGTACGCTTGGTATTCGTCGGGAGAAGTTCGATGTTTTTACCGTTTACTCCGTTTTCCGTATCATTAAGAACAATGTTAAAACCCCTATATCATGAAACAAGGAAAAAGGAAAGGTTCAAAGAGAATCAAGAAAGAAGATATGTTGGCCTCGGTGGTCGAATTCTTCAACCAGGACAGGAAGCGGGCGTTTAATTACAAACAGGTCGCACATGGGGTTGGAGCTACTACTACACCTCAAAAACAGATGGTATTCCAGTTGCTCGAAGGCATGGCGGAGCAGAATTTTCTGATAGAAGTTTCTCCGGGCAAATACAAGGCAAACAGTCGGGGAACGGAGGTTATAGGTCGGTTCGAACGGCGTGTCAATGGGAAAAATCATGTGATTACCGATGACGATGAGTCGATATTCATCGCCGAGCGTAATGCCATGCATGCGATGGACGGCGACCGGGTGAGGGTATTGGTCTATGCCAAGCGTAGAGGGCACGATGCCGAAGGCGAGGTGGTCGAGATTGTTGAAAAGACTCCCCAAATATTTGTCGGAACGTTGGAGGTGCAGAAACATTTTGCATTCCTGCTGACCGATAACAAGGTGTTGGCAAATGATATATTTATTCCGAAAACGGCACTTAAAGGTGGAAAAACCGGAGATAAGGCTGTCGTGCGTATCACCGAATGGCCCGATCGGGCCCGCAATCCGTATGGAGAGGTCGTGGATATATTGGGACCTGCCGGAGAAAACAATACTGAAATACATGCCATATTGGCGGAATTCGGATTGCCGTATCGTTACCCCGAAGCAGTGGAAAAAGCGGCTAATAAGATTCCTGACGCGATAACCGACGAGGAGATTGCCGCACGGGAAGATTTCAGGCAGGTAACGACATTTACCATAGACCCGAAGGATGCCAAAGATTTCGACGATGCCCTTTCTATTCGCCGATTATCGAACGGAAATTGGGAGGTTGGCGTGCATATAGCCGACGTGAGTTATTATGTAAAACCCGGCAGTATCATCGACAAGGAGGCCGAAAGCCGGGGAACCTCGGTTTATCTGGTGGATCGTGTCGTGCCGATGTTGCCCGAACGATTGTGCAACGAAATCTGTTCGTTGCGTCCCGACGAGGATAAACTTACGTTCTCTTGTGTTTTCGAGCTGAACGGTAATGCCGAGGTTCAGAAGTCGCATATCGCTCGTACGGTGATTCGGTCTAATCGCCGGTTTGCTTATGAGGAGGCGCAAGAGGTGATAGAGACCGGAGAAGGGGATTATAAAGAGGAAATATTGGCTTTGAACGATTTGGCGCAGAAGCTGCGAAAGCGTCGTTTTGACAATGGTTCTATCAATTTCGACCGTCATGAGGTTAAGTTCGACATAGATGAAAGTGGCAAGCCGATAGGGGTTTATTTCAAGGTATCTAAGGAGGCGAACAAGCTGATCGAAGAGTTTATGCTTCTGGCGAATCGCACGGTAGCAGAATTTATCGGTAAACCCAGAGACGGGAAAAAGCCCAAAGCGTTTGTCTATCGGGTACACGACTTGCCCGATCCCGACAAGATGGCTTCGTTCGCCGCTTTTATCACCCGATTCGGTTATAAAATCAAGACCGAGGGTAGCAAAGCAGACCTTTCGAAGGGTATTAATAGTTTGTTGGCCAACGTACAAGGAAAGCCGGAAGAAAATTTGGTGGAGACGATAGCTATACGAGCCATGGCGAAGGCGGTCTATACGACTGTAAATATCGGTCACTACGGGTTGTCTTTCGACTATTATACCCACTTTACTTCTCCCATACGTCGTTATCCCGACTTAATGGTGCATCGATTATTGGAGCGTTATATGGCGGGCGGACGTAGCGTGAATGTTCAGTCGCTCGAAGACGAATGTAAACATGCTTCGGATATGGAGCAGCTTGCTGCCAACGCAGAGCGGGCTTCTATCAAGTATAAACAGGTAGAGTTTATGGGCGAACGTTTGGGCGAGGAGTACGACGGCGTTATTTCGGGTATTACCGAATGGGGGTTGTATGTAGAAATCAACGAGAATAAATGCGAGGGACTTGTGCCGATACGTGACCTTGAAGATGACTATTACGAGTTCGATGAGAAGAATTATTGTGTTACCGGGCGTTCGTCTCACAGGGTTTATCGTTTAGGCGATCCTATCCGTATACAGATTGCCCGAGTAGATATGGAGAAAAAACAGGTTGATTTTGCTTTAATTAAAACGAAATAGGTTTTTTCGATATTCGTGGTTAAGTATTTTGTTATGGATAATCTCACTAATTATCATACTCATAGTTTGTATTGCGATGGATCGGCTTCGATCGAGGATTTTGTAAAAGAAGCTATCCGGCAAGGTTTTTCTTCTTATGGTGTATCTTCTCATTCACCGATTCCTTTTGATACTTGTTGGAATATGAATCGGGGTGATCTTCCTGCTTATCTGGATGAGGTACATTTCATAAAAAAGAAATATGAGGGTCGTATTGAGATTTATTGCGGTCTTGAGATTGACTATTTGGGGGCAGAATATAATCCGTCGTCTCCTTTTTTTCAAGAATTGCCGCTGGATTACCGAATAGGTTCTGTTCATTTTTTGAAGACCGAAGAAGGGTATGTCGATATCGATACGGCTCCAAAGCAGTTTAAAGAAACCGTATTTCGTTATTTCGACGGAAATATCCGCAAATTGGTAGAAAAATATTTTGATACTATGATGCAGATGATCGATACCGGAGGTTTCGATTTTGTAGGGCATGCTGATAAGGTATCTATGAATGCATCGTCTTTTTTACCCGGTATTACCCGGGAACATTGGTATAAAAGTCTTATACACGAGTATTTTGAATTTATCGCTCAAAAAGAGTGTATGATAGAAATAAATACGAAAGCTTGGCGTAGTAAACGACTGTTTTTCCCGAATCGGGAACATTTCGGGCTAATTCATAATTTACATATACCGGTGGTTGTCAATGCAGACACACATCATCCGTCCTTAGTTAATGACGGACGGTTTGATGCTTTAAAAGAGATGCTTTCTGAAGGTTTTACACATGTGCGTCAGCTCTCAGGAGGGCAATGGATCAATGTTGAGATCGGCTCTTTATAGAATATAAATTTCTGAAAATCACCGGATCGATTTGTGCTTCGGATATTTCGGATAATTCATTATTTCGCATTATCTTTGTATAATACGAAATTTAATTGGAGAAACAGCAGTTGTAATATGGAAGAGAATATAATATCCACCGCCGGACTGGAATATGGTTCGGATACAATACGGACACTTGATTGGAAGGAGCAT
>ENA-OROO01000659-OROO01000659.1-human-gut-metagenome-genome-assembly--contig:-NODE-659-length-21276-cov-6.970501_pt1 | contig 21276 bp, 13 predicted proteins | sample MGYA00242130_ERZ509052 | MGnify/ENA primary metagenome ERZ509052 (study PRJEB26280, sample SAMEA2338730) | human gut metagenome | biome: human gut; feature: human-associated habitat; material: faeces... | reverse complement strand
TAGTGCGGGGGTTGTTTACCGCTTCAACCGGGCTCCCAGCTGAGCTATACCCCCACATCGGGTGGTCGGCGCTGCCGACTTGTATAATATAGCAGGGATTTTCGAAAATGTCAACCCCTAATTTTTGTTTTTTTCGCGGTTTGCAAAAGGCAGAATTACAGGGAGAGGCTTACGCCTCTCCCCTGCTTACTCAGACCTTCAGCTGCTTGCCCTTGTTGACCTCGTTGAGGCTGGCCATGACCATGCCGGTGAGGGCGAAGAGAGCAATAACGTTGGGCAGGACGATGAAGTTGTTGAACATATCGGTGACTTCCCAGACGAAGTCACTGCCGGAGACGGTGCCCAGGAAGATGAATACCAAGGCGATAACGGTGTAGATCACGTTGCAGAGCTTGCTGTTCTTGCGGCCGAAAAGGTAGTTGGCGTTGATCTTACCGAACAGGTTCCAGCTGAGGATGGTAGAGAAGGCAAAGAACAGCAGGCAGATGGCCACGAACTTGGCACCCAGGCTGGCGCCGAATACGGAGCCGAAAGCCGTCTGGGCCAGGTTGGTCTTGCCCAGGGTGGCGGTGATGTCGCCGAAGTAGCCGTTGGCCAGAGGGCCGTCAGCGGTGTACAGGGTGCAGATAATGACCAGGGCATTCAAGGTCAGGACGATGAAGGTGTCGATAAACACACCGATCATGGCCACGACACCCTGATCGTGGGCGTGGGCCACATTGGCTTGGGCGTGGGCGTGGGGCGTAGAGCCCATACCGGCCTCATTGGAGAACAGGCCGCGCTTGGCGCCCTGGGAGATCGCGGTCTTGAGAGCGTAGCCGATACCGCCGCCGATGATGGCCTGGGGCTGGAAGGCATACTTGAAGATCATGCCGAAGGTGGCGGGGACGTACTTGATGCGGGCGCAGAGGATCACCAGACCGCCCAGCAGGAAGATAGCCGCCATAATAGGCACCAGCTTCTCGGTGACGGCGGCAAGACGCTGCACACCGCCCAGGAAGATGATGGCGCAGATGATGACCAGGACGATACCCACGATCCAGGAGGGGATGCCGAAAGCCGTCTGCATGGTGGAGCCGATGGAGTTGGATTGGACCATGCAGCCCATGAATCCAAGGGCCAGGATGATAGAGACGGCGAAGAAGCCCGCCAGGAACTTTCCGAAGCCGCCCTTGAACGCCGTGGTGATGTAGTAGACCGGGCCGCCCTTGATATTGCCGTCAGGCTCAACGATACGGGTCTTTTGGGCCAGGGTAGCCTCGGCATAGATGGTGGCCATGCCGAAGAAGGCGATGATCCACATCCAGAAGATAGCGCCGGGGCCGCCGGTGAGGATGGCGCCGGAGGCACCCACGATATTGCCGGTGCCCACCTGGGCGGCGATGGCGGTGGCCAGCGCCTGGAAGGAGGTCATGCCGCTTTTCTGGGCGCCGCCGCGGAGGTTCATCTCACCGAAAAACTTTTTCATGCCCTCGCCGAAGCAACGGACCTGGACAAAGCGGGTCTTGATAGAGTACCACAGGCCCACACCCACCAGCAGGAAGATGAGGATATAGTTGCTGAGGTACTCGTTGATCTTGGACACGATGGGGAACAATACACTTTCTAACATACAATTTCTCTCCTTGCATAAAAAATAGAGCTGCCGGAAAACGGCAACTCTGGAGAAGTCTGGTCAAGCGAAAAACTCGTCTGCTCCGTCCTTTTGCCTGAGAGATTCGGCGCTCGCGCGCCTTGCACCTTCGGCACCCAACTGAATGGGATTCTCCAGAGTTCCCTCCCCGTCCGGTCTTTCCATTCCGGGCGGTTCATCGGGCTGTATCTAATTGATGGACGTATGTTACCACATAACGGACAGCTTTGCAACCCCCTTTTCGAAATTTTTATGAATAGACGCGCACCCTCCTGCTTTGCGGTGAAAAAAAGCACCCCGTGACGGGGTGCTTTTGCTTACTTTTGCAGGGTAAACGTCATCTGTACCGGGTTGTGATCGGAGTAGGCAAAGCCTGTATCCAAAACAGCGGCACTGTCCACGGCAACATTGGGGGTGACCAGGAAGCCATCCACGGTGAGGACATACTGGCCGTCGTGGTATGGGCCGTCGGCGTTGCGGCAGGATGGCACCGGATCGTTCTCGTCCAGTGGCGCCACCAGCTGCACGTCATAGCCGTCGAACACGCCCTCCGGTATGGGCTGCGCCCAGGAATATTCCTGCTCCGCCGCGCCGAAATAGACGGAGGAGTCCCCCAGCAGGTCCTTGTTGAAGTCGCCGCCGGCCACGCACCAGCTGCCCTTTTCGTACTCCGCCTGCATATCCGCCAGCAACAGCGCCAGCTGCTCCGTGGCGATGGTACCATCACTGGTATAGGCAGAGAGGTGCAGGTCGTAGAGCACCAGCTCACCGCCGCCGGAGACGGGGACACGGCTGACAGAGTAGCAGCGGTCCAGGTCCAAAAGCTTCATAAAGCCGGACTCCACCGGCAGCTCCACGCGGTCGGCTGCGGTGATATTCGCCGGAGAGAAGGTCAGCAGGCCGGACCGGGAGGCTCCGTGGGGAGCGGTCAGGGGATACAGAAGATAGGGCGAGTCATAATTCTGGCAGAAAACGCTGCTCTTGTTGAAGAGGGCGGCGTTATCGAGTGGGTTTCGGGTTCGTTCGGCTCACATGTCGGCTGCCTTTATCCCATGAGCATTTTAAAGGGTGATAATTCCCGTATGGAGTTTACGGGCGTCACCTTTGCCGGCAAGGGTCAAAACCTTGATACGGGTGCAAAGGTTGTTCACGTAGGGAAAAATACAAGCTCTTATATGAATACCCGTTCAATAAGCAAGGGCGGCGGAATAAGCACCTTCAGAAGCAGCGTTGTTGTCGAAAAGAGCGCAAAAGGGACTAAGTCATCGGTTTCGTGCCAATCTCTGATGCTTGATTCGCAGTCGCGCTCCGATACAATACCGGCTATGGATATACGCACTAAAGATGCCGCAGTCGGTCACGAAGCCAAAATCGGCAGCATCAGCAACGAAGCTGTATTTTACCTTATGAGCCGCGGTATGAGTGAGGAGGACGCACGCGCCCTTATAGTAAGCGGCTTTGCGGATAATGTCTCAAAAGAGCTTCCCGTCGAATATGCCGTTGAAATGAATAACCTCATAAGGCTTGAAATGAAAGGCAGTATAGGCTAAAGGTCTTTTTGAAAGGGTGAATTATATGACTTTGATAAACAGACTTCCGACACGGACTTGGAATCGGCTCGGCGTAAATGAAACGGCTCTTTCTTGGGACGAAAACGGCACAACCGAGATGTCTCCGCTTACTGTTGACGTAACGGGACGCAAAAAGGTAGTGCGTGTCGAGGTAAACGGCGAAAATGAATTCAGCCGCAAGAAAGTTACGATAAATGCTCAAAGCGAAACCTCGGTTACCGTTATAGAAGTTCTTTCGACGGAAAATAATCTTGCTGTCGAAACAGAGCTTAACGTAAAAGAGAATGCTCTTGTGCGTCTTATTCAGGTGCAAAGAAGCGGAGAAAAGTCACTTGTTTACAATAAAGTAACGTCTTTCTGCGATGAAAGCGGCAGGGTAGAGCTTTTACAGGTTTTCCCGGGCAAAGGAGATATTTATTCCGACAGCCTCATTGAGCTTACGGGAGATAAGAGCAGTTTTAAATCCGACATAGGCTATCTCGGCCAAAGGGAGCAGACGGTAGATATAAATCTTGTCGTAAATCATTACGGCAAGAGCACCGAAAGCGAAATAAACGCAAGCGGTGCGCTGAAGGATTCTTCTTCAAAAATATTCAGAGGCACAATTGACTTTAAAACCGGCTCGTCCGACTCCGTAGGCAACGAAAAAGAGACTGTTTTAATGCTCGGCGACGGCGTTATAAATAAAACCGTACCGCTTATTCTTTGCGCCGAAGAAAACGTCGTCGGCAATCACGGCGCAACAATAGGCGAGCTTGACGATGAAACGCTGTTTTATTTTGAGAGCCGCGGCATAGGAAAAGCCGAGGCTGAAAATATTCTTGCGAGAGCCGCAATTGAGCGTCTGGCCCGCGAAACCGGCGACGAAGAAACCGAAAAGCTCATAATCAAAATTCTTGATGAGGATCTTTAAAATGCACTACGATTACAGAAATGATTTTCCGCTGCTTATGCAGAATAAAATAATTTATATCGATAATGCCGCGACTTCACAGCGTCCGCAATGCGTTATTGACGCCGAGGGCGATTTTTACAAAAATTACAACGCAAACCCTCTGCGCGGACTTTACTCTTTGAGTGTCGAGGCCACCGAGGTCTACGAAAACGCAAGAGAAGCCGTTCGAAAATTTATAGGTGCCGAAAAGAGCAACGAGATAATTTTTACAAGAAATACCACGGAAAGCCTTAATCTTGTTGCATACAGCTATGGGCTTTCAAATGTTAAAAAGGGCGACGAGATAGTTGTTTCGATAATGGAGCATCACAGCGACCTTTTGCCTTGGCAAATGGTGGCTAAAACCTGCGGTGCCGAGCTTAAATTCATCGAATGTGCTAAGGATGGCAGCATCGACCTTGAAAAGGTGAAAGAGCTTATAACAAGCAGAACGAAAATTGTCGCAATGACGCAGGTTTCAAACGTGCTCGGCAGAGAGTATCCTGTAAAAGAAATTGCAAAGCTCGCTCACGAAAAGGGCGCCGTTATGGTTGTTGACGGAGCGCAGAGCACACCGCATATGAGGGTTGACGTCACAGACCTCGACGCGGATTTCTTCGCTTTTTCGGGTCATAAGCTTTTGGCACCTATGGGCATAGGTGTTCTTTACGGCAAAGAGGAATTACTCGAAAAAATGCCTCCGTTTTTGTCGGGCGGCGAGATGATAGATTCCGTTACGCGCACATCGGCTGTGTATGCCGAGTTGCCGCACAAATTTGAGGCCGGTACAGTAAATGCCGCAGGTGCCGCAGGGCTAAAGGCAGCAATAGATTATATTGAAAAAGTCGGATTTGACTATATAAGTGAGCGTGAAATTGCACTTACATCACGTGCAATCGAAAAAATGAAAAAAATTCCTCACGTAAATATTATCGGTTCGGAAAATGCCGACGAGCATACGGGAATAGTTACATTCACGATCGACAATGTACATCCGCATGATATAAGCGAAATATTGGCTGCGGACGGGATAGCCGTAAGAGCCGGTCACCACTGTGCGCAGCCGCTGCTTACGCATTTGGGACTTAATTCCACAGCAAGAGCAAGCTTTGCTTTTTACAATACCGAGGACGAAGTCGATAAATTTACCGACAGCGTAGCAACGATAAGGGAGCGTATGGGTTATGGAGAATAGAAGCTTTTATAATGAAATACTGACGGAGCACAATGTTCATCCGGAGTTTAAGCGCGATTTGCCCGACGCCGATATAGTTTTGGAGGGCGTTAACCCCAACTGCGGCGACGACATATGGCTCAAGCTTAAAACCGACGGAGATACAATAACCGACGGTGCCTTTGTCGGCGACGGATGTGCTATCTCGCAGGCGTCTGCGGATATTATGCTCGGTATGATTATAGGCAAGAAAAAGGAAGATGCGTTAAAGCTCGGTGATACATTTATTAAAATGATTAAGGGCGAAGCTACCGAGGATGAGATAGAAGGCCTTGAAGAGGCGTCCGCACTTCGCGATATTTCACATATGCCGGCGCGTGTAAAATGTGCCGTTCTCGGTTGGCATACGCTTTCCGAGGCCTTAAACGGCAAAGAAAAGAAATAATTTTGCTGACTTTTGACCGTTGGTTGAGTGTTCATAAGGCAGTTTTGCTTCAAAAGAACCTCTTTTGTACAACAATAATAAGCCCCTCAGATGAGCCGAAACTCATCTGATGGGCTTATTTTTTATAGCATCAAAAATATATCATTTAATACTGCCTTATGAACGCCCGGCCTTATCCGCGCCGGCTTTTTTCTTGACTCATTATTTTTTTCAGTTCGGTTGTTTTGTCGTGCCTTATATTGTATAATAAAGCAAATGATTACAGGGTGAAGATATGAAGGACTTTATAAAAAAGCCTCCTATGGGTTGGAACAGTTGGGATTGCTACGGTGCAGGCGTAACCGAAGATGAGCTTCTCGGAAATGCCGGGTTTATGCGTGACCGATTAAAGCAATACGGCTATCAATATGTTGTCTGCGATATACAGTGGTATGAGCCGGCGGCTAAGGGCAATGTATACAATAACTTTGCCGACCTTTGTATGGACGAATATTCGCGGCTTATCCCGGCGGTAAATCGCTTCCCGTCCTCCGCAAACGGCGCGGGATTTAAGCCGATTGCAGATAAAATTCACTCTATGGGGCTTAAATTCGGTATCCACATTATGCGAGGTATTCCGCGTCAGGCGGTTCACCGAAATACGCGTATTTACGGCACAACTGCCCGTGCGCGCGACATTGCTTCTCAGTTTTCGCTGTGTCCTTGGAATACCGATATGTACGGGGTGGATACGGAAAAAAGAGGGGCCGAAGAATATTACGATTCTCTTTTTAAACTGTATGCTTCTTGGGGCGTTGACTTTGTAAAAGTCGATGATATAGCAAATACCGAATTCAGTCCGCAAAACCCGTATTCCGCGGAAAAAGAAATAGAAATGATACGTGCCGCAATAGACCGTTCCGGCAGAGATATGGTACTGAGCCTGTCGCCGGGTCCCGCACCGTTAAACAAAGCCGAGCATCTCTCGGAAAATGCAAATATGTGGCGTATTTCGGGCGATTTTTGGGACAGATGGGATAAGCTTCTCAATATGTTTTCACTCTGCGAAAAGTGGTATCCGTATGTGAAAGACGGCTCATTTCCCGATTGCGACATTTTGCCGCTCGGCAAGCTCTGCATAGACGGCTCTTATATGGGCGATATGGGGCGTGATTCGGGGTTTACAAAGGAAGAACAAAAAACTATGATGACCTTGTGGGCTGTTTTTCGCTCTCCGCTTTTTTTCGGCGGCGAGCTTCGCCTTACGGATAATTATACTCTGTCTCTTGTCACAAATCCCGAAGTTATAAATGTGAACCAAAACTCCGAAAAACCGTTGCTTGTATATAATAAAGGCGGCATTGCCGTGTGGCAGACTAAAATCGAAAACTGTACTGCGGTTGCGGTTTTCAATCTTTCCGATGAAGAAAAACATTATAAATTAAGTTTTTTGAATTTGGGCATTGAGAACGTCCGTGCGGTTCGCGATTTATGGGCGAGAAAAGATATTTCAAAATGTGAAAATGACGTTACTGTCTCTTTAAAACCGCATTCGTCGGAATTTTTTGAGATATATTGATTTTTGGCATTAACAGCATAGATGGGGGTGCGAAATGCTTAATTTTATAATCGGTCGCAACAACAGCGGCAAAACCGAAAAAATCAGAGCTCTTATCGCAGAGAGAGCGTCCGAAAATAAAAAGTGTATACTCATAGTGCCCGAGCAGTTCTCGTTTGAAAGTGAACGCAGTATTCTCGAAAAAATCGGCGCGCAAAAAATGCTTAACGTAGATATATTGAGCTTTACGCGCCTTGCTTTCGTAATAAACGAGCAGTACGGCAAGGCACTCAATAAGACAATCGACGACGGCACGCGCAAAGTGTTGATGAGTCTTTCACTTGAGGCACTGTCGGGAAAGCTCGAATATTTTAAAAGGTTTTCGTCCAAGCCTGCGCTTTTGTCGAATCTTCTGACTTTCGTAACCGAGCTTAAGCAGTGTGCCGTAACTCCTGACGAGATTGCGGAAATCTCCGGCAAGACAGGAAATAAATCACTCGGTAAAAAGCTCTCGGAGCTTTCACTTATTGCGGCATCGTATGATGCCTTAGTGAGCCGCAGCTTTTTTGATGATGAGAATTTGTTAACTATTGCCGCCGATATGATATCTGAAACCGACTTTTTTGACGGAAAAGCCGTCTATTTTGATGCATTTTGCGGCTTTACAAAGCAGGAACGGAACTGTATTAAAAGTATTTTGCCGAAAGCCGAAAATGTCTTTATTTCTCTTTGCACAGACCGAGATTTATCTCGTGAGGGCGTTTCCGTTTTTGAAAATGTTAATTCGGAGTTTTCGCACCTTAAGGAGTGTGCCGCAGAGCAAAATGTCGGCGTTTCGTCTCCCGAAATACTAAATGTTAAAGAGGACGGCAGAAGCCCCGAGCTTGTTTATCTTGAAAAGTATTTGTGCGGCGAAGAATCCGAACCATATAAAGAAGAATGCGATAACATAGTTGTGTGTGCGGCGGGAAACAGAGCTGACGAAGCGGATTTTGTTGCGTGTGAAATTAAAAAGCTGTTAAGGTGTAATCCAACGCTTCGATGCCGCAATATAGCCGTTATAGAGCGTACTGCAGGAACATACGACAAGGAACTTTCCGAGAGCTTTAAAAAATACGGTGTTCCGATGTTTGAGGATAAGCGCCGGCCTATCGGTATTCAGCCTGTAATGGTATTCGTCAAATGTCTACTGGCACTTTGCGCCGAGGGCTTTTCCACGGAAAGCTTTATGAGGCTTTTGAAAACGGGTCTTACCGCCTTGTCGGGTGATGAAATATCCGAGCTCGAAAATTACGCCTTTTTATGGAACATCGACGGCTCGAAATGGCGCAGAGATTTTACGGAAAATCCCGACGGTCTCGGATTTGATGTGACCGAAAAAAGCCAAGAAAAATTGATAAGACTGAATGACATCCGCAAAAGATCGGTTTTACCGGTACTTGCCTTTAAAAAGGATTTTGAAGAGGCTGACGGCGAAAAAAAGTCGCGGCTCATATATGAGTTTTTAATCAAAAACGGCGTTACCGAAAGACTGCGAGAAAAAATTGAATACCTCGTTTCGTCTGGTGATACCGTTCTCTGTGAGGAGCAGGATACAGTTTGGGCAACGCTTATGGATATGCTCGGGAAAATGGCGTCGGCGATAGGCGAGACGGTTATAACGGCAAAACGGTACAGCGAGCTTTTTAATATACTGCTGTCTGCCGTGACACTCGGCTCCCTGCCGCAGGAGCTTGACAGCGTAACTGTCGGCGCAGCGGACAGAATCAGGGTTACCGACTGTAAGGTGGCATTTGTTATCGGTGCCGACAGCGGAGTTTTTCCGCTTGACCCTTCAACCGAGGGACTTTTAAGCGACAGCGAGCGTAAGGTGATGGGGGCTTTGGGTGTTAAGCTTGCCGAAACCGCCGAATATAAAGCGGTTGATGAGAAGCTTACGGCTTATCGTGCCGTAACGTCGCCGTCGGAAAAGCTTTATGTAACCTATTCGCTTTCAAATTTTGACGGTACTTCTATGCGCCCGTCCGAGATAGTAAACAATATTGTCACAGCTTTTCCGACAGTACCTAAGCTTGATACGGCACTTTCGGAGCCGCTGTATTCCATAGAGAGCGACGCCTCGGCGTTTAAAGTGCTTGCAACCGACTATTGTGAAAATACTGAACTTGTTGTAACGCTGAAAAAATATTTCGGCGAAAAAAACGAGTATTCTTCCCGGATAAGGTCTCTCGACAGGATTGCCTCGGGAGATAAAATGAAAATCCGAGATTCGAAAAATGCAATTTCCCTATTCGGCAAGAGTATGTATGTTTCCGCGTCTCGTGTAGAAACGTATTATAAATGCCCGTTTGAATATTTTTGTAAATTCGGTTTAAACGCAAAGCCGAGAAAAACTGCCGAGCTTGACCCTGCGCAGAGCGGTACGGTTATTCATTTTGTGCTCGAACACGTCTTATCCTTATATCCGAAGCCGCAGCTCATTAAGCTCTCAGACAATGATATTAAAAGGATAGTTAAAAATTTACTATCGGAATATCTCAACGAGACAATGGGCGGAAAAGAAAATAAGGAAAAGAGATTTTTATATCTTTATAACCGCCTTTCGGACTCGCTTTTTGAAGTCGTTAAACGAATTACCGAAGAGCTCAAGGTGTCTGATTTCACACCCACGGGATTTGAGGTGAAAATAGATGAGGACGGCGAAATTCCGCCTTATGCCGTACCGCTTCCCGACGGAGGCTTTCTGAAAATCAGAGGCTCTGTGGACAGAGTGGACACAATGAGAAAAAACGGCAAGACATATTTGCGTGTCATAGATTACAAGTCCGGAGGAAAGGATTTTGTCTTGTCCGACGTGCTTTCGGGTCTTAATATGCAAATGCTGATATATCTGTTTGCCATCGGAGAAAACGGAGAGGAAAAGTACGGCGATGTTTTCCCGAGCGGAGTGTTGTATATGCCCGCAAAAAAAGGCACAGATGCTCTTGGCAGAAAAGCAACAAGCGAAGAAGTGCTTGAGCAAAAAATCAAAAATTCAAGACTCAGCGGCATAGTCGTAAACGATAAGGATGTCATAGAGGGCATGGACAGAGATGTCAGCGGTCGTTTTATAAATGTAACTTACGATAAAAAGAGCGGCGGCTTTAAGGGCGATTTGTTGACCGCTGCGGAGCTTGGAAGGCTTAAAACAGAGATAGACGGAATTTTGCGCGAAATGGCGAATTCTCTGAAGGCGGGAAATGTTGAGGTTCTTCCGTGCGAGAAAACAAACGACCGCGATGTGTGTGCCTATTGCGATTATTATGCCGTTTGCGGATTTGAGCAGGGCGCTCCCGTCAGAAAAATAGAAAAAATGTCGCTTAAAGATGCGAAAAAAGCACTGAATAAGGAGGGTGACGACGTTGGCTGAAAAAAAGATACAATGGAACAAGGCTCAAGTAAAAGCAATTGAGTCTCGCGACGGCTCGGTTTTAGTTTCGGCGGCGGCAGGCTCGGGTAAAACGGCGGTGCTTGTTGAGCGTGTTATCGAACGGATATGCGACGAAAAAAATCCTTGTCCGGCTGACAGCTTGCTTGTCGTTACCTTCACCAAGGCCGCAGCAGCCGAAATGAAGGAACGTATAAATGCGCGCCTTACCGAGCTTTTACAGTCCGACCCCGGCAATCGTTATCTCGCGAGGCAGCGTATGATGCTGCCTGCAAGCGACATTTGCACAATAGATTCGTTTTGCTCAAAGCTTGTAAGAGCAAATTACGATTCCGTCGGCATTACTCCGGATTTTCGCACACTCGATGATAACGAAAAAAATCTTTTAATAAAAGAGGCTGCCGACAAAACCTTGGAGGAGCTTTACGAAGAAGGCTCAAAGGAGTTTAAATCGCTTACGGAGCTGTTGATAAGCGGCAGAACCGACGATAAGCTATCCGAGGTTATATATAAGCTATATGAAAACGCCTGTGCATACGCTTTTCCGAAAAAATGGATTAACAGCGTAGTAAGGCTTTATAATCCGTCACTCTTGCCGCAGCAGACGCCGTGGGGGCAGAAAATATTAAAGGATGTAATCGAGCAGCTGCGTTATTGCGGCGAAACACTCGGTAAATGTGCGATTATGCTCCGCGAAGAGCCTAGACTTGAGGCGAGCTATTTACCGGCTGTGTACTCTGACAGCATGTATTATAAAGCGACGTATGATGCGGCACGTCGCGGCGATTGGAACCGCGTTAAAACGCTTATCGACGGGTTCAAGCCGGAAAGGCTTGGTACTGCGCCGAGAGACTTTTCCGACTCGCCTTTAAAGGAACGAGTTAAGTCGCTCAGGGATAATTGCAAAAAAATATACGCATCTCTCCAAAAGGAGGTTTGTGTCACAGAGGATGAATTTTGTGAGGATACGGCAGCACTCAGAGCTGTAATTATTAAACTGTTTTCGGCGGTTATGCTGTTTTCAAGGCATTATTCAGAGCTTAAGGAAAAACAAAATGCGTATGACTTTTCCGATATTTCGCATATGGCACTTGCTTTGCTCGTAAGCAGAAACGATGATGACACAGTTGACAGAACGGAGCTGGCAAAAGAGCTTTCGCATAAGTATACCGAAATACTCATAGATGAGTATCAGGATACAAATAAGGCGCAGGATATGCTTTTCAGAGCAATATCCGATAACGAAGAAAATCTTTTCATTGTCGGTGATGTTAAGCAGAGCATATACGGCTTCAGACTTGCCATGCCGGAAATATTTTTGCAAAAACGCAAGCACCTTCCCGACTTCAACGGCAAAAATTATCCTGCCAAAATAAATCTTGACGAAAACTTCCGAAGTCGCAAAGAGGTTACAGAATACATCAACTATGTGTTCTCGAGAGTAATGAGCGAAGACAGCTGCGGCATAAATTACGATGACTCCGAGTCGCTGAAGGCGGGTGCCGATTATGAAAAATCTGCCTTTCCATGCGCCGAACTGCATATAGTCGATAAATCAAAAATCGACTGTGAATATCTTCCCGAGGCGTCACACATAGCCGATATTATAAATAAGCTGGTTGCGGAAAAAATGCCTGTAAAAACAAAATCCGGGTACAGACCGGTAATGTATAAGGACATTTGTATACTTATGAGGGGATTGAACGATGCTGACGATTATTTTGATGCGCTTACAAAGAAAAATATCCCCGTGTATTATCAGAAAAAAGGCGGCTTTTTCCAAAACACCGAAATAAACGTGATGCTGTCGTTTCTTGAAATTATTGATAACCCGTTACAGGATATTCCGCTTCTCTCGGTTCTGGTATCGCCGCTGTACGGCTTTACTCCCGACGATCTTGCTGTTATCAGAACACAAAAAAGAAGCGGCTATCTGTTTAACGCCGTTTCAAATAGCGGTCTTGAAAAGTGCCGTGATTTTATAAAGAGTCTCACTGAATACAGAGAGATGAGTACCACATGCTCAGTCAGCGACCTCTTGCGCTCTATATATGAGAGAACGGCATATCCGTCAATAGTAATGTCAATGCCTGACGGCGATACGAGACGTTTGAATTTATTGCTGCTGTTGCAATATGCCGAAAAGTATGAGAGTAATTCCGATTTGGGGCTTTCGGGCTTTGTTCGTTATTTAACCCGTACAAGAGACAGCAAGAGCAGCATTGACTCTTCCACGGGCGTTTCCGAATATGCCGATGTTGTAAGAATTATGACTATCCATGCGAGCAAGGGCCTTGAATTTCCCGTTGTCATTATCGCAGGCTGCGGAAATAAAATGAATACCAGTTCTCTGACGGATTCGCTGATCATCGACCCTGCCGCAATTCTCGGAGCGGGTATGAAACGAATTGTTGCCGAAACAGGCAGAGTGTTTGAAACTCTTCAACATCGCGCCTGTCGTCTTGCGATACGTGACAGCGAGCGGGCAGAGGAGCTGCGAGTCTTATATGTTGCAATGACAAGAGCGAGGGAACGGCTGATAATGGTCGGCTCCTCCGAAAAACCGGAAACTCTCGTGAAAAAATGCGGGGCCTCCCTTTGCGGTGACAAAACACCGTCGCCCGTACTCATAAAAAAAGCCGGGTCTTATCTTGAACTCTTAATTTTGAGCCTTATGTGGCACAAAGATGCAAAGCTGCTCAGAGAGTTTGCGGCAGTCTCCGAACGTTACACCTATAATCCGAATTTTTCGCTTAATGTTGAGTATGTCACTTCGGTATCAACCGGAGAGTATATCACCGAGGACGAAGATGCGGTCGCGCCTGATGAAAATCTGCTCAGGGATATTGAAAAACGGACTTCATACGTATACGGATATTCTCGTCTTTCCGGATATGCCGCAAAAATGTCTGCGTCTTCAGTCGAAAATAGCTCGCGCAGTCTTGATTGGTATTTTACAGCCAAGCCTGACTTTTTGTGTAAAAATGATATGACTCCTGCGATGCGCGGAACGGCAGCACATCATTTTCTCGAAGTGTGTGATTTGGATATGGGTGCACAGTCCGTGGAAAAAGAAACGAAAAGGCTTGTTTCTCTCGGTAAATTGACGGAAGTCGAGGCGGCGGCAGCAGACAAAAAAATGCTTGAGCGATTTTTTGAAAGCAATTTGTTCAAGCGAATCAAGAATGCAGATAAGATATACAGAGAGCAAAAATTTACAATTGCCGTTCCGCTCGGCGAATTAAACAGCGATGTACCTAAAGAGTTCTTGTCCGAAAAGGCAGTTGTCCAAGGCGTTATCGACTGCGCTTTCTTTGAAAACGGAGAGACGATTGTTCTTGATTACAAGACCGATAACGTGAAAGATGAGGCAGAGCTAAAGCGCAGATATTCCGGGCAGCTTTCGATTTATAAGCGTGCCGCAGAGGAGATTTTTTCACAGCCCGTCAAGGAAACGCTTATCTTTTCACTCCGACTTAATAAAACTGTGGTTTTGGATATATAAAATTTGAAAAAACGCTTGCTTTTTAAAGCTAAGTGTGATAGAATCTCTATCGCTGTTAAAATGTAACTTAATATGTATTCCCGAAAGAGGTGACAGATAATGAAAGAAGGCATACATCCCGAGTACAAAGAGACGACCGTAAAATGTGCTTGCGGCGCCGAGTACAAAACTCGTTCTACTAAAGAAAATATCCGCGTTGATATTTGTTCTAAATGCCATCCGTTTTTCACCGGTAAGCAGAAGCTTGTTGATACCGGCGGACGTGTTGACAGATTCAAGAAGAGATACAATCTTGATAAGTAATTTAGGGAAGCGGTACTTTGGTACCGCTTCTTGATTTTTATAAGGAGTGCGGTGAAAGATATGCCGAGCTATAAAACGGTCAAAAAAAGAGCCCATGATGAATTTACCGAAAAGAGATCACGTTTTATAGGCTATGTTTGTCCCGTTCAAACGGTGGAGGAGGCAAACTGCTTTATATCCGAAATAAAGCAGAAGCATTGGGATGCAAAGCACAATGTTTATGCATACATATTGCGCGACGGCAATATAAAAAAATATTCGGATGACGGCGAGCCGCAGGGAACGGCAGGTGTACCCGTATTGGACGTTCTCGAAAAAAGCGACGTCAAAGATGTCTGCGTTGTCGCAACAAGGTACTTCGGCGGCATACTTTTGGGAGGCGGAGGACTCGTCAGAGCGTATTCGCATACCGCAAAAATAGCTCTTGATTCCGGTGTGATTGTCACTATGGCAAAGTGCGACGAGCTCTGTGTATTGTCGGATTACAATTATTACGGTAAGCTTGCGTCGCTTATTCCGGAAAACGGGGGAACGGTGATTTCTGCGGATTTTGCCGACAACGTAAAGGTTAAATTCAGTATTCCGTGCGAAAAAAGCGATAATATAAAGAATTTGATAGTCGACACTTCAAACGGCAGGTTTTTTGCCGAAAAAATCGGCGAGAAATATGCCGAAACGGAAATTTTGAAATAAAAAGAGGGAAAAAGTAAATTTTCGAGTATATATAATTGAACAGAGAACAGAGGTGATGTTATGTCTGACGTAATACGCGAAACCACGATGAAAATCGAACGTGAAACACTGTCCGAAAGAGCTTGCCTTTCCGAAAACAGCATGGGCAGGCAAAGAGATGAAGACGAATGTCCCATAAGGACTTCTTTTCAGCGCGACCGTGACAGGATAGTACATTCCAACGCGTTTCGCAGATTGAAGCATAAAACTCAGGTCTTTTTGTCTCCGGCGGGTGACCACTACCGCACAAGACTTACCCATACCCTTGAGGTTGCACAGATTGCACGCACAATAGCCCGTGCGTTGAGACTCAACGAGGACCTCACGGAGGCGGTGGCACTCGGCCACGACCTCGGTCATACACCTTTCGGCCATGCAGGCGAGAGGGCGTTAAACGATGTTTGCTCGTTAGGCTTTAAGCACTATGAACAGAGTCTTCGCGTTGTGGACAAGCTTGAAAAGCACGGACAAGGGCTCAATCTTACTTATGAGGTACGCGACGGTATAGTTTGCCATACTACCGGTAAAGAAGCCGATACTCTTGAGGGCAGAATAGTAAAATTGTCCGATAAGATAGCGTACATAAATCATGATATAGATGATGCGATTGTCGCGGGCGTGCTGTCTGAGGACAGTATTCCGAATGATATAAGAGAAGCTCTCGGCAAGAGTAAGTCAGACAGAATAAATACGCTTGTTATGTCGGTAATCAACAACAGCGGCGACGATATAGTCCTCGGTCAAAATGAAACAGAGCCGTTTTCGGAGCTGTGTGATTTTATGTTCCGTAACGTCTATACAAATCCGGTGTGTAAGGGTGAGGAGAAAAAAGCCGAGGCACTTATAAAAACGCTGTTTGACTATTTTGCCCATCATCCTCTTTCTATGCCTACCGAATATGAGTCGATATATTTAAGCGAGGGTGCCGAAAGAGCCGCTTGCGATTATGTTGCCGGAATGTCCGACAGCTATGTTCTTCACGTGTATAATAATTTGTTTATTCCTAAGTCCTGGATTGGGTGGGACAATCTTTGAGAGAGGTGATATTATATGGCTTTAAGCGATGAATTTCTTGATGATCTTCGCCGCCGCGCCGATATTGAATCTACCGTTTCCTCGTATGTTTCGCTTAAACGAAAGGGCAAAATATTGACGGGACTTTGTCCGTTCCACAACGAAAAAACACCGTCGTTTACCGTCTATCCCGAAACGCAGTCGTATTATTGCTTCGGGTGCGGCAACGGCGGAGACGTCATAACCTTTATACGAAATATTGAAAATCTCGATTATATGGAGGCTGTTAAGCTTCTTGCCGACAGACACGGTGTTTCCATGCCGCAGGACGGATATGATTCGGGACTCAGCAAAAAAAGGACCGAGATGTACGGTGCCAACCGTGAGGCGGCAAGGTTCTTTCACGCGAAGCTCTATTCGCCGGAGGGCAGGCAGGGCCTTGAGTACTTTTATTCGCGTGGCCTTACCGATGATACAATACGTCATTTCGGGCTCGGATACGCTCCCGATTCTTGGCACGATCTTGAAAATTATCTTGTGTCAAAGGGTTACAGTCAGCAGCTTCTGTATGAGGCGAATATTCTGAGGTCAACGGTAAAAAACGGAAAAAGATATTATTATGACGCCTTTAAAAACAGGGCTATGTTTCCGGTTATTGATTTGCGCGGCAATGTTATTGCCTTCAGCGGAAGACGTATTCACGATGCGGACAGCGACCGTAAGTATGTAAATACAAGCGACACGCTTGTTTATAAAAAGGGCAGCAATCTTTTTGCCCTTAATTTTGCAAAAAAGTCCAAGAGCGATTCGATAATTCTGTGCGAGGGTAATCTTGATGTTATTTCACTGCACCAAGCAGGTTTTACAAATGCCGTAGCGGGTCTCGGCACAGCTCTTACGGAAGAGCAGGCACATTTGCTTTCACATTATGCGGGCGAAATTTTTATCTGTTACGATTCCGATGAGGCAGGCCAAAAGGCAACAAGAAAAGCGATAAACATACTCGGCAAGACAACTCTCAAGGTTCGTATAATACATATGACCGGCGGCAAGGACCCCGACGAAATAATACAAAAATTCGGTGCCGAAGGCTTCAAGCGTTGCCTTGATTCTGCGGCGAACGACGTTGAGTTTTCGCTTCTTTCCGAACGTTCAAAATATGATATATCGTCTCCTGCCGGCAGAAGCGATTATTTAAAATCAGCGGCAGCTGTTTTGGCGTCGCTTAACAGTCCGGTTGAGCTTGATATATATATTTCGAGGCTTTCGGAGGAATTTTCGGTGAATAAAGACGCGGTGGCTGCACAGGTTAAAATCGAACGTGCAAAACGCGCTAAAAAACAAAAAAACGAATTTTATCGCGAAGTGCGTGATTCGGTTATAAATCAAGGCGATAAGATAAATAAGGTCAACACACAGCGCGCAAAGGCTCTTCGGGCAGCAAAAGCAGAGGAGATACTCATAGCGTCGTTTATGTCCGACCCGGAGCTTTACCGAAAGCTTGAAAGCAAACTGACTCCGGAGCTTTTCGTTACCGATTTCAACCGACGTGTTTTTTCGGCAATATCGGAGCGAATTAAAGACGGAAGACCGGTTGGGTTGTCTTTTTTTTCATCGGAGTTTACTCCGGAGGAGATAAGCGTTATTGCGCGAATAGAAACTGTTTCAACCGATATTTCCAATTCTGTCAGGGAATGTGAGGATTGTATAAACGTTCTCAAGAAAGAAAAGAACAGACATATCGATGTGAAACCGTCTGAAATGTCCGATGAGGACTTTATGAAGCTGTTTAAATAAAAAAATACATAGATGTGTGAGGGAAAAATATGGACAACAACACAAACCACACCACTGCCGCGGCAGCGGGCGAAAAGAAAAACTCCGTAAAAGCATTGCTTGAAAAGGGTAAGTCAACCGGCAAGCTCACTACGCAGGAAATTGACGCCGCGATAGTAGAGGAAGATTTCGATATGGAAGAGCTTGATAAGCTCTACGAAACCATCGAAAGCATGAATATAGAAATCATTGATGATTTCGGCGATGTCGAATTGGACAATCTAAACTTTGATACCGAATTGCCTAAGAGTCAAGATGCCGCTGCGGTAGCAAGTGCCGATACGCATAATCTTGCCATGGATGATCCGGTCAAGGTGTATCTTAAGGAAATAGGGCGTGTTCCGCTTCTTACCGCTGAGGAGGAGCAGGTGCTCGCAATGCGTATAGCCGACGGGGATCAGCAGGCTAAACAGCGTCTTGCCGAAGCAAATCTTCGTCTTGTAGTCAGTATTGCCAAACGTTATGTCGGCAGAGGTATGCAGTTCCTTGATTTGATTCAGGAGGGCAACCTTGGCCTTATAAAGGCAGTTGATAAATTCGACTACACTAAGGGCTTTAAGTTCTCCACCTATGCCACATGGTGGATTCGTCAGGCTATAACAAGAGCGATAGCCGATCAGGCAAGAACCATAAGAATTCCCGTTCATATGGTTGAGACAATCAACAAAGTTAAAAAGACAAACAGCCAGCTTCTCCATAAGAACGGCAGAGACCCGACGGCAGAAGAAATAGCAGATGAGCTTCAGATGCCTGTGGAGAAGGTGCGTGAAATCCTCAGAGTCGCACAGGAGCCCGTTTCTCTTGAAACCCCGATAGGCGAGGAGGAAGACAGCCACCTCGGAGACTTCATTCCGGATGACGATGCTCTGGCACCGGCAGACGCTGCGTCCATGCTGCTTTTAAAAGAACAGCTCGGTGAGGTTCTCAAAACACTTACCGCACGTGAAGAAAAGGTGCTTTCGCTTCGTTTCGGACTTGAGGACGGACACCCGAGAACACTTGAGGAAGTCGGCAAGGAATTTAATGTAACAAGAGAGCGTATTCGTCAGATAGAGGCAAAGGCTCTCCGTAAACTCCGCCACCCGAGCCGCAGCAAAAAGCTCAAGGATTTCCTCGACTGATAAAACCGCAAAAAGCTTCCCCGAATGCCATTCTGTCGCATTCGGGGATTTTTTTGTTAATAAATTCTTAATTTTACGTTAATTGACAGGTGTTAATTAAATTGGTATAATATAAAATATTAGATGGAAATACTTTACATATAAATGTAAAAATCAGGTATAATACCGGCACTGATTTCAGCTTACCGCCGGAAATGAGGAGAGAAAATGAAATACAAAAAGAACGATATTCTGAAGTATACCGGAAAATATGCAGATATTTGCAGAGAAACGGGTTATATAGACCCGGTGCTTTATGATGAATACGGCGTAAAACGCGGACTTCGCGATAAAAACGGAAACGGCGTTTTGGCCGGACTTACTTCAATATCTAAAATCAAATCCTTTGAGGATACGCCCGATGGAAGAATCCCGTGCCCGGGTGAACTTTATTACCGCGGCATAAATGTTGTGGATCTCATAAAAGGCAGAAACGGCAACCGCTTCGGCTTTGAGGAGGCGTCATATCTTGTTTTGTTTGGCAAGCTCCCGACCGAGGACGAACTGAAGGAGTTTATTTCGATTTTGTCGTCACTCAGAACTTTGCCCACAAACTTCACACGTGACGTTATTATGAAGGCTCCGAGTAAGGATATTATGAATTCTTTGACCAAGAGTGTTCTGACTCTTGCGGCTTATGACAGCAATGCGTCTGATATTTCACTCGATAATGTGTTAAGGCAGTGTCTGAGCCTTATAAGCTTGTTTCCTATGCTATCGGTATATGCTTATCATGCCTACAATCACTATCTTTGTAATGACAGTCTTTATATTCATCGCCCCGACCCGAAGCTGTCTACCGCAGAAAATATATTGCGTATGCTGAGACCCGACAAGAGCTACACTCCGCTTGAAGCTCTTGTTCTTGATACTGCGCTGATCCTCCATATGGAGCACGGTGGCGGCAATAACTCGTCCTTTACCACTCATGTCGTCACCTCCTCAGGTTCCGACACTTATTCTGTTATGGCGGCTGCTCTGTGCTCGCTTAAGGGTCCTAAGCACGGCGGTGCCAATATAAAAGTTGTCCGTATGATGGAGGACCTCAAAAAGAATGTCCGAGACACGTCGGATGAGGATGAAGTACGTGCCTATCTTAACAGACTTCTCAATAAAGAGGAATTTGACAAGAAGGGGCTTATATACGGTATGGGGCATGCGGTTTATTCCGTTTCGGACCCGCGCGCCGAGGTGTTTAAGAGTTTCACTAAGGAGCTTGCCGACGAAAAAGGCAGAAGCGGCGATTTTGCCCTTTATAATACGGTTGAAAGGCTCGGCAAGGAAATAATAAGCGAGAAACGCAAGATTTATAAAGGTGTCAGCGTAAATGTGGATTTTTACAGCGGCTTTGTTTACAGTATGCTTGATATTCCCGTGGAGCTGTTTACACCCATATTCGCAATAGCGCGAATTACCGGCTGGTCGGCTCACAGGATAGAGGAGCTTATAAATACCGATAAAATTATAAGACCTGCTTATAAAAGTGTGTCAAAAGACAATATTTATCTTCCGCTGAGTGACAGATAAGGTCTAAAAGTACAGTGAAAAAAGTGCCGGAGCCAAATTCAACTAAAATTTGAATATGTGCTTCGGCATTTTGGTTACACTGCAAAAAACACCCGGCAGCGTTTCAAGAAGGCGCAAAAAGATGCGATTTTTTTGAAAATAAGTGTTGACTTTTGTCGCTCATTTTGATATTATATCGGAGCGCTAAGGCGAGAGGGCAAAACCGAAAACGCCGGAAGCACAATGGACCTTGAAAATTAAACAACGACAAGAAACAAGGAACCCTGAGATTCTAAAAGTTGAAAGACTTAAAGAGTTTTAGAAGTACGAAAGTACGAACAGTAAATTCGGGAAATTGAGAAATTTCTTGGATAAAGTAAAAGAGCTAAAGAGCTACTTTGAAGAATGATTAAAGCGAGCCGAAAGGTTCGAGTTAATACAATTTTTTAGAGAGTTTGATCCTGGCTCAGGATGAACGCTGGCGGCGTGCCTAACACAT
>ENA-OROO01000629-OROO01000629.1-human-gut-metagenome-genome-assembly--contig:-NODE-629-length-22048-cov-12.682990_pt1 | contig 22048 bp, 17 predicted proteins | sample MGYA00242130_ERZ509052 | MGnify/ENA primary metagenome ERZ509052 (study PRJEB26280, sample SAMEA2338730) | human gut metagenome | biome: human gut; feature: human-associated habitat; material: faeces... | reverse complement strand
CCGCCGGAGAATGTGGCAGAGAACAGCGGCCGCGCTGGTGACGGTGTGCCTGTCCTGTGGGGTAATACTGGCGGCCAGTCCGGTGGCGCGGGCGGCGGTAAGCCGCTGGTTCGTGCAGATAACGGAGCTGGTGACAGCCTACCGCATCACCCCGGCGGATGCCGGGGACACGGTGCAGGACTACACCCCCACCGCCCCGCTGGGCTATGTCCTGTCGGGCGACTTTACCGGCAGGGAGAACGGCATCCGGGTCATGCGCTGGACGTCCTCACAGGGCGATCTGCTGTTTGAGGCCGTGCCCATGACCGGCGACGAGCCCATCAGCGTGGAGCTGCGAAGCAGCAGCACCGGCGGCCTCTCCTCCACGGAGACGGGACAGCGTCCCACGGGCGGGGCGGGCGAGCCGGAGGACTACGAGACGGAGAATGTGACCGTACACGGCCTGTCCGCCCAGCTATACCGCATATTGCCCGCAGAGGACGCCTCTCCGCAGGTGCAGCACGGCTGCGGCCTGTGGTTCTATCGGGGAAGCGACCTCGTGCATTTCCATCAGGTGTCCATCCCGGAGGGCGCTGCGGCGCTGGTGTGGGTGGACGAGCGAGCCAACTGCCTGTTCCTGCTGATCGGCGGTCAGTCCCGGCAGGAGCTGGTGTCCACGGCAGAGAGCATGTATGAGAGCGAAAGGAGCTAAGACCATGAAAAAAATCACCGTTATCGCGTGCCTGCTGGCGCTGCTGACGCTGAGCGCCTGCGGCGCACAGACGCTGCCCGCCGATGAAGGCGACGTGCCGCCGGTGGAGGGCATCTCCCAGACGCAGGAGGACGGGCAGACCGGCACGAAGGTGGTCTATATCCCCATGTGGATGCAGGACTACTCCGTGGTGTACTACGACGCCCACCTGAACCGCACTGTGGAAAGCGGCGGCGACCTGACCGAGGAGGAGATCAACAGCCGGGAGGACATCTTCCCGGAGGAGATGTACACCATAGCGGCGGAGCCCAACACCAAGGTGGAGTATGACCTCCACGGGTTTATCCAGAATATCTACTACCGGGGCGGCGACGGGAAGTATTACCTTGACCCGGCCACCGCTGCCGCCATGCAGCCCTGATGCGCTGAGTGCAAAGGCCCGCCCCGCAGGGGCGGGCCTTTTTGTACCTCCTTATTGCTGTGCCAGCGCTGCGGCCACAAAGCCGCGGAACAGGGGATGGGGCCGGTCCGGCCGGCTCTTGAACTCCGGGTGGAACTGGCAGCCCACGAACCACGGGTGGTCCGGTATCTCCACCATCTCCACCAGACGGCCATCCGGCGACGTACCCGCCACCCGCAGGCCCACGGCCTCCAGCTCCGGCCGGAACACGTTGCTGCACTCATACCGGTGACGGTGGCGTTCCCATATCTCCCGCTGGCCGTAGGCCTCCCGGGCCTTTGTTTCCTCCGCCAGCACGCAGGGATACTTGCCCAGCCGCATGGTGCCGCCCTTGGCGGTCACGCCCACCTGGTCCGGCATCAGGTCGATGACCGGATGTGCCGTCACGGCGCTGAACTCTGCGCTGTGGGCATCCGCCCACCCGGCTGCGTGCCGCGCAAATTCGATGACCGCAATCTGCATCCCCAGGCAGATGCCCAGATAGGGGATACCCTTCTCCCGCGCGTACTGTGCCGCCAGGATCATCCCCTCAATGCCCCGGTCACCGAAGCCGCCGGGCACCAATATGCCGCTGCACCCGCAGAGCGTTTCCGTGAGGTTTTCCGCCGTCAGGTGCTGTGAGTCCACCCACCGGATGTCCACCTGTGCGCCGCAGGCGGTCCCCGCGTGGAACAGCGACTCCGCTACGCTGAGATAGGCGTCGTGCAGCTCCGTGTATTTGCCCACCAGCGCGATGGTCACATGACGCTGCTCCGCCGCGTGTATCTGCGCCACCAGCTCTTGCCAGTGCCGCATATCCGGCTCGCCGGCGCCCAGTCCCAGCTTGCGGCACACCACCCGGCACAGCCCCTCCCGCTCCAGCAGCAGGGGCACCTCATACAGGGTGGACGCCGTCAGGTTGGGGATGACGCAGTCCTCACTGACATTGCAGAACAGTGCGATCTTCTTCCGCATATCCTCCGGCAGCGGGCTGTCGGTGCGGCACACCAGGATATCCGGCTGGATTCCCACGCTCAGCAGCTCCTTCACGGAGTGCTGTGTGGGCTTGCTCTTCAGCTCGCCGCTGCCGGGGATGGAGACCACCAGCGGCACGTGGATATACAGCACGTTTTCCCGTCCCTGCTCCGCCGCCACCTGACGGATGGCCTCCAGATACGGCTGGCTCTCGATGTCACCCACCGTGCCGCCGATCTCCGCGATGACCACGTCCGTCTGTCCGTCATCCATGGCGTACAACCGCCGCTTGATCTCGTCGGTCACATGGGGGATGATCTGCACCGTGCCGCCCAGATAGCCGCCCTGCCGTTCCCGGTTCAGCACCGACCAGAAGATCTTTCCGGAGGAAACGGAGCTGTCGCCGGTCAGCGCCTCATCCACGAAGCGCTCATAGTGTCCCAGGTCCAGATCCGTCTCCGCGCCGTCGTCGGTGACGAACACCTCGCCGTGCTGGTAAGGGCTCATGGTCCCCGGGTCTACATTCAGGTACGGATCGAACTTCTGGTTTCGCACCCGCAGACCGCACTGCTTCAGCAGCCGCCCCAGCGATGCCGCGCAGATGCCCTTTCCCAGCCCGGACACCACGCCGCCGGTCACAAAAATATACTTCATCCCGCCATCTCCCCTGTAAAAAATATGCTCCGATGGTACACCCCCATACCTCCGCTGTCAACGGTGCAAAACGCAGATATTTCACCGGAATTATCATATAATATATAGAATTAGGGAGAAATTGTTGCAGAAGCGAAAGTCCTTCTTGCATTGGCGGGCGGATGGTGGTATGGTAGTATTGGACTCACCTTAGGGGAGGTTCCTCACAGGAAAAAATAAGCACCCGGAGGCTTATGCCTCCGGGTGCTTCTGCTTATGTCTCGTCGGTGATCTCGCCGCCGGACGCTTCCCGCCGGACCACCTTGATCTCGCAAGTGCGGTGGTTGTCCACCCGCGTCACCAGCACGTCCAGATCCTGGCAGCTGAACCGGTCGCCTACTTCCGGCACCCGGTCGCACTGCTCCATCACCCAGCCGCTGACGGACGTCATCTCCGTCTCCTCGTTCAGATGGAAGAACTCGGCAAAATCGTCAAAGTCCATGGCCGCGTCCACCAGATAGGTGTCCTTGTCCACCTTGTGGATAAAGACCTCCTCCTCGTCGTGCTCGTCCCAGATCTCGCCCACCAGCTCCTCCAGAATGTCCTCCATGGTCACGATGCCGCAGGTGCCGCCGTACTCGTCCACCACCACGGCCACCTGGGTCTTGGCCAGCTGCAATTTTTTCAGCAGCAGGCTGATTGGCTCGTTTTCCAGCACGAACATGACCGGGGAGAGTATCTCTTCCAGCGGCTTGTCCGTTACGCCGCAGCCCACATAAAAGTCCTTCTGGTGTATGGTGCCGATAATGTGGTCGATGTCCTCCCGATAGATCAGCAGCCGGGAATACTTCGTCTGGGTGAATAGGTCCGCCACCTCTTCCTTGGTGGCGTCCACCGGCAGTGCCGCCAGGTCCACCCGATGGATGAGGATGTCCTGCGCCTCCTGCTCGGAAAAGCCGATGGCGTTCTTCAGCAGGTCGCCCTCGTCCTTGTCGATGCTGCCCTCCTGCTGCACCTCGTTCACCAGCATCAGCAGCTCCTCCGGGGACATTTTGTTATCCCCATCCAAATGAAACATCCTGGCCAGCAGCTTTTTCCACAGGGAAAACAGCGCGTTCAGCGGCATTAGCAGCCAGATCAGGCACCGCAGAAACGGCGCGGCCGTCATGGCCCAGCTCTCGGCGCAGTCCTTGGCGATGCTCTTGGGGGAGATCTCGCCGAAGATCAGCACCACCACCGTTACCACGATGGTGGACAGCGTAGCGCCGGCATCGCCGAAGCTTTTGACGAACAGTGCCGTGGCCAGGGATGCCATGGCAATGTTCACGATGTTGTTGCCGATGAGAATGGTGGACAGCAGCTTGTCATAGCGCTCCAGCAGCCGGCACGCCAGCGCGGCACGGCTGTTGCCTTTTTCCGCCAGCATTTTCAGCCGCGTGACATTGGCCGAGGAGAACGCCGTCTCCGTGGCCGAGAAATAGGCGGACAGCAGCAGGCATACCGCCATAATAATGATATATGTAGTCGTTGACACGATCAATAGCTCCTTTTTCTGTCGTCTGTTTCTGTGATCCGCGCCGGTCTAAAGGCGCAAAAAAGCACGTCTGCCCCGCGTCAGGCGGCGCAGATATGCCGCAAAAAACAGATGGCAGCCCGGCAAGTTCCCGGGATGGTCGCCGCTGTCGGTATCCATATCGCCCTGTATCCTCCTTTTGATATAAATCCTGCCTATTATATACAAAACCACCTACCCTGTCAAGTCCGCCCTTTTCCGCAGAGCGCGGGGCTGGTTGGACAGCAAAAGGGCTTCCCTGTGGGAAGCCCTTTTGAATGCGCGTGTGCGCTACAGCGCCCGCAAAAACTCCGGCTTCAGGTCCCGCCGGCCGTCCAGCGCCGCGGCGATCTGCGCCAGCAGCGCCTTCCGGTCGCCGTTCAGTGTGCCCTTCAGCGTCAGATAGTTGCTGGCATGGTTGGCGCGGAACACGGTTCCTTCGCTGTCCACGTGCTGTAAAAACAGCTCTGTTTCCTTCAGTACCTCCAGGGGGCTGAGCAGCGTAAAGCTGCCCTCCCGCACCCAGGCCTCCAGCGGCGTTCCCGGCTCCACCATCAGCGTCAGCAGCCCCAGATAGTCCGGCTTCATTTCGCTGACGGCTCTGGCCGTGTCCGCGGCGTGCTCCCGCCAGTGTGCCACGCTCCCCAGCCCGGAGATGGCCGTCACCGACAGCGCCAGCCCGCACCGCCGGGCCTTCTGCCCCGCCGCCACGATCTCCGCCGCCGTGTGGCCCTTCTGCATCTTCTCCAGCACCGCGTCGCACCCGGACTCCAGCCCCATATACACCATCTGCAGGCCCTTGCTCCGCAGCAGGCGCAGATCGTCCTCGGATTTGATCTGCAGGCTGGTGGGGGAGGCGTAGCACGTTACCCGCTGGCACTCTGGAAACAGCCCATAGACCAGCCCCAATATCTCCACCAGGTCGCCGGTCCTCCGCATCAGTGCGTCCCCATCCGCCAGAAAGACCCGTTCCACCCGGCGGTATACCCGCCGTGCCAGCTCGAAGTCCTCCCGGATCTCGTCCATGGGCCGCATGGCAAAGTGCTTGTCGTCGTACATATCACAGAAGGCGCACCTGTTGTGGCTGCACCCGTAGGTCACCTGCACGATCAGGCTGTACGCCTCGCTGGGCGGTCGGTATACCTTTCCCTTATAACGCATGGTCATCACTCCTTTTGCTGTATTATGCCATACTTTGAACGCTTTGAAAAGGGGGCATATTCCAGCCCCGCCCCACATAGGCTGTGACATCTCAACAAACGAGGTGTACTATGGAGCTGAATTACAACCGCGTGGAGCTGCGGGGCGTGGCCGAGGACGCGCCGTTGCTGTCCCATGTGAACCACGGCTGTGCGTTCTACCGATTTACCCTGTCCGTCCTGCGCCTGTCCGGTCAGGCGGACAAGCTGCCCGTCATCGTCCCCCGGCCGCTTCTGCTGCTGACGCCGGTGTCCCCCGGCGACGGCGTACATATCACCGGCCAGCTGCGTTCCTTCAACAACAAAAGCGGCCAGGGCAGCCGTTTGGTCATCTCCACCTTCGCCCAGACGCTGACCCATGACGCCGGCGAACCGCTGAACCGCATTTTCCTCAGCGGCGTGCTGTGCAAGCAGCCGGCCCTCCGCCGCACGCCCCTTGGCCGCGAGATCTGCGACATGATCCTGGCGGTGAACCGCCGCTACGGCCGCGCCGACTATCTGCCCTGCATCGCCTGGGGCGCCGTGGCTCAGCAGGTGTCCCTGCTGCACACCGGTGCCCGGCTCACCGCCGAGGGTCGGGTCCAGAGTCGTGTCTACTCCAAAACGGAGAACGGCGTCACCACCGACCGCACCGCCTATGAGGTATCCATCATGCGTCCGGCGGACCGGACGGAATTCCCGGAGTGACGCGCTTCCTCCGTCCATTCCCGCCCATTCTGCGGCACTGTCCGCGCCGAAAAACCGGCATTCTCCCTGTTGCGCCCCGGCTGGTATTATGGTAAAATTCCTGTAAAGAAGTATGTTATAAGGAGAGCCTCCATGCGCCATTCCAGCCATCTGCATCTGCATTTCCACACCCACCACCGCGCCGCCCGTTATGACGTGGACATGACCAAGGGCAGCATCACAAAGCATTTGATCAACTTTGCCCTGCCGCTGATGGTGGGCAATCTTTTTCAGCAGCTCTACAACATGGTGGATACCTGGGTGGTGGGCAACTACGTCAGCAACGAGGCCTTTTCCGCCGTGGGTACCGTCACCCCTATTATCAACACGCTTATCGGCTTTTTCCTGGGATTATCCAGCGGTGCCGGCGTGGTCATCAGCCAGTATTACGGTGCCGGCCGCGAGGATAAGGTCCGTCAGGCGGTCCACACCTCCCTGGTGCTGACGCTGCTGATGGGCGCGGTCTTCACCGCCGCCGGCATCGCCATGACGCCCCTGATGCTCCGCCTGATGAAGACCCCCGCCGAGGTGGCACCGGAGCAGACCACCTACCTGACCATCTACTTCGCCGGCGTCATGGGACTGCTGCTCTACAACATGGGCTCCGGCATCCTCCGCGCCGTGGGCGATTCCCGCCGCCCCTTCTACTTCCTGCTGGTGTCCGCCGTGCTGAACACGGGATTGGACCTGCTCTTCGTGCTGAAATTCGGCATGGGCGTGGAGGGCGTGGCCTACGCCACCATCATCGCTCAGGCGGTGTCCGCCGCGCTGACCATCTGGGTGCTCATGCGCACCGCCGGCTGTATCCGCGTGGAGCTCCGCGCCCTGTGTATGACCTGGTCCGTTCTCCGTCAGATCGTGTCCGTGGGTATACCCGCCGCCCTGCAAATGGCCATCACCGCTTTCTCCAACGTGTTCGTCCAGGGCTATATCAACTATTTCGGTCCGGATTGTATGTCCGGCTGGACGGCCTATACCAAGGTGGACCAGCTGGTGATCCTGCCGGTCCAGTCCATCGCCATGGCCGGCACCACCTTCGTGGGCCAGAACCTGGGCGTGGGCGACACGGCCCGGGCCAAGAAGGGCGTCCGCACGGCGCTGTACCTGTCCTTCGCGGTGACGGCGGTGCTGTTGGTGCCGGTACTGCTGTTGGCCCCGGACCTGACGGCGTTCTTCAACAGCAAGGCCGAGGTGGTGTCCTATGGCGCGCTGCTGCTGCGGCTGCTGTCACCCTTCTATTTCTTCTTCTGCATCAACCAGATCTACTCCGCCGCCCTCCGCGGCGCGGGCAACAGCCAGGTGCCCATGTGGATCATGCTGGGCTCCTTCGTGGTCTTCCGCCAGATATACCTCTACATCGTGGGCCACTATGTCTCCAACGAGATCATCCCCATCGCCATGAGCTACCCCGCCGGCTGGTTCGTGTGCAGCGTGGCCACGCTCATCTACTACCGTTTCTGTAAATTCGACAGCCACCGGCTGGTGGAGGACGTATGATGGACAAGTGTGAGACCTGCGTGTGGTACGTCTATGACGAGGACTATGACGATTATATCTGTGACATGGATCTGGACGAGGACGAGCTGGCCCGTTTCCTGGCCGCCGATACCCGTTCCTGCCCCTATTGGCGCCCCGGCGACGACTATATCACCGCGCGAAAGCAATAAAACACACCCCCAGGCGGTCCTGCCTGGGGGATGCGTGCCTGTTCCGCCGAAAAAAACACCACCCATTGGGTGGTGTTTCCTGTTTTCTGCGGTGCCTTGTCAGGCCTCGCGCTTGCGGCGGCACAGCAGCGCCGCGGTGCCGGTGTAGCTTATCAGCGCCGTTACCGCGTAGGGCGGCAGTTCCACGTCCACCAGCGTCTTTCTGCCAGCAGAATGTAGTAAGCTTTGCGTTCGAGCCTTCACTGACATTGGGCGAGCTACTGTAGTTTCAAGTCTGCCCGCTGGGAAGCTTCGACCAGTCCGGCGTATAGGCGTGCTTGCCGGTGTCCGCATACGGCAGCGTAAGCGCGACGGTGTCAAGACTGTCGCCGGCGGCCGGATTCACCGTTACATCGATGTCGGGCGCCCGTATCTCGTAGTGCGTTTCGCCGTTGGGCGTGACTGTAGCGCCAATTCTGAAGCGTGAAGATTTGACTGCGGCAGCGTGGACGGCATCTTCGGAAGCAAGACAAAGGCCGCTGTGCTGGCGTTCCAGAAGGCCAACGGTCTGGGTGTGGACGGCATCGTCGGCCCCCTGACGTGGGCAAAGCTGGGCTAAACGACACGGACGGACGAATTGTCTGCATAGAATAGAACCAATACCGCAGGAGGGGGACGGAAGCTTCCGTCCCCCTCCTTTTTCAACGGTTTCAACGGGCAGGGCGCTCCGCATAAGACTAAAAACAAGGCTAAAACCTGTTTTCGGGCATAAAAAAACTCCCGAAACACAGGCGTTTCGGGAGTTTTGGTTGGAGGTGACACCCGGATTTGAACCGGGGAATGAGGGTTTTGCAGACCCTTGCCTTACCACTTGGCTATGTCACCGTGTCAGCGAAAATCATTATACTATATACCGTCGGCCCTTGTCAAGAGTGAAATGCCCGTTGAAACGGGATTTCTTTCGTTGCTTTTGGTGTGACTTCACGGTTGTCTTTGCTGCAGCCTCAGAAAAAATGTAAAAAGAAATAGAACAAATGTTGCAATGCGCGAAAGGGTGTGATATAATAGAGCCGGAAGAACAGCGGACGCGGCGCACATACAAAAAACGGACCTGCGCCGACACGGGGCGCATGAAAGGGGCACGGCTATGGCGAAGATGACCAGAATGCAGCAGAAGATCTACGACTACATCGCCCAGGCACTGCGGGAGCAGGGGTATCCCCCCTCGGTGCGGGAGATCGGCGAGGCGGTGGGACTGAAATCGCCGTCCACGGTGCATTTCCACCTGAAGCACATGGAGGAGCTGGGCGTGCTGACCAAGGGGGCCGGCAAGGGCCGGGCCCTGACGCTGGCGCAGCCCATGCAGGGGGAAATGCCTGACGGCGCGCCGGTACAGGAGGAGGCGGCACCGGCGGCGGACCGCATCCCCGTGGTGGGCAGCGTGGCCGCGGGCAGCCCCATATTGGCAGAGGAGTGCATTGAGGACTATCTGACCTTCGACACCGGCGGACGCGAGGGGGAGTACTTTGCCCTGCGGGTGCGGGGCGAGTCCATGCTGAACGCGGGCATCCTGCCGGACGACCTGGTGGTGGTGCACCGCCAGCCCACGGCGCACAACGGCGAGATCGTGGTGGCGCTGCTGGGGGACGAGGCCACGGTGAAGCGGCTGAGCCGCCGGAACGGCGAGGTGTGGCTGCTGCCGGAGAACGAGAACTACCGGCCCATCGACGGCCGCGAGGCCACGCTGCTGGGCAAGGTCACCGCCGTGGTGCGGGAGTATAACTGAACGCAAAAAGAGACGGCACTGCCGTCTCTTTTGGGCGTCAGGGGGTGTTTTGCACGATTTCCATTACCGGAAATGGCAAAAAAACGGAAATTTTCCACAAAAAGGCTGGACAAACGGTGTGACTGTGCTATAATCTGACTATCCGCAGAGGTACCTCTGCATTTGCGTTTTAACGATCTTAAAACGATGCGTCCTGCGGAAATCTAAAACAAATGGGGTTTGAGACATGAAGAAATTGTTGGCAACCATTCTGGCGCTGGTCATGGCGCTGAGCCTGTGCAGCGTCAGCTGGGCGGCGGGACTGACGACAGAGACAGATGGGGTGTACCATATCAAAAGCGGTGAGGAGCTGCTTGCCTTTGCCAAAATGGTGAATGACGACAGTAAGACGTTCGAAGGCGAAAAAGTGGTGCTGGACAATGATATTGATATCAGCACACAGGAGTGGACGCCTATCGGCGAAAGGAAAACTGGTGGTATAAAGTTCAAGGGAACATTTGACGGTCAGAACAAGACGATAACATTGAAAATCACAAATTGCACAGATTATGGCGCGCTGTTCGAGGCAATCGAGGGCGCAACGGTGCAGAATGTTACTGTTGCGGGTACGGTCAGTGGTAAAAGTGTTGCGGGCGTTGTGGGCCAAGCCGGAGCAGGAAGCAAGATCATCAACTGTACCAATAAGGCGAGCGTGACCGGCAGCAGCAAGGCGGCAGGTGTTGTTGTCAAGATCGAAGGCAACGGCGTTGAGGTTATCGGCTGCAAAAATGAGGGAAGTATCGGTGATGAGGCTCCTAATGGGGCTGCGGGTATCGTGACTTACGCAGAGAGTGCGAATTTCATTGTAAAGAATTGTACCAACAGCGGCAGCATCAGCGGAAAAGGGGCGAGCGGAATTGTGTACAACGTCAGTGACGATGGAACTGGTGTTGTGGAGAGCTGTGTGAATACCGGTGCCGTGAAATCGACAAGTGATAGTAATGCCGCAGCAGGTATTGTGGCGGTGAACTCCAAGGGCAATGAACTTACGATCAAGGATTGCCGCAACGAAGGGAAGATCGAGGGCAGTTTGTGTTCGGCAATTTCCTATAACGAATTTAGCAACGTGTCCAGTGCACCAAATACCAACAGCGGTGAGATCGCTGCGACCAAGAGCCGCAGTATTTCCGAAAGTGAGGCAACGCTTGATGGGAACTGTGCGCTTAACCTGACGGTGCATCCGTACGCGGTGCTGAAGATCTCCAGCGGCAGCTACACCGGCAGCATCGAGAACAAGGGCAGCCTGACCGTGAACGGCGGGACGTTTGATGCCAACAAGAATTTCATAAACCACAATAAGTTGGTCATCAATAGCGGAACCTTCGAACGCGACGTCAGAACGGAGAACGGCAAAACTACGATCAACGGCGGTGAACTTGAAACAGATGTGACCGCTGAGGGAGGGGAGCTGACGATAGCCGGTGGTACTTTCGGTGGTGAAGTACATGCAAAAGCCGGCGGCAAGGTGGAAATCAAGGGTGGCAAGTTCACCTTTAACACGACTACGAATGAAGTGATCGATATTCAAGGGGATACCAGTGCAGTCACGATCTCCAACGGTGAATTTGCACAGGTGAGTGCCGCTCGCTTCTGCCCCCACAACGAAAATCAGCTTACAGTTACAGGTGGTATCTTTACCTCTGAGGAAATGGTAACGAAGTTGATGGGCGATGCCGTCAACGGCCCGTGTGCTACCGTGGTGGATGGCCAGAATACCATGTACGCAGTGGGCAGCGCGGCTATTGCCGATGCGGCAAACAGCGGCAAGAAGGTCACTATCACCAAGGGCGGCGAGATCAACGGTGTGAATGAAAATGTGACTGTGACCGTTGACGCGGATGGCGTGAAGATTAACGGCAAGGATGCGGCACGCGGCAAATATACCGTGCCGGTCACGCCCGACCCCACCCCCGAGCAGCCGCCGCGCTACTACTACAACTCCACGACCACCACGGGCACCAAGGCCGACGGCACCAAGGGTTCCCCCAAGACCTTCGACGCGGGCGTGGGCATCTACGCCGTGACGGCGGTGCTGTCCGTGACCGGTATGGCGTGGACCGCTAAAAAGCGCGAGAACTGAGTTTCTCCCGCGGCGGTCCTACCCCGCCGACGCATGAGAATAAAGAAGAAAGACCGGCGAGAGCCGGTCTTTCTTTTTTGGGGGTGATGCTGGGGGCTGTCAGATGACGTGGTATTCCTTCAGGAGCTTTTCGATATCGGTGTTTTCGATCTTGCCCAGCAGCTTCTTGACGGCCAGCTTTTCCATCAGGCCCAGCTCCATGTCGGTAGCCTTCTTGCCGTCCCGCAGCTTCACGGTGGCGTTCAGCAGGTCGCGGACGTCATAGACGCTGCCCCAGACCTCGGGCACGCCGCGGTCCACGTTCAGCAGGGTGTAGACGGCCTCCATGCCGGTCCGCATGGAATACTCGGTGGTGAAGATGGTGTCGCGGGGCGTCTCGGCAAACTGACCGAGGAAGGCGAAGTTCACGCTGCCGTCGGGCACCACATTGGGCCGGTCGCCGTAGGCGCGGGGCATGAAGAACGCATCGATATAGGGCATCATCACGGGTACGGTGTTGGCGCTGTTGGACGCCAGATCCTCGATCTGATCCTCGGGCACGCCGATGTGGTACAGCCACTCCATGCAGATCTCCTTGCCGGTGCACGCCCGCATGGGCTTTTTCACATAGTCGCCGGGCTTGTCGGTGAACAGGGAGTACACCCACACCAGGCAGTGGTCCTTGGGCTGGTCGCGGAACTGGGGCTGGCGGTTGATGGTCCAGCTCATCAGCCAGGAGGAGTCCTTGACGGTGACGATGCCGCCGGTGACCACATGGCCGGTGAAGGGGTCGCGCTTGCAGATGTTCTTGATATAGGGGATGATCTTCTGGTCCAAAGTCTCCACGGTGGCGCTCATCCAGTTGGTCTGCTCGGGGTCATGGCAGAACTTGTCGGGATGGCCAAAGGCAGGGTCCTGTGCGGCGATCTTGCGCCACATATCCCAGCCGCCGCCGGGCTTCAGCTCGGTGTTGTAGGCGGCGGGCTTTTCCTGACTGCCCATGGAGGAGTTCTCCACGCAGCCGCCGTTGGTGATGAACACCAGATCGTTCTCCGTCAGGTCGATGGCGCCGGGCTCGTTGTTCTCGATGACATCGATGCGCTTGGCCAGCTTGTGGGCGGGATCGGAGCAGTCGAACTCCACGTTGGTGACCTGCACGCCGTAATGGAACCGGACGTTGTGGCTCTCCAGATACTTCACCATGGGCAGGATCATGGACTCGTACTGGTTGTACTTGGTGAAGCGCAGGGCGGTGAAGTCGGGCAGGCCGCCGATGTGGTGGATATAGCGCTGGATATACAGCTTCATCTCCAGCGCACTGTGCCAGTTCTCAAAGGCGAACATGGTGCGCCAGTACAGCCAGAAGTTGGTGTTCAGGACTTCGTCATCAAAGAAGTCGGTGATCTTTTTATCGTACAACTGCTCGTCCGGGGTCATGAACAGCTTCAAAATCTCCATGGCACCCTTGTCAGACAGGCCGAACTTGCCATCGGTGTGGGCATCCTCGCCGCAGTTGACGGTGGCGCGGCACAGGCTGTAGTTGGGATCGTGCTTGTTCAGCCAGTAATACTCGTCCAGCACGGTGACGTTCTCATCCTCAATGGAGGGGATGGAGCGGAACAAATCCCACATGCACTCGAAGTGGTTGTCCATCTCACGGCCGCCGCGCATAACGTAACCGATGTCCTGGTACTTGTAGCCATCGCAGGCACCACCGGGGATGGGGTCCTTCTCCAGCACATGGATGTGCTCGCCCTTCATCTGGCCGTCACGCACCATAAAGCATGCGGCGGACAGCGCGGCCAGGCCGCTGCCGATAAGGTAGGCACTCTTGTGGTCAACGCCCTCCGGTTTTTCGGGACGGGCAAAAGCTTCATAGTTACCGCTGGAATAATACATAAAAAAGCCTCCTTGCGTTGGTTTTATTGTTTGCTGTTGTTTGTCTGGGGTGTTCCTTTTGGAATATCTATAGTATAACCAGCGGAGGCGGGGTTCACAATCAGCAAAACAGCCGCTGTGATTAAATTTTTATCACGGCGGCTGTTTTGTATAAAATTTGAAGTTTTTGTTACAGGGGCGGGAAAACAGCGGAAGATGGTGGGGGCCATGGCGGCCTACATTAGTTTTTCGCAGATCGTGCATTTCATGGTTCGGCCCTTAACGCAAGATGTACATCAGCTTTTATCAATGCGGCATTTTTCCAACGCCTTGGTCACATCACCGTGAATCAGGGTGGAAAGCTGTTCCACCAGCTGGGCGGGGTCCTGACGCATATCGTTTTTGATCCAGTCCAGTGTCAGCCCCACAAAGGCGAACTTATAAAAGTTGGCGATAAACTCTTTATCCTCCGGGCGAACCGTCATACCGGCGGCGCGCTCCTCCACAACGCCCATCATCAGGTCATAGGTCAGGCGGTAGAGATAATTTTCCAGCTGTTCGCGGCTGATGGAACGGTAGACGCTGGTAAAAAACGCTTTGTCCTTCCGCAGGGCTTCCAGAATCTGCAAAAAGCCCTGCTGCCAGGTATCATAGGTTTTCTGCCCGGCCAGCGCGCGGGCAGCGTCCTCCTCGCAGCACCATTCCACAAGGTCGTAAATATCCTTAAAGTGGTAATAAAAGGTCATGCGGTTGACCCCGCAGTGGTCGGTCAAGTCGCTGACCGTGATTTTGTCCAGCGGTTTATGGCGCAGCAGTTCCTTGAGCGAAGCTTCCAGTGCGCGCTTTGTCATCTGCGACATGGGTAGTCCCCTTTCCATGGGCGATATTGCTTGAACATCATAATATTTATTTTACCACAAGGATGTGAACTTTTCTTGGCAGGAATTTTATGCAAGTTCAAACATGCCGTTGTACAGCTGGTAGTATTCGCCCTTTTGGGCCAGCAGTTCATCATGGCTGCCGCGCTCCACAATGCCGCCGTGTTCCAGCACAATAATGGCGTTGGAATTGCGTACGGTGGAAAGCCGGTGGGCGATAACAAAGACGGTACGGCCCTCCATCAGGCGGTCCATACCTTTTTCAATCAGAGCTTCGGTGCGGGTATCGATGCTGGAGGTCGCTTCGTCCAAAATCAGCACCGGCGGGTCGGCCACAGCAGCGCGGGCAATGGCCAGCAGCTGGCGCTGGCCCTGGCTCAGGTTGGCACCATCGCCCGATACCATGGTGTTGTACCCCTGGGGCAGGCGCTCGATAAAGGAGTGCGCGTTGGCAATTTTTGCGGCGGCGATGATCTCTTCGTCGGTTGCATCCAGTTTGCCAAAGCGGATGTTATCCGCCACTGTGCCGGTGAACAGATGGGTGTCCTGCAGCACCACGCCAAGGCTGCGGCGCAGATCACTTTTGCGGATCTTGCGCACATCAATGCCGTCATAGGTGATGGTGCCGGAGGTGATATCATAAAAGCGGTTGATGAGGTTGGTAATCGTGGTTTTGCCCGCGCCGGTGGAGCCGACAAAGGCAATTTTTTGCCCCGGCTTGGCGTAGAGCGAGAGGTTCTGCAGAATCATCCGGTCCGGCGTATAGCCAAAGCTGACGTCGTGGAACCGCACGTCGCCGTGCAGCGGCTCGAGCGGGACGTCGGGGCGGCGGCGGTCACACCAGGCCCAGCGGCCCGTGCTCCCGGCGCACTCGGTCAGCGTACCGTCGCTGTTTTCCCGCACGCTGACCAGCTCCACCGTGCCCTCGTCGATCTCCGGCTTTTCCTCCATGACCGTGAAGATACGCTCCGCGCCCGCCAGCGCCGCCAGCAGGAAGTTGCCCTGCTGGGTCAGCTGGTTGATGGGCAGCGTCGTCTGGCGCACAAAGACCAGATAGCTGGCCAGGCTGCCCAGGCTGGACTGGCCGTTCATAACCATCAGCCCGCCCAGCACGGCAATGATCGCATAGTTGATGTAGGAGATGGAAACAACGGCGGGGATCATGGTGGCGGAATACCCTTGGGCACTGGTTCCGGCGCTTTGCAGGCGGGCGTTCAATGCCTGAAAACCTTCCAGGTTGGTCTGCTCATGGTTGAACACCTTGACCACCTTTTGCCCGGCGGCCATCTCCTCCACATAGCCTTCCAGATCGCCAAGAGCCTGCTGCTGGCGGGCGTAGAAGAAACGGCTGCGGTTGGTGCTGAACCGGATGTACCAGAACATGACGGCGTACCCCACCACGACCAGCAGCGAAAGCCGCCAGTTGAGCACAAACAGCAGAACCAGCGTGCCCACCACCTGGATAAAGCTCTGGATCAGCAGAGCAAAGCTGTTGTTCAGCGCGTCCGAGATGGTGTCCACATCGTTGGTGAACAGGCTCATCAGTTCGCCGTTGCGGCGGGAGTCAAAAAAGGAGAGGGGCAGCGTTTGCAGGTGGGCAAACAGGTCCCGGCGGATATCATGCAAGACCTTCTGCGCGGCGCGCACCATGGTCTGGGTGTAGCCCAGGGTAGAAAGCGCGCCCACCGCGTAGATGGCGGCGGTCAGGGCAACACCGCGGACAAGGCCGGGAATGCTGCCGGTTTCCAGAATACCGTTGACCACCGGCTTGATCATGTAGGTACCCAGCAGGTTGGCGAGTGCGCTGACAGCGGTAAGCACCCCAACCAGCCCCAGCATGAACTTGTGGCGGCCCAGGTAGTTCAAAAATACCCGGATGGTGTTGCCAAAATGCTGCGGCTTTTTACCGCTGAATGCCTTTGCCATCCGCGTCATCTCCTTTCATCTGGGATGCATAAATTTCCTGGTAGATGGTGTCATTCGCCAGCAGCTCCTTGTGGGTGCCCACGGCGTGAACTTTGCCGTCATCCAGAATCACGATCATGTCGGCATCCATCACCGAGGTGATGCGCTGGGCAATGATGAGCTTGGTTACATCGGTCAGGGCGGCCAGCGCATGGCGGATCTTGCCCTCGGTGGCGGTATCCACGGCGCTGGTGGAATCGTCAAAAATCAGCACTTTGGGGTGCTTGAGCAGAGTGCGGGCAATGCAGAGCCGCTGCTTCTGCCCGCCGGAAACATTCACGCCGCCCTGGCCCATGTCGGTATCCAGGCCGTCCGGCATCCGCTCCAAAAATTCATCAGCGCAGGCGGCGCGGCAGGCGGCCCACAGGGTTTCGTCATCGGCGTTGGGATCACCCCAGCGCAGGTTGTCACGGATGGTGCCGGAGAACAGCAGGTTCTTCTGCAGCACAATGCCCACAGCATCCCGCAGGGCAGCAAGGTAATAGCGGCGCACATCCTGCCCGCCGACCTTGACGGTGCCGGAGGTGGCATCGTACAGGCGGGGGATCAGCTGTACCAGCGTTGTTTTTGCCGCGCCGGTGCCGCCGATAATGCCCACCGTTGCCCCGGCGGGAATGTGCAGCGTAACGTGGGAAAGGGCATCCCTGGCCGCAGCGGCGCTGTATTTGAAGCTGACGTCCGCAAAATCAATGCTGCCGTCGGCAACGGCGGCAACGGGGTCAGCCGGGGTGGCCAGCGCGGGCTGCTCCTCCAGCACGGCACGGATACGCCGGGCGCTGGTCAGGGAGCGGGTAAGCTGCAAAAACACGCCGGAGAACATCATGACCGAGTTGAGCACCTGCAGAACATAGCTCAAAAAGGCGGTCAGCTCGCCGACCGTCATCCGGTCGGTCAGAATAAAATTGCCGCCGTACCACATGATGCAGACAATGGCCGTGTACATAACGGCCTGGAACGCGGGCAGGTTGAGCACGGCATACCGGAAGGTGTTGGTGCTGGCGGCGGCCAGCTCGTCATTGACGGTTTCAAACTGCTCATTCTCGTAATCGCCGCGCACAAACGCTTTGATGGCGCGGATGGCGGTTAAGGCTTCCTGTACGCGGCCGTTCAGATGGTCCACAGCAGTCTGCTGGCGGTCATACAGCGGGCCGACCTTGGTTACGATCCAGGCCAGAATAGCGGCCAGGATGGGCGTTGTAATAAGGAAAACGATGGTCAGCTTGGCATTGAGCAAGAACGCCATGCCCAGCCCCATGAACAGCATGACCGGGCTGCGCACCAAAGGCCGCAGGCCGGTGGCCACGGCGTTGAGCATGACCGTGACATCGGTGGTCATGCGGGTAACGAGGGACGGGGTGGAAAAATGGTCCAGGTTGGCAAAGTCGAACTGCTGCAGCTTGCGGTACTCAGCTTCGCGCAGAGCAGCGGCAAAGCCGTTGGCGGCGCGGGCGGCGAACCTGGCGTACAGCAGGCCGGTGATCAGGGCCAGCACAGCGCAGATGATCATCTTGCTGCCCTGCAGCATAATGACCTGCATATCATGGCTGGGCACGCCCCGGTCCACCAGGTCAGACATCAGCATCGGAATGACCATTTCAAAAATACATTCCACAAAAACCAGCCCGACGGCAAGGAATAAATCCCGCCGGTAGGGCTTTAAGTAAGAAAAAACGTGTTTGAGATCCTGCATGTGATTCCAGCTTTCTTGAACGGGCAGCGGCCCGGATGATGAAATACTAGCCTTATAATTATAATCTGCGGTGCGGGGCAGGTCAATCAAGAGCAGGCGACAGGTTGGATACAGCGTATACTTGCGCAGAAACGCAAAACAGGGTATACTAATATAATACAGGGCAAGACTGCGCAAAGCCCCCTGAAAGCTGAATTTACATTCCCGCCCATGCTGCGGCAGACCGGCGGCGCATGATGATAGAAAAGGAAAGTTGAGGCTGCATTTTTTATGAAAAAGGCATTGATCACCGGTGTTACCGGCCAGGATGGCTCTTACCTTTCAGAGTTTTTGATCGAGAAGGGCTATGATGTACATGGCATCATCCGTCGTTCTTCCGTTGACTACCGTGAACGCATTGCCCATCTGGAAGGCAACCCGCATTTCCACCTGCATTACGGCGATATGGGCGATTCGATGAGCCTGGTTGCTGTGATCGGCTCGGTGCGCCCGGACGAAATTTATAACCTGGCGGCCCAGAGCCATGTGCAGGTCAGCTTTGATGTTCCGGAGTTCACGGCCGATGTGGACGCTACCGGCGTGCTGCGCGTGCTGGAAGCCGTGCGCCTGTGCGGGTTGGCGGATACCTGCCGGGTGTACCAGGCTTCGACCTCGGAGCTGTACGGCAAGGTGGAGGAAGTGCCCCAGAACGAAAAAACGCCGTTCCATCCGTACAGCCCCTATGCGGTGGCCAAACAGTACGGTTTCTGGATCACCAAGGAGTACCGTGAAGCATATAACATGTTCTGCTGCTCCGGCATTCTGTTCAACCATGAATCCGAGCGCCGCGGCGAAACTTTTGTGACCCGCAAGATCACGCTGGCCGCCGCCCGCATCAAGCAGGGCAAGCAGGACAAGCTCTACCTGGGCAACCTGTCCAGCCTGCGCGACTGGGGCTATGCCAAGGACTATGTGGAGTGCATGTGGCTGATTTTGCAGAACGATAAGCCGGATGATTTTGTCATCGCCACCGGCGTGCAGCATTCCGTGCGGGAATTCTGCCAGCTGGCGTTCCACTATGTCGGTATTGAGCTGGAATTTGTTGGCGAGGGCATGAACGAAAAGGGCGTTGATAAGGCGACCGGCAAGGTGCTGATTGAGGTAAGCCCGGATTTCTACCGCCCCACCGATGTGGTCAACCTGTGGGGTGACCCCACCAAGGCACGCCAGGAACTGGGTTGGAACCCCACCAAGACCAGCTTTGAGGAACTGGTCAAGATCATGGTGGAGCATGACATGGAAAAAGTAGCTGTAGAGCGCGCAGAGGAAAACATCCGCTGCAACCTGGAAGAATACCTGGAAAAAGGCGTTGTAAAATAAGAAAGAAGGCCATTTGTTATGATGGAAAAGAACGCTAAGATCTATGTGGCAGGCCACCGCGGTATGGTAGGTTCCGCCATTGTGCGGGAACTGGAACGCCAGGGATATACCAATATCATTACCCGGACCCATAAAGAGCTGGACCTGTGCCGCCAGGATGCCGTGGAAGAATTTTTTGCCGCCGAAAAGCCGGAATATGTCTTTTTGGCCGCAGCCAAGGTGGGCGGCATTGTTGCCAACCAGAACGCTTTGGCGGACTTTATGTATGACAACATGACGCTGGAAATGAACGTGATTCATTCCGCATGGAAAAACGGCTGCAAAAAGCTGGAATTTTTGGGCTCCTCCTGCATTTACCCGCGCATGGCACCGCAGCCCATGAAGGAAAACTGCCTGCTGACCAGCGAGCTGGAAAAAACCAACGAAGCTTATGCTCTGGCTAAAATCAGCGGCCTGAAATACTGCGAGTTCCTGAACCGCCAGTATGGCACCGACTACATCAGCGTGATGCCCACCAACCTGTACGGCCCCAACGATAACTACCATCCCACCCACAGCCATGTGGTGCCCGCGCTGATCCGCCGCTTCCATGAAGCAAAGGTCAACGGGGTGACCAGCGTGACCTGCTGGGGCGATGGCAGCCCGCTGCGCGAGTTTTTGTATGTGGACGATCTGGCAAACCTCTGCGTATTTTTGATGAACAACTACTCCGGCAACGAAACGGTGAACGCAGGCACCGGCAAGGAGCTGACCATCAAGGAACTGACCGAGCTGGTAGCCAAGGTTGTGGGCTATACCGGTGAGATTAAGTGGGATCCCACCAAACCCAACGGAACACCGCGCAAGCTGCTGGATGTTTCCAAGGCAACGGGCCTGGGCTGGACCTACAAGACCGAGCTGGAGGACGGCCTGCGCCTTGCCTATGAGGACTTTTTGAATAACCCCATGCGTGCTGAGCGCTGAGAAAGGCGAAACCATTATGAATATTGTGCTGCTTTCCGGCGGGTCCGGCAAGCGCCTGTGGCCGCTATCCAACGATATCCGTTCCAAGCAGTTCATTAAAATTTTCAAGTGCCCGGACGGAAGCTATGAATCCATGGTGCAGCGGGTGTACCGCCAGATCAAACAGGTAGACAAAGGGGCAACTGTGACCATTGCCACCAGCAAGACCCAGGTTTCCGCCATCCACAACCAGCTGGGGGAGGAAGTGGGCATTTCGGTGGAACCGTGCCGCCGCGATACCTTCCCCGCCATTGCGCTGGCAACGGCCTATCTGGCCGATGTGCAGGGCGTGGACCCGGAGGAGCCGGTGGTGGTCTGCCCGGTGGACCCCTATGTGGAGGATGACTACTTTGAGGCACTGAAAGCCTTGAGTGAGCAGGCTGCCAAAAGCGAAGCCAACCTGGTGCTGATGGGCATTGAGCCGACCTACCCCAGCGAAAAATACGGCTATATTATCCCCAAAAACAGCAGCGCCGTGAGCGATGTTGCAACCTTTAAGGAAAAGCCGGACGCCGAAACGGCAAAGGCTTACATCGCCCAGGGGGCGCTGTGGAACGGCGGCGTGTTTGCCTACAAGCTGCGCTATGTGCTGGATAAGGCCCATGAGCTGATCGACTTTACCGATTATAAGGACCTGTTTGATAAATATGCCGAGCTGAACAAAATCAGCTTTGACTATGCTGTGGTGGAAAAGGAACCCAAGATCCAGGTTATGCGGTTTGCAGGCCAGTGGAAGGACCTTGGCACCTGGAACACCCTGACCGAAGCGATGGGCGAGCCCAGCGTGGGCAAGGCCATGATGAACGATACCTGCACCAACGTGCATGTGGTGAACGAGCTGAACGTGCCGGTGCTGGCCATGGGCTTGCATGATGTGGTGATCTCTGCCAGCCCGGAGGGAATTCTGGTATCGGATAAAGAGCAGTCCAGCTACATCAAGCCCTATGTGGATAAGATCGACCAGCAGATCATGTTTGCCGAAAAATCCTGGGGCAGCTTCCGCGTACTGGATGTGGAGGACGAGAGCCTGACCATCAAGGTGACGCTGAACCCCGGCCACAGCATGAATTACCACAGCCACATGAACCGTGATGAGGTGTGGGTGGTGATTTCCGGCACAGGCCGCACCGTGGTGGACGGCGTGGAGCGCCCCGTGCATGTGGGCGATGTGGTGCAGATGCAGGCCGGCTGCCGCCATACCGTTCTGGCAGACAGCGAACTGCAGCTGATTGAAGTACAGCTGGGAAAAGAAATCAGCGTGCATGACAAACAGAAGTTCCCGCTGGAACAGGAAACAACAAGATAACACGAAGATACAGCAGAGCACCGTGAGCTGATGCCGATAAGGCAGCTTACGGTGCTTTTATGATGCTTCCTGTACTGCCAAAGAGACAAAATATCCGGCGGAGACGGCTTGTGAGATATTTCATATCATATACGGCATACGGCAAAATCTGAGTAAAGGCAATACCGCATAATTCTAAGTGCCGATACGGCGAGCGAGGCACGGCAGCTGCTAAGCCAAAAGCGC
>ENA-OROO01000618-OROO01000618.1-human-gut-metagenome-genome-assembly--contig:-NODE-618-length-22163-cov-4.332640_pt1 | contig 22163 bp, 22 predicted proteins | sample MGYA00242130_ERZ509052 | MGnify/ENA primary metagenome ERZ509052 (study PRJEB26280, sample SAMEA2338730) | human gut metagenome | biome: human gut; feature: human-associated habitat; material: faeces... | reverse complement strand
GCGGGTTTGTAGTCATGGAACTGATCAAACAGGTCGTTCCTTTAATTGTGCCGATACCGTTTAGTTTTTATTTTGATATATTTGACGGATTATTACAGGCATATGTATTCGTATTCTTAACTGCATTATTTATGACAGAAGAGATGGAATAAGGCGAATCAGACATTTACAACATTTAGTATAAGAAAACATAAGACAAGAAAAGGAGAACAAATTATGAGTGGAACAATTATCGCAATTGGAGCAGGTATCGCAGTACTTACAGGTATCGGAGCAGGCATTGGTATCGGTATCGCAACCTCTAAGGCAGTAGAAGCTATCGCAAGACAGCCAGAGGCAGAGAGCAAGATCAGTAAAGCACTTCTTCTTGGATGTGCTCTTGCAGAGGCAACAGCTATTTACGGTTTCGTTATCGCGCTTATGATCATAGTAATGTTGAAGTAATCACAGGAAAGGCAGGGTGGTAACATGCTCCGGGTAGATTGGAATTTATTACTTACCATAATCAATCTGCTGCTTTTGTTCGTGTTGATGCGGATTTTCCTGTTTAAGCCTGTACAGAAGATCATTGCAGCGCGTCAGGAGGAAGCGGACAGACAGTTCAAGGAAGCGGGCGAGAGCAAGCAGGCAGCAGAGGAAGCAAGAAAGCAGTATGAGGCAAGTCTTGCAAATGCGGAGGAAGCCAAGAAGCAGGTGCTTCAGGAGGCAAGACAGACCGCAGATGCAGAATATAAGCGGATTGTATCAGATGCTGAAAAGACCGCAAAACAGGTAAAGGAAGATGCAATCACAGATGCAGAGAACCAGAAGGCACAGATACTTAAAAAAGCAGAAAAAGATATTGCCGATATGGTTGTTGATGCAACGGTCAAGATTGTTGGAGAGAAAAAAGGTGCAGACGTGGATAACGCGCTGTACGACAAATTTTTAGATAAAGCAGGTGATGAAACGTGATTCGAGCAGCGAAGGACTATGCAGCGGATTTGAAGCTCGTTGAAAACGCGAAGTCAAATCTGCAGAGCGTAAAGGATATTTTAGAGGCAGTTCCACAGATCGGTGTGGAGTTTGAAGATCCAACCGTGTCGTTAGAGAAGAAGCATCTGGTAATCGACCGGGTGTTCCCGAAGGAGATCCGGAACTTCTTAAAGGTGTTGTGTGACAATGGCGATTTCGGATTGTTAGATGAGATCGAGCAGGCATACATGGAGCTGACGAAGACACCGGAGAAGGTGGAGGCACAGGCAGAACTCACATATGTGACACCACCGACACCGGAGCAGATGGAACGGATCCGGTTGTTCCTTGCGAAGGAATACAACAATCCGGATATCAAGATCGTTGGCAAGGAAGATGCATCCATCAAGAGTGGATTCATCATCCGTGTTGGAAACAAAGAGTACGACTGGAGCGAACAGGGACGTATCGACCAGCTGCAGAAGCATATCAATCAGTCGTTGGCAGGCAAGAAGCTGGCAACCGTCAGTGAGGAGAGCATCATTTCCATCCTGCGTGCCGATATCGCAGATTTTGAGCTGGCAGCAAAGGATAAGGAGATCGGTGTTGTCAACTGGGTTGGTGATGGTATCGCGAACGTCGATGGTATCGACCATGCATTTTACGGAGAGATCGTTCTCTTTGATTGTGGTGTCAAGGGTATGGTACAGGATGTAAGACGGGATGAGATCGGTGTTATTCTGTTTGGCCGTGATACAGAGATCAAGGAAGGCAGCCGTGTCGTTCGTACCGGTAAGATGGCCGGTATCCCGGTTGGAGATGCATTCCTTGGAAGAATCGTAGATGCACTTGGTGCGCCGATTGACGGACAGGGTGACATCGCGCAGGATGGTTACCGTCCAATCGAGAACCCTGCACCAAGTATTGTAGATCGTAAATCCGTATCGGTTCCTATGGAGACCGGTATTTTGTCAATCGATTCGATGTTCCCGATCGGTCGAGGACAGCGTGAGCTGATCATCGGTGACAGACAGACCGGTAAGACTTCGATTGCGATGGATACGATCTTAAACCAGAAGGGTAAAGATGTTGTCTGTGTCTATGTAGCAATCGGACAGAAGGCATCGACAATTGCGAAGTTAGTGAATACATTGAAGAAAAATGATGCGCTGGATTATACGATCGTCGTTGCGGCAACAGCATCCGATCCGGCACCGTTGCAGTATATCGCACCATATGCAGGTACAGCACTTGCAGAGTATTTTATGTATCAGGGCAAGGATGTTCTGATCGTCTATGATGATCTGTCCAAGCATGCGGTTGCCTACCGTGCAATCTCACTTTTGCTGGAGCGTTCACCGGGACGTGAGGCATATCCGGGTGATGTATTCTATCTGCATTCAAGATTGCTGGAGCGTTCTTCCCGTGTGACAGCCGAGGCTGGCGGCGGAAGTATTACCGCACTTCCAATCATTGAGACACAGGCAGGCGATGTGTCTGCATACATCCCGACAAATGTTATTTCTATCACAGATGGACAGATCTATCTGGAAAGTGAGCTGTTCTTCGCAGGTCAGCGTCCAGCCGTCAATGTCGGACTTTCCGTATCCCGTGTCGGTGGTGCGGCGCAGACAAAGGCGATGAAGAAAGCAGCCGGAAGTATCCGTATCGATCTGGCACAGTATCGTGAGATGGAAGTGTTCACACAGTTTTCTTCCGATCTGGACGAGAACACGAAGAAACAGCTGGCACATGGACGTGCGTTGATGGAGCTTTTGAAGCAGCCGCTTGGCCGTCCTTTTACAATGGCAGAGCAGGTTATCACATTGGTTGCTGCCAATGCACATGTATTCAGTGATCTTCCGGTAGAGAAGATCAAGGCATTCCGTCTTGGACTGCTGGATGATTTTGCAAAGAATCATGCAGATATTATCGGACGTCTGGATTCATCGAAGGATCTGGCAGACGATGTGAAGGATGCAATCATACAGGCAGCGAATGAATATAAGCAGAGGAGTCTGGAAGACGAAAACGGAGGGAATTAAATGGCGAATGCAAGAGAAATTTCCACACGTATCAAAAGTATCCAGGACACGATGAAGATCACGAAGGCAATGTATATGATGTCTTCTATGAAGCTTCGGAAAGCAAGACAGAAGCTGGAGAATACAGAACCATACTTCTATGGATTGCAGGAGCAGATTGCAGATATTCTGTTACATTTCCCGGATATGAAGCATCTTTACTTCGATAATCGCGGCAAGGATCTGCATGAGACGTCAAAACGACGTGCATTTATCGTCATAACAGGTGATAAGGGTATGGCAGGTGCATACAACCACAATGTGTTAAAAGAGGCACAGAAGATGGTCGATGAGTCGGATTCCTACCGCTTGTTTGTAGTCGGTGAGCTGGGACGACATTTCTTTTCTTCGCAGGGGTATACGCTCGAAGAGGGATTCTGCTATTCGGCGAACAACCCTTCTATCCATCGTGCGCGTATGATTACAGAGCGCATCGTGGAGTTATATAAAGAGGAAGAATTTGACGAGGTATATGTTGTCTATACGAAGATGGTAAACAGCATGAAGGAAGAGGTTGAAGTGCAGGAGATTCTGCCACTCAAGACGCATGAGTTTATCAAGAAGGAATTGCTTGAAGATTCCCAGAAGGGATTAGGAAACAGTGACCGTGAGGCTGCGGAGCAATCCGATGACTGGTTTTTTATCTATCCATCTCCGAAGAAGGTTTTGGAGAAATTGGTGTATAACTATGTAACAGGTTTTATGTATGGTGTTCTTGTTGAGGGCTCGGCAAGTGAGGAAAACGCCAGAATGATGGCCATGCAGGCGGCAACGGACAATGCACAGGCAATGCTGCATGAACTTTCAATCGAGTTTAACCGTGTGCGCCAGGCAGCAATCACACAGGAAATCACCGAGGTGATCGGTGGAGCCAAGGCACTCAAGAAGAAAAAGAAGAAACAAGCGAGGTGAACGATCGCATGATGGAAAATAAAGGTAAGATCGTACAGGTATCCGGACCGGTTGTCGATGTCGAGTTTGCAGATGGGAACCTTCCGCGGATTAAGGATGCCTTGTATGTGATGAACAATGGAAAGAAATGCGTCATGGAAGTATCCCAGCATATCGGTGACAATGTTGTGCGCTGTATTATGCTTGCTGCGAGCGAAGGCTTGTGCAGAGATATGGAAGTGACAGCAACCGGATCCGGTATTCAGGTTCCGGTCGGAGAGCAGACATTAGGACGGCTGTTCAATGTACTTGGTGAGACATTGGATGGAAAGGAAAGTCTGGAGAATGGTGAGCATTGGTGTATCCACCGTGAGCCGCCAACATTTGAAGACCAGAGCCCGGTTGTTGAGATGCTGGAAACCGGTATCAAGGTTATTGATTTGCTTGCCCCATATGCAAAGGGTGGTAAGATTGGTCTGTTCGGTGGTGCCGGTGTCGGTAAGACCGTCCTGATTCAGGAGCTGATTCACAATATCGCAACGGAGAGTGGTGGTTATTCCATCTTCACCGGAGTTGGAGAGCGTTCCCGTGAAGGTAACGACCTGTGGAATGAGATGAAGGAATCCGGCGTTTTGGATAAGACAGCGCTGGTATTTGGACAGATGAATGAGTCACCGGGTGCCCGTATGCGTGTGGCAGAGACGGGACTTACGATGGCGGAATATTTCCGTGATGTAAAAAAGCAGGATGTGTTGTTATTTATTGATAACATCTTCCGTTTTGTACAGGCAGGTTCAGAGGTGTCCGCATTGCTTGGACGTATGCCTTCTGCCGTTGGATACCAGCCAACTCTGGCAAATGATCTGGGTGAACTGCAGGAGCGTATCGCTTCCACAAAGGATGGTTCTGTAACATCGGTACAGGCGGTATACGTACCAGCCGATGACCTGACAGACCCGGCACCTGCTACAACATTCTCTCATTTGGATGCAACGACTGTATTGTCACGTAAGATCGTGGAGCAGGGTATCTATCCGGCTGTTGATCCACTGGAATCAACCTCCCGTATTCTGGAGGCAGATGTCGTCGGAGAAGAACATTACCGTGTTGCACGTGAGGTGCAGGAGACTTTGCAGAAGTATAAGGAACTGCAGGATATCATCGCAATTCTTGGTATGGAGGAGCTTTCCGACGAGGATAAGCAGACGGTTTACCGTGCGAGAAAGGTACAGCGTTTCCTGTCACAGCCATTCCATGTGGCTGAGAATTTTACGAACGTCAAAGGTGTATTTGTACCGGTCAAGGAGACAATCCGTGGATTCAAGGCAATCTTAGATGGTGAGATGGATGCGTATCCGGAGGCAGCCTTCTTCAATGTCGGTACGATTGAGGATGTAAAGAAGAAAGCAGAAACCCTGTAAAGGATAGAAAGGGGACGGCGTATGAATACATTTTCACTCAAGATCATAGCCTGTGACCGGGTGTTTTATGATGGACCATGTGAGATATTGAAATTCCCCGGCTATGATGGACAGATGGCGATTCTGGCACATCACGAGAAGATGACGACGAATATTGAAGTCGGTGAGCTGCATTTCCGGACACCGGATGGAGAAGAGCATGTGGCAATCTGTTCCGACGGACTTCTGAAGGTAAAGAATAACGAGGTTGTTGTACTTGTCTATTCGGCAGAAAAACCGGAGGAAATCGACGAGTTCCGTGCACAGGCTGCGAAGGAACGTGCCATCGAGCAGATGCAGCAGAAACAGAGTATCATGGAATACCACGTATCCCGTGCTTCGCTTGCGAGAGCAATGGCGAGACTGCAGGGACATGACCGGTACGAAGTGAAGTAAATAAAAGGATGAAAAAACACCCAACTGTTTAGAAGCAGTTGGGTGTTTTTGTATTTTTCGTGAAGTGGCATTACTCCCGGTTCTTCAGTGCCTCTTCCATAGGAATCTTCTGAATCTTCTTATACTGCAGGAAACTTAATAACCCGTAACATACAATATCCCAGATCACAACCTGAACATAGATAGATGTTCCGATATGAACATTTTCCAGCCAGATATCAAAAGTCCGGAAGAGATAGACAATCATTGTCTTCAGGATGACCGTAGAAAGCGGCAGACTGATTGCTACACTGACAAGGACAGCTATCGCGGTTGAAATAATGTAGATTTTTCCGATTTCTCTGTTGTTGTAACCGAGAATTTTCGTCAGGGAAATCGATTCCGCATTTTTCTCCAACACAATCTTAGAGAGCAGGTAGATAACGATGACGAAGATAATAAGGGAAAGATATTTCATCAAAGGCATCATACGTCCCATCGAATCATTCATCTGGTCACTTAACTTCGAATAGTCCGAAGGTCCCATCGTACTGTAGATGAAACTGTCATCTAAATCATCCAGCGCTTTGTCAGAGAAATATCCTGTGAAATAATCCGCATCCTTCTCGAATGTGTCATTGTAATTATCAATGCTCATAAATACGGAGAAGGCTGCCGGGTAATTGAAGCTGCCGGCAATCCGGAAAGAATATTCTTTATCGCCGTATTTTTCCGTTATTTTAATTGTATCGCCCACTTTGTAATCGTTCAGTTTCATGAACGATTTTGAGATGATTATATCCCCTTTTTCCGCAGGCATAGAAACCTGTGTCAGATACTTTGAATTATCTGCGATTCCATATACAAGCACTTCTTTTCCGCCATCATCCGCAAGCGCAGTCAGACAGTATTTTTCAGCAGATGAATCATCTAGCTCTACTGGTGCTTTGAGTGTATATTGATAGTTTGCAATCAGATGGTCAAGCACATTGTCTGTCTGGTCATTTAGGATTGGAAGCATGCTGGCGGAGAAGATAAACAGGATATTTGCCATCAGGATACCAATCGCCATCGTGATGTAGTTGGAGCGGTTCTGCAGGATTGTACGAATCCGGAATCTTGTCAAAAACTTGAAGTCCGGAAGCTTTGTCACATGCTTTTTCTTACGTTTTGACAGATCATGCCGCAGGAAGTTAAGCGGTGACAATCCAAGCATTGATCGAAGCGCAAGGTAGTTGATCACTAACAGAATCACAATCGGAATCACGGTCGTAAGCAGAAAGGCGTTTGCATTCCAGACAACCTTGAATACAGGCAGAGAGTAGGAATGGTAATACATGTCCTCCATGAATTTACGAAAACAAGTGTAACCGCCGATATTTCCGATCACTGCGGCTGCAAGGAATACGTACGTTGGTGCAGCCATGTAATGCCGGATGATTTCGCCTTTTGTATATCCGGAAGCTCGCAGGGTTCCGATGGCACCGGCTTCCGATTCAATCGTGCTGAAAGTCATAAGTGCGAAGATGAATGCAAGCAGTGCTATCATGATATAGAGCATCATGACCGTGCTGTTTGTATCGCCATCCATATCTTCCCTTGTAAATGAGATCGCTTTATTGTTCTGCCGCATCAAAAAATCGGTTAGGTAATTTCCCTGTGGAGCGAGCTGTTCGGACAATGTATTCATCAGGTCTGTGCTTGCGTCATAAGAAGCCCGGTCATCAAGACTTCTGTCCGAAAAACGATATGCAAAGCTGTAGGTAAGCTTGCTTTCGGAGAATTCCTTGAAATAATCTGCAGTGACAAACCCCGTGGTAAATGTCGTTGCGCTGAACATCGAATCAGAGTTATTCTCGAACAGACAGCTATAATCCGGGACAGCAACTGTTCCGCAGATTGTTAAATCCTTTCCGTCAAAGGTGAGGGTGTCACCGATTTTGAGATTGTTGTTTTCTGCAAAGAGGCGGTCTATGGCAAGTTCTCCGTCCTTCTCCGGTGCGTGCCCTTCAAAGACCGAATATGTATTCAACGTCTCGCGGTTTTCGTAGAGACGGATGGAATAATTGCTATTACCTTCAAATGTGTAATCAAAATTATAGAAGTATTGTTTGTAGATGGTTGCTTTTGCTGTGCCTGAATCTTCCTGATCAGCGATTTTCTGCAGGTCAGCGACAGAGATTTCACTGTTTGTAGAGAAATGTCCATCCTCCAATTTATATGTCTCGATACCATCGTCGTAGGTGTGCATCATGCTCAGGGAAGTAACCAGCATACCACTGACGATTGAAATCATAAATGTCAGAAACAAAAAGATGGATATGTATTTTCCTTTTTCTTTTCTGATATCCCGAAGGATGCGTTTACGCAGTGGATTTTTGATTGTTTTATCAGCCATATGCATTCACCTACCAATCTAATTCCATCGCCGGTGTCTTTGTTTCGTTTGTATATTCTTTCCGGATCATACCGTCGCGGAGCTTGATCACACGGTCTGCCATGAGTTTGATGGCATCGTTGTGCGTAACGATGATGATGGTATTTCCGTATTTCCGGTTGACGTCTTCAATCAATTTCAGAATATCCTTGGAGGTATTGTAATCAAGGGCGCCGGTTGGCTCATCACAGAGTAGCAGATCCGGATTCTTGACGATGGCACGACCGATGGATGTACGCTGTTGCTGACCGCCGGAAAGCTGACTTGGAATCTTATCCTTATGCTCCCACAGACCAAGTGTATGAAGCAGGTCGTCGACATCAAGTGGGTTGCTTCCGAGGTAAGCGCCGACCTCGATATTCTCCTTGACGGTCAGGTTCGGAATCAGGTTATAGAACTGGAATACGTAACCTAAGTGTTCACGTCGGTAGAGAGTCGTCTGCTTTTCGTTCATGGCAGACATGGCAGCACCGTTGATGATGATCTCTCCCTTATCATAGCTTTCGATGCCACCGATGATGTTCAACAGGGTAGACTTACCGGAACCGGATGGCCCGAGCAGGACGCAGATCTCGCCTTTCTCAATACCGGTAGAAAGTCCTTTTAAGACTTGTACACGGTTGTCTTTTTCACCATAGAACTTTTCAAGATTGTTGATTTGTAAGAACATGATTTTCCTCCTTTTATGTGACTGCGAATCGTGAAGCAAAACACGAATGCAGGTGATGGTAGCGAGTTGCAGATTATCACATTTCTACGCAGACTCGCTCGCGCTCACTTCCGCACATAGCAGACACTAAACTCACAAAGCACCAATTCTGCGAATTGTTACTCTGTTCGTTAAGTGCTGATGTGCTACAATGGTCTGCTTAAGAACATGTGATAATCTACAACTCTTACCTACCCATAATGCTCGTGTTTTGCGATTACGTGATAGGCAGTGAATATAAAACTCCCAAATGCATTAACCTTTTTTCTATTCTCATACGTGCAAACATATGAATATATGTTCATATATAAAATAAACGTGTAATACAGGTTTGTCAAGCGTATTTTCGCTTGCTTTGATGGATGTTTTATGTATTTGGTTAATTGCCGTGGTTATTATAACGCAAAAAGTTAGTCAAAACAAACCATTTATGCAGGATTTTTGAGCTGTTGGGAAATTTTCTCATTTGTGGGTGGCTGGTTGGGTAAAAAAGTTTAGAATAGGGAAAAAACTCTAATGGGAGGAGGTAGAGAAGAGAGCTAGTTGGGTAAAAAAGTCCGGAATCGGGAAATTGCTCCAATGGGAAGAGTGAGGGAAGCAAACTAGTTGGGTAAAAAAGTCAGGAAACGGGAAAATACTCCAATGGGAAGAGGTAGAGAAGCAAGCAGGTTGGGTAAAAAAGTCCGGAATCAGGAAATCGCTCCAATAGGAAGAGTGGGGGAAGCAAAAAAGCTCCAATGGAGAAACAGATAGAGAAAAAGAAAGTATGGATTGAGAAACAAATCACTCTGTGATACCATAGGAAAGAAATAGAAACAAACAAGAAAACAACCAAGGTACATATGAAATACATGAAAACAATAATCGATAATTCTTGGAATAAAATCAGGAGGAAATACAAGTGGAACCGAAAGCAGTCGTGAATTTACGAAAAGGAGAAGGTCGTACCATCAAGGCAGGTGGACTCTGGATCTTCGACAATGAGATAGAGAGCGTGATGGGAAGTGTGGAAGATGGCGATATTGTCATCGTGCGTGATTTCGATGGATATCCAATGGGACGCGGATTCATCAACCGGAAATCCAAAATTACCATTCGAATGCTGACTCGAGACGCAGAGCAGGATATCAACGAAGCATTTCTCCGTATGCGGGTGAAGAATGCCTGGGAATATAGAAAAGCTGTGATGCAGGGTGAAGATCTTACATGTTGTCGTGTGATCTTTGGTGAGGCGGATTTCCTGCCGGGACTCGTGATTGATCGGTTCTCGGATGTGCTGGTGGTGGAATCCCTCGCACTTGGCATTGATTTATATAAGGAACAAATCGTGGATTTGTTGAAAGAGATCATGGCGCAGGATGGTGTCAAGATCCGCGGCGTATACGAGCGGAGTGACGCGAAGGTGCGCAAGAAGGAAGGACTTGCTCCATATAAAGGATGCATCGGTGCGGAGTTTGAGCCGGTCGTTGAGATCGTGGAGAACGGTGTGCATTATAATGTGGATGTAGCAAATGGACAGAAAACAGGATTCTTCCTTGACCAGAAGTACAACCGGCTCGCGATGTAGAGACTGATTAAGGGTCTGACCAGAGGCGTGCAGGAGACACCGTTGCGTGTGCTTGACTGCTTTACACACATGGGAACCTTTGCATTAAATTGTGGCTATGCTGGGGCGAGTGATGTGTTAGGACTTGATATTTCAGAGTTTGCTGTGGAGCAGGCAAGAGAAAATGCGAAGCTCAATCATTTGGAGAAGACTGTACATTTTAAAGAGGCAAATGTATTGGACGAGCTGCCAAAGCTTGCTGAAGCAGGTGAGCAGTTTGACGTTGTAATCTTAGATCCACCGGCGTTTACCAAGTCGCGCGAAGCAACCAAGAATGCAATCAAAGGCTACCGTGAAATCAACCGGAAAGGCTTGCAGCTTGTAAAAAACGGCGGGTATTTTGCAACCTGTTCCTGCTCACATTTCATGACACAGGAATTGTTCACAAAGGTAATCGGTCAGGCAGCAGCGAGCGTGCACAAGCGTCTTCGTCAGGTGGAATTCCGGCAGCAGGCACCGGATCATCCGATTTTGTGGGCGGCGGATGAAAGTTATTATTTAAAATTTTACATTTTTCAGGTTGTTGATGAGAGATAGGAGACATGCAAGTGTGTTAAAAAATGGAGGCCTACAATGAATAAACATATAGAAAAAGCAATGGAGCTTCGAAACGAAACTCCGATGGTAAGCAACTGTTCCCAGACGATTATGCGTTGTTATGCTGAAGATATGGGGATTTCAGAAGAAATGGCGGCAGGACTTGGCTGTAATTTCGGTGGTGGTATGAAATGCGGCGGTGTCTGTGGCGCAATCACAGGTGGTTTGATGGTGCTTGGTGCCAAGGGTGTTGAGAATCCGGCGAAGGTAAATGAATTCCGCAGGAAGATTGCGGAGAATCATGATGGCATGGTGAACTGTGTGGATCTGCTTCGTGCAAATGCGGCGAGGGGTGGCAACAAGAAAGAACACTGTGATAAGATGATTCAAGAGGCAATCACGCTCATAGATGAAATGGTATAAAAATACATAGATGAAATGGTTCATACATAGACGAAATGGTGTAAAAATTCCTTGACGGATTTTGTTATGTAACATAGAATAAAACCAATACGATAAAAAGGAAGCAATCAATGTTCTGGAAGATGACGACATTGCAATTGAAAAAAGGTTACATTTTCGCTCCTTACGGGGATAGTGCGCCTTTTTTCAGGAATAAAGTCTGATTATCAGAACCATTCTATGTAAATCAAGGTACATTATCTCCTTAACGATCAAATATAAGTTAAGGAGATTTTTTATGTTTAAAATTAAAAAACAAATATCGAAGTTGTACATGGCGTCCATTTTAGGCAATCTGTCATTGACGGGCGCGTGGGTCGCAATTCTTGCTGCGAGAGGATACAGTCTGGTCGAAATCGGAATTGCAGAGACGGTGTTTCATATTTTCAGTTTGACGTTTGAGATACCATCTGGTGTTTTTGCGGATGTATTTGGACGAAAGCAGATGCTTGTTGTGAGCAGTATTATGCGAGTGATTGGAAGCATCTGCATGATTTGCTCAAAGAATCTGACGATGGTGTGTGCAGCAATCGCATGTTTTGCAGTCAGCTATAATTTTTCTTCGGGATCTGGGGATGCGCTTGCGTATGATTCACTGAAACTGGTTGGTGAGGAGGCACGATATGAGCGCTACGCAGCCAATCAGTTGATTCTGTATCGGCTTTGCAATGGTATTTCTACATTGTGTGCGGGCTTTGCACTTTTTGTCGGATATAAGATTGCGTATGCATCGGATGTCCTGGTGACTTGCATTCAGATTGGAGTGTTGTTGTCGCTACGAGAGATTCGTTTGGATCACACAGGTACAGATCGAAAACAGGAGGTGTTACAGTCGGTATGGAAGGAACTCAGGGTATGTTTTGTGGAGAGTCTGCGCTTTCTAAAAAAGGCGAAACGGGCAGTGTTTCTGATGATATGTAATTCCTTTGTCGGCGCGGTTGATATTGTATTGCTGTTTTTCTTGCAGGCAAAGCTGCCGCAGACAGGTATGCCGGATTCGGCACTAGGAAGCTCTCTTTTCATCATGGAGATGGGAGGAATCCTTGGAGCCAAGCTGATCTTGTGGTGTAAGAACTTACGGTATCGCTGGGTGTTTGCGGTAACGTCTGTGCTCGTTTTATGTGGCGTATTGATTGAACATACAGGTATCGCGGTGCTTATGACGCTGGGTGGATTTGTAGCGGCATGCAGTGATGATGCACTTCAGGTTCGCACAGATGCTATCTTACAGGAAATGTTTCCGTCTGAGCAGCGGGCAACGCTGATATCAATGGAATCTTTTACATTCTCCGTGATTATGATCGCACTGTCACCGCTTGCAGGAATTGTGTTTTCTGTATGGTAAAAAGAATTGCCACCGGTTCCCGTTTGGAGCCGGCGGCAATGTATTGTGAAAATTCAGAAATGTAACATAGATGAAAGAAACAAAATAGATGTTGTTAATTCCGAAACTGCACGCGGCGAAGCCTGGGGAACAGGTGGAGCGGGAACCCGCATTTGAACTTTGAGAAGAGGGGAGAATATGCGTCAGTTTCGTTTTTTGATTTCGTGGGATGTGTGATTTTTTGTGCCTTTGAAATCTGGATGTAGTATACAATAGATATTATAAAAAAGGGGGATTATTGACTGAACATGCGAAATTCCTGACTGAACTTCATTTTTAAGATATTTATATGATAAAAAAGACAAATAAATAATAAAGACGAAATGAAAATACCACCTTCACGGTGGCATTTTTTATGTTCAAAACATGATATTCTATATCCGGCAAGTTATGAATTCGGACAAAACGATTGCACGATCGCCATGACGACGATCAATCCGAATACAACGAGGATGTCTAACACAACCACACCAAATATGCGCAGCGATTTTTTTTCGTGTTGGCACAGAGGCATAAGCTGTCGTACATGGAGATAGTCGAAGATCGAAGCTACGATAAAAAGCATCATAACGAGTGCAAATACACGTTCCACCCACAGTGCCGCTCCGAAGGTATTGTTTACTTTCATGGATAAGCAAAACCATGCCAGAAATATATAGGTAAGCAGTGCAACCACCATCTTCCAAGGTGTTTTGGAACGGAAACCGGGAGGGGCAAATTGCATATGGTTTGCGGAGGTACCGGGATCGTTCTGTGTTTGAGCATTTGAACGATTGGAAGATGAACCGGATAAATCTCCGGTGAAGGCTTGGTCGGCGTGTGTATAAGGAAAGACACCCCTATTTGCCAAAAACGCCTGACGTAATTCGCCGATGCTTCGATACCGTTCCGCCGGATTCATCTGCGTGCATTTGGCAGTAACAGCATCAATATATGGATTCTGGCAATGCGATGCTTCCGCCATTTCCTTCAGAAGAATCCCTATAGAATAAATATCTGTCTGCGGGGAGGATTGTCCAAATCCGTATTGTTCCGGGGCGGCATATCCCTGTGTGCCAAGCAGGATTGTATCAGAATCTTTCGCCGCTGTATGGTATTTGGCAGCATTGAAGTCGAGCAGCACAGCACGGTTATAACTGGTGATGATAACATTTGATGGTTTCACATCCCGGTGGATGATAGCCGGATTATGCTGATGTAACTGTTCGAGGATTGCGCACAGGTCAAGCATATATTGAAGCATCTCGTTCGGCGATATATCTGCGTGGCGGATCTTATCCTGCAGGGATGTTCCGGAGATATATTCTTCGATGACAGTAAGCTGTCCTGTTTCTTCGCAATAGTTTATGATCCGCGGTGTACCTGCGACAGGATTGCGGTATAACTCGGCATAGACGGCGAGGTTATAGACATCAAGCACTTTTTTGATGGCAATCTTTTTTGTCTCCTGGTGCTGAACTAAGTATACATGATGCGGTTCATTTATGGCGGCTATTGGTTTATAATACGAAATAGCGAGACGCTGATCGAGATCCATATGCGTATATCCTTTCTATAGAGCAGGGGTACTGATTATACTTCGTCAATCAATTATCCGGGTTGTTTGATACAGTTTTGGTAATTTGATAATTTTATTATAACAGATTGGAGGATGAAATGAAGGAGAAAAATACAAAGGAATTAAATGAAGTCTTAGGGAAGGCACATCTTTCGGACTTTGAGAAATATTGCGCGGAGAATAAAGAAAGTGTAAGCGATAATTCGGAAGCATTTTCTATCTATGTGAAGAACCTGCTACAGGAAAAGAAGCTTACCCAGCAGTATGTGTTCCTGCAGGCAGATATTCCGGAGCGGTATGGCTATAAGCTGTTGTCCGGGGAGAAGCGTACGCGGCAGAGAGATGTAATCCTGCGGATCTGTTATGCGGCGAAATTCAGTCTGGCGGAGACGCAGCGCGCACTTAAAAAATACGAGATGCCGGAATTATATGCGAAGGTCCCGAGAGATGCACTCCTGATGATCGCGTTCAATGAGCGGCCGGGAAGCATCCTGGATGTAAACGATCTGCTCAATCAAAAAGGTTTGCAGCCGCTTCGGACAAGCGGAGTGCAGGATTAGAGGATAAATTTGCCACTGCTGCGGGGGCAACGGAACGCTTCTTAATATGAGATAATTGCAAACAGGAGGTGCCAAAGAAAAGAAACATCATACTGACAAGAAATCTACATATTGAGGAGGAAGAGAAACATGAAAACATGGAAGTTGGTATCGGGCATTTTGTCTATGATTTTATTTGTAATCGTGACATTTCAGTCATGCGCGGCAGGCGTTGCAAACTCACTGGAGGCAAATGGGGAGACGTCCGGCTCGGCAGGTGTATTCGTAGCGATTCTGATGCTTGCGGGAGGTATCGTATCCGTGGCAACGAGAAATTCGGAGAAGAAGGGCGGAAATATCGCTTTGATTGTTCTGTTCGGTCTGGCAGCACTGGTAGGATTTACCGGTTTCGGAAGCTTCTCAGATCTTGCAATCTGGTCAGGCTGGTGCCTGATCAATGCGGCTTGGGCAGTTGCGGCGATGATAAAGAGCAAATAAAAATCATTTATATATAACAGTTACGGGAGAAATGGTGTTTCAAAGCATCCGCATTTGCGGGTGCTTTTTTATAGCGTAAATGATTGGAAATGTTGGAATCCAGATTGACGATTTTTGAATAAATGTCTATACTGAAAGCAAGTTTTTTACTACAAATAATAGAAAAGAGATACGAACATGACACGACAAACAGGCAGACCGGCCGATGAGACAGGCAGGCTGGCAAAGGAAATACGGACCTATGATTTTTTGGATGCAAACCATGTATGGTATGAGCGGATTGACCACGAAGCAGCGATGACGATGGAGGTTTGCGAGGAGATTGACAAGGCGTTGGAGGCGACAATCTGCAAGAACCTGTTCCTGTGCAATCGCCAGGAGACGAACTTTTATCTGCTGATGCTGCCGGGACATAAGAAGTTCAAGACGAAGGATATCTCGAAGCAGTTAGGCGTGGCGAGACTTTCCTTCGCGAAGGATGCTTATATGGAAGAATACCTGGATATCACGCCGGGCTCCGTGAGTGTGCTTGGGCTGATAAATGATACGGAAAATCACGTACAGCTTCTGATGGATAAGGATCTGGTGCAGGATGAATATGTAGGCTGTCATCCATGTATCAATACGAGCAGTCTGCGCCTGAAGATGGACGATCTGTTACATGTGCTGCTTCCGGCGATGCACCACGAGCCGATTTTCGTGACAGTGGAGGATGAGGAAAGTCGAATCAGTTAAAAATTGTAAAATATATAGCTATTTTTGTAGATTCATGATACACTCAATTTAACTTGACAGAGGGGGTGAACGCGTGGATACGATGCAGATTGTGAATCAGCTCGATGGTTTGCATAAGAAGTACAGACAGGCGATGTATTTATTCGCAGCTCCAGTTGTATTGCTGGTGATAGCCTATATAGGGGCACCGGGAATGGGGGCGATGGCGGGCACAGTAGTTGCGGTATTGATGTTTGCGGTACCCGTTGGAACCATTTATGCATCCGGCAGGATGTCAAAGATCAACAAGGAATATCAGATGATCTACAAGAATGCATTTGTTGTTTCAATATTGAACAAGACATTCTCGGATGTTCAGGTGAACTGGGAGTGCGGATTTACGAGACAGAATGTCGAGCAGATGGGACTGTTGAAGCTTGGAAATCGTTTTGATTCCGAAGATCTGATCCACGGAGCATATGAAGGTGTCTCCTTTGATCAGGCGGATGTCACGATCAAGAATGTGACGGGAAGCGGAAAGAACCGGCATACAACGACGTATTTCAAAGGACGGGTATTCGTTTTTGATTTGCAGAAATCCGATATACGTTCTGTTGGTATCCGGTCGAAGAATTTCCAGTATTATGGCAATCTGAATGGATTTCATCACGAGAATGTGAAGCTGGAGAGCGAAGCGTTCAACCGGGAGTTCAAGGTGTTGGCAACCTATCCGGTCGATGCGTTTTATGTGCTTACTCCACAGACGATGGAATGTGTGACAGACCTGTACCGGCGTGCGGGAAATGTAGCCCTGCGGTATCTGGGTAGCAAGCTATATGTGGCAGTCAATACAACTGGAAATGCATTTGATGGTGATATCAAGAAGCCATTCGTCTATGTGGATGAAATCAATAAGATCAAAAATGATTGTGCTGTGATTATGGATATCATACACCGGCTGCGGATTACAGATGCACAGTAGCATTTTTATAATCAAACAATGTAATTTCTATGAAAAAGAGAGGAGAGCAAATTATGGAAGCAATTATTACAGTGATTATTGTACTTTTGGTCTGTATCGTGATCTGGTACATATCAACATCGAATGGAATCAAGCGGTCACAGCTTAAGGTGGAGGAAGCAGAGTCCGGAATCGATGTGGCACTCACGAAGCGTTACGATGTGCTTACGAAGATGCTTGATGTCGTAAAGGGATATCAGGCACATGAGAAGACAGTTCTGACAGAGCTTGTCAAGCTTCGAAGCGGCATGACGATGGCAGAGAAGAATGCAGCCAATCAGAAGATGGAACAGCTTACGAAGGATATCAACATTCTCGCTGAGAATTATCCGGAGTTAAAATCCAGCAACAACTTCATGGAGCTGCAGAAGACGATTGCCGATGTGGAAGAGCATTTGCAGGCAGCCCGCAGATTGTACAATGCGAATGTCAACACGTACAATACGAAGCTTGTTGTATTCCCGAGCAGCATCGTAGCAAACAACATGCATGCGGTAAAGAAACCATTCTTCGAGGCAGAGGAAGCAAAGCGTCAGGATGTGAAGATGAGTTTCTAACAAAATAAAAATCTTAAAACAAAAATCCGGAGCGTTCATGTAAATGAATTCTCCGGATTTTTTATGGCAACGAGGAAAATGCACGCATTATGCGGTGCATTTGACAATCGTTAATCGAAACGCAGCATGTCTCTGCGGGACTGTATATGTACTAGGATGCATCTTGTATCTGACTGTCTCCAAGGCGCCCGTGTTTCTTCATCCATACAAATGCACCCACGCAGATAATAACCGAAAGCATGGATCCGGCAGGCGCCGCAAGCCCCATCGGGAACAATGTATCTGCGAAGAACTTCGAGGCCAGATACGAACCCGGTACACGCAGACAGATGATCGCAATCATATTGTGGATGAATCCGATGTAGGATTTGCCGTATGCACAGAAGTATCCGCTGAAGCAGAAATGGATACCGGCTAATGCACAGTCGACGATATAGCCACGCAGGTATTGTGAACCAAGCACGACAACCGCGGCGTCCTTCGTGAAGATGCCGACGATACCTGCGGTAATCAGTTCCCCGATGATTGCAACGATTATCCCATAGGTAAATGTAATCAAGATGGCATATTTCAGCGTCTTCGATGCACGGTCATGCTTGCCGGCACCGATATTTTGTGCGGCAAGTGCAGAGACGGTTGCAAGCATCGAAGATGGCACGATGAAGAGGGCACTGATTACCTTCTCGACGATACCGACGGCAGCGGCATCATTTAAGCCACGGCTGTTTGCGATAACCGTGATAATGATAAATGCGATCTGGATACAGCCATCCTGAATCGCAACCGGAATACCGATTTTTAAGATCTCGCCGAGCACAGCACGGCTTGGGATGAAATCCTGTTTGCAAAGCTTGATGCCAAGCTCCTTTTTCTTTGTCATGAGCAATGAGATAATAACACTTAACGTCTGGGCGAGTGTCGTGCCAAGTGCGGCTCCGGCAGCACCCATATGGAGAACTCCCATAAATACATAGTCGAGCGCGATATTTGCTGCGCAGGCAATCGCGATAAAATACATCGGACTTTTCGAGTCACCCATACCACGGCAGATGGAAGCGATGATATTATAAGCTGTAATAAACGGAATTCCGATAAAGCAGATCGTCAGGTACCGGATCGAACCCTCGATTGCTTCGACCGGTGTCTGAATCAGTAACACGATCGGTCTTACAAGCAGCAACAGAACAATCGTCAATACGATGGAAAGTCCCATGAATAAGGTTACGGAGTTTCCGACTGTTTTTGCAATTTCATCCTTATGCCTGGCACCGACGGCACGCCCGATTATGACAGTGGATCCCATTGCCAGACCGACGATCATGACGGTCAGCATGTGCATGACCTGACTGCCGTTTGCGACAGCGGTCGTACTTTCGGTTCCGTTGAACTGTCCGATGATGAACAGATCCGCCATACCATATAAAGTCTGTAAAAAATAAGAAAAAAGATATGGAAGCGCAAAATATAAAATCGTCTTGAATACACTTCCGGTTGTCAGATTTTTTTCCATAGTAAATAATGCCTCCTGCGAAGTCTTTTTCAACCCCACATCCTATATTAAAACCTACAATAATTGTAAGGTCAATGCTTCTTATGCATAAAATTAGAAAAAAATAAGCTTTTTATACATAAAAATGTATTGTATTGCAAAAAAAACGCGTCTTTCGTTGCATTTTTTGCCGCAGGATGCTATATTAAATCATAAATGTGAAGAAAGGAAGTAAAATATTATGAAACTTAAGAAGTTAGTAGCAATTACATTGTCTGCAGTTATGTGCATGGCAGCACTGACAGGATGTGGCGGAAAGAGCGATTCTGCAAAGAAGACAGCCAAGGTTATCGAGGTAGATTTGACCGATGAGCAGTATGCATTCGGTGTAGATAAGGATCAGCCGGATTTATTAAAGGAAGTAAATCAGTTCGTTAAAGACATGAAGTCTGATGGAACATTTGACGAGATCTGCAACCGTTATTTTGGTGATGGTACTCCGGTTCCTGTGAAGTCAGCAGCTTATGACGAGAGCAAGGATCAGTTGGTAGTAGCAACAAACGCTGCATTTGAGCCATTTGAGTATATGGATGGTGAGAACTATGTTGGTATTGATATGGAGATTGCAAAGGCACTTGCAGATAAGCTTGGTAAGGAGCTTGTAATCCAGAACATGGATTTCGATGCCGTATGTCTCTCTGTTGGCCAGCACAAGTGTGATGTTGCCATGGCAGGGCTTACAATCAAGCCGGACCGTGAAGAGTATGTAGCATTCTCTGATCCATATTACAGCGCATCACAGAAGCTTATCACATTGTCTACAGATACAGAGTTCGATGCCTGCAAGACAGCCGACGATGTAAACAAGATTCTTGAGGCAAAGGGATCAGACTTAAAGATCGGTTTCCAGAACGGTACAACCGGTCAGTTCTACTGTGAAGGCGATGATGATTGGGGATTCCCGGGACTGAAGATGGAGTCTAAGGGTTACAAGAATGGTTCCCTTGCAGTACAGGATCTGTTAAATGGAAACATCAATTACGTAATCATCGATTCCGCTCCTGCTGAGAGCATTACATCATCTATCAATAAGATGCAGTAATTTGAGGAACGAAAGGATATTTCATGGGAGATATAGGAACTAAAATAGACAAATTCATAGAAATATTCATCAATAACCGTGGGTATGTAAAAGTATTAGAGGGCTTGAAGAATACGCTGGTGATTGCCATCATCGGTCTCATCATCGGTGTTGTGATCGGTACCTTGATCGCGACGGTGCGTGTGATTCCGAAGTATAAGCGTTTGCCGCGTGTCTTAGATGCCATCTGCCGGTTTTACGTCGGATTGTTCCGTGGAACTCCTATGGTTGTACAGTTGTTGGTATTTTATTATGTATTGCTGCCTCTGATGGATGCACATATGACAGGCGTACAGGTATCTATTATGGTATTTGGCTTAAACAGTGGTGCATACATCTCCGAGATCATGCGAAGCGGTATCCTCTCCGTAGATCCGGGACAGATGGAAGGTGGACGTGCGATGGGATTAAGCTTTGCGACAACTATGCGCAAGATCGTCATTCCGCAGGCAGTCAAGAATATCCTGCCAACACTTGGAAATGAATTTATATCGTTGATCAAGGAAACTTCCGTAGTCAGCTTTGTCGGTGCCTCAGATCTGTATGTGGCATTCAACTACATCGGAAGTAACAGCTACGAGTTCATGATTCCATATCTGGTTATGGCAATCATCTACATCGTGCTTGTCCTGCTGATCAGCTTTGGAATTAAAATGATGGAAAGGAGCCTGAGAAAGAGTGATAGAAGTCATTGATCTTGAAAAACATTTTGGTGACAATGAAGTCTTGAAAGGCATCAACGTCACTGTGGACAAGGGCGACATTATGGTTGTCATCGGTCCTTCCGGCTCCGGTAAGAGTACATTTTTGCGCTGCCTGAACTGTATGGAAGATCCAACAGGCGGACAGATCATCTTCAATGGTGTCGATATCGCAGACCCAAAGGTTGATATCAATATCCACCGCCGCCGTATGGGAATGGTGTTCCAGCATTTTAATCTGTACAATAACAAAACAGTCATCCAGAACATCATGCTTGCACCGGTCTATGTACAGTGTCAGGATCTAAAAAAAGCGAAACGCCACAACCGGTTCCTGCCGCTTACAAACCTGTTCCGCAAGGAGAAGCAGGAGAAAATCGAAATCACAACGACCAAGGCAAAGATTGTAGCGGAAGCGAAAGAAAAAGCAGAAGATCTGCTGAAGAGAATCGGACTGTTGGACAAGGCAGACGTATATCCGTCTACACTTTCCGGCGGACAGAAGCAGCGTGTGGCAATCGTGCGTGCACTTGCAATGAACCCGGATGTGATCCTGTTCGATGAGCCAACCTCCGCACTTGATCCGGAGATGGTAGGCGAGGTATTGGACTTGATGAAGGCAGTTGCCAAGGACGGCATGACGATGATTATCGTTACCCACGAGATGGGATTTGCAAAAGAAGTTGCAAACAAAGTTCTCTTTATCGACGATGGTCAGATTTTGGAATCCGGCACACCGGAAGAGTTCTTCGGGAATCCAAAGAATCCGAGACTCAAAGAATTCCTGTCGAAGGTGTTGTCGTAGTCTAATTAGATTATAGTAAATGCATCAACATTCGAAAAATTCGGATGTTGGTGCATTTTTTTGTTATAGTATATACAGAAGACATATGTATTTTGTAAGATACAGTAAACAGCAATTATGCAACTATTAAAGACATATCATATATTTCAGTATTCATTCATGTAGATATACGATATGTATGGAGCTTAGAAGTTCTTAATGTTCTGTAATTATATTAGCCATGTTTGAACACGATGTTCAA
>ENA-OROO01000612-OROO01000612.1-human-gut-metagenome-genome-assembly--contig:-NODE-612-length-22279-cov-3.222552_pt1 | contig 22279 bp, 18 predicted proteins | sample MGYA00242130_ERZ509052 | MGnify/ENA primary metagenome ERZ509052 (study PRJEB26280, sample SAMEA2338730) | human gut metagenome | biome: human gut; feature: human-associated habitat; material: faeces... | reverse complement strand
CATTGCATTAATCTGCTGGGAACGTTCGTCATGGTACTCGTTGTAGAGACGCTTGAGAGTAGCTTCATCTTTAAGAGCTTTCTGATTTTTTACAAACTTCATAATTACAAACACTTCCACTACAATAAACAAACCTAATATAAATCCATTAACGAAATTTGCCGCATGAGGATCGCTGTAGGCAGAAGTCAATATACCAGACAGATCCGTTCCTAGTGCAATCAGGCATAAAGCGGTGACTGCTATATAGAAATTATTCTGTTGTTTTATCTCGGTTTTCATTTTATTAATCTTTTTATCCATTTTAAATCTCCTTGCTATAAAAGTTTATTCGTCCTCTACATCGCTGAAATCAAAAACTTCTTCGATAGTCAGACCAAAATGATGCGCAATTTTATAAGCCAGCCCGAGCGATGCTGTGTATTTACCGACTTCGATGGACGTGATCGTTTGTCGTGTGGTACCTATAATATCCGCAAGATCGCTTTGAGACAGCTTGTTTGCTTTGCGCAGTTCTTTTATTTTGTTTTTCATGATGATCACCTTTTGCATAGTTCACTTTGCAAAACTAGAATAATATATGTGGTTTGAAATGTCAAGTAAACTTTGCAAAAGTGAGGCAAAATCTGTTACAATAAAATTAAAGAATTTATGATGAGATGTAACCCACACCAAACAAAATCCTACATAATAGATAGAAGGGAGGTTTGTGGAAAATGTACACACAGGAACAGATACTTGATATGTATTTTGATCGCAACCAGCAGGCTGTCAGTGCGACCTCGCAGATGTACGGAGCGAAGCTTACCCGGTTTGCAGACACGATGATAGCACATGAGGATGCGCTGGAATGCGTAAATGACACATACATAGCAGCATGGAACAAGATACCGCCGGAGCGCCCTATGCGTTTCCTTTCCTGGCTTTACAGGGTATGCCGCAATATCGTCTGCGACAGGATTGACTGGAATAATGCTTCAAAGAGAAATTCCAACATGAACTGTATGCTTGATGAGCTTGAGGAGTGCCTTGCAGACAGCAATGCAAAATACGAGGGCGAGCTGTCGGACATTGGAAGGTGTTTATCGGATTTTCTGAACGGACTGGAGACGGAAAAGAGAGTGCTTTTCGTGAGACGCTACTGGTATGGCATGACGATTGATGAGCTGGCAGATATGAGCGGCAGGAGCAAGAGCAACGTGAAGACCACACTGTTCAGGATAAGGGCAGAGCTTAAAAAATATCTGGATGAGGAGGGCGTATATCTATGACGAAAAAGGATTTGTTTGATGGTTTAAATTACATCGATGACCAAATAATTGAAGAAGCGCAGCCGACCGGAGAATCGGCCGGGTACAGTGATGAAATTTATGAAAAAAATCATGAAACTCATCACGGCGGAAAAGAAGACAAAAACAGGAAAAAGCACAAAAAATTTGCACGGGCAGCAAAAGCGCTTGCCACAGTGGCGGCAGTCCTTGTTGTTGCAGTCTTAGGCACGGAGGTTGTGCGGCTTAATAACCGTATAAATGAGCTGGAAACAAAAACTGCAAATGTGATTTCACAGAATAATGCGCAGAATAATGTCTATGCAGGGATAAAGAGCGGTGCAAAGCTTGGGGATTATGAAGCGGCCTCTGATTACGGGAAATTGTATGATGTGGCAAAAAAAGCTGAGGCTTCCATAAGGAATACTGCATCTGGAGACTTGCTGGAGAGTGCGGATGCAACAGGAATTACGTCTGATGCATCGTCTGCAAATAAGCAGGAGGCGGCAGCCAAAACAGAGTATTCAACCACCAACGTGATGACAGAGGGCGTTGATGAGAGTGATGTGGTAAAGACGGACGGAAAGTACATTTACATGGTCGAGGAGGGTCAGATATCCATTACGGATATTTCAAAGGGAAAACCTGGGGAAGAGACGCTGTTTCGTCCTGATTTTGAGGTACCGTCAGATACTGTAGAGGAGCTTTATATCAGTGACGGAAAAATGCTTATCATATCAAACCACGCAGGCGATAAGGATGAGACTATATGCTATAGCTATGATATAGCTGACCCGACGAAACCGGTGCTTATAGGTAAAGCGCGTCAGGATGGATTTTACAATACATCGCGCAAAATCGGCAATACGGTATATGTTTTTTCAGACACATATATAAAGACCTCCGATATGAATAAAAATGTGGCGCTGCAGGAGGATAATCTGGAGAAATGGGTGCCTCAGGTAAATGGCAAAGTGATAAGCTATGACTGCTTCTATATAGGAGAGGATACATACTCAGGCACAGTTATTTCGAGCTTTGATGTGGATAAACCTGATAAGACAATAGATGCAAAATGTATTATGAATAATAGCGGCGAGGTGTACGTTTCTGGCAATGCTATGTATCTGTATCATTCTGATTGGAGTGCAAGCCGTGAGCTTACCAAAATCAGCAAAATTTCGTTTGAGGACGGAGTGATGGAGACAGGGGAGACAACCTCAGTGAATGGTTATCTTAACGATAAATTTGCAATAAATGAGCAGGGAGGGTATCTGTATGTGCTTCCAACCTCAAATACCGGCAGTCAGCCTGTCAATTCGCTTCATGTGCTGGATAAGGATATGAATGAGGTCGGTGTGATAAACGAGATTGCACGCGGGGAGAGTATATACGCAGCCCGCTTTGTTGGAAAATACGTATATTTCATCACATACAGGCAGACGGATCCTCTTTTTGTAGCAGACATATCTAATCCGACAGCACCAAAGCTTTTGGGAGAGCTTGAGGTGAGTGGATTTTCTGAATATCTGCATATGTGGGATGATACGCACGTACTTGGAATAGGCTATGGTGATTCGCAGCAGAGTAAGATAAAGCTTACTATGTTTGATGTGAGTGATCCGACAAAGCCGGTTGAGGTGAACCAGAAGCTTATCGACAGTTCTGAGAGCTGGAGTAATGAGTTTGTATACAACTACAAGGCTATTCTTGCTGACCCGGAGAAAAATCTGATAGGATTTACTGCGAATGACTACTATCTGTTTTCGTATGACAGTGAAAATGGCTTTAGTCTTTTGGAGCAGCAGGCACTGACCTATAAAAATACAGAAGGCTACAGAGGCATTTACAAGGATAATGATTTCTATGTGGCAGGAAACGGAGAGATAAAGCATTTTAAGCTGGCAGAATAGCGTAAATAATAGTGTTACGCAATAAGATATAAAGACAGGCGGCGAATACCCAAAGAGGGTGTTTGCCGCCTGTTTTTTGTATAATTTTATATACAAACGAAATGTAACAGCATATTTAAGTATGCAATTTAAGGTAGACGGTGATATAATATCTCTGATTTTGTCAAATAAGACGGATTACTAAGGTTACCGGAGACAATTGCAAGCGGTAACCTTAAATAGATTTAATAACACGGAGGAACTATTATAATGAATACAGCCTCAAAGACAAGACATGTCTTTATTTTGTTTTTGGCAGATATAGTCTGGGGAATAGCCTTTGTAGCGCAGTCAAAGGGAGGGGACGCAGTTGGAGCATTTTCATTCAACGGCATCCGCTTCCTTATTGGTGCGCTCTGCCTTCTGCCGGTCATAAAAATACTGGATAAGAAAGAGCTGACGGTAAACAGACCTGAAAGCAAAAAGCAAAAGAAAGAGCTTTGGATAGCCGGAAGCTGCTGTGGAATAGCACTTTTCTTTGCGAGCAACCTGCAGCAGCTTGGAATCAGCATGGGCGCAGAATCCGGCAAGGCAGGATTTCTTACAGCTACATATATACTTATGGTGCCGATACTAGGGATTTTCCTTAAAAGAAAATGCGGAGCCAAAATATGGATAGGTGTATTTATTGCACTGATAGGCATGTATTTTCTGTGCATGAATGGGACATTTTCACTTAGTGGCTCGGATTTGCTCCTGTTGGCAGGGGCATTGTGCTTTGCGATACAGATACTTGTGATTGACCATTTCGTATCACAGGTAGATGCGGTCAGACTCTCATGTATTGAGTTTTTTGTCACCGGACTTGGCTCATGTATAGTGATGATTTTTACAGATATGGGACCGTCTGCCGGCGGCTTAGCACAGTGGGCACAGTCGCTTTGCACATGGGATGCATGGATTCCGATTCTCTATGCCGGTATTTTCTCAAGCGGAGTGGGCTATACGCTGCAGATTGTCGGACAAAAGGGCTTAAATCCGGCGGTGGCATCGGTAGCGATGAGTCTTGAGTCGGTGGTTTCTGTGATTGCAGGATGGATTCTGCTTGGCCAGATGCTAGGTGGCAGAGAAATTTTTGGATGCGTGCTCATGTTTATTGCGATAATTATTGCACAGCTTCCGGATAGGGAGTATACTAAATAGGTTACAGTATAAAAATGAAATGTGATTATTCAAGTGTGGTTTTGCGAATGTGCGTGGGATGAATAGTTACAACGGGACAGGGATTGGATATGAGAAATAATAGTAGAAAAAATTACAGACGCCGCAGACAAAATACAGGAGCTTCACAGATTAAGCTTGTAGGAATAGTGGCTGTGATAGTCGTTATAGCGATTATAATAGTTATATCGTGCTTTAATAAAACAAAAAAAGACAGTAATAAGGCAAAAGACACAGGAACGGCCACAGAAAATGTGACCGGTGTGACTGAGCAGGTAAGTGAGACAGAGGAAGCAAAGGAGCTTTTTGCACCAAAGGAGTCTGATGCTACAGCAGCAATTGGAGATGAGCTTGAGAGCTCTTATGCCGTAGTGATTGATGAGCAGGACGGCACAGTTGTTGCGGGAAAGAATGCTCATGAGAAAATGTACCCGGCTTCCATGACAAAGGTTATGACAGTGCTTGTAGCAGCAGAGCAGGCTGAGAAAAATGCAATTGCAGCAGCGGAGAATGAAAATACCGAAATAGACAGGCAGGCAGTGATAGAAAACAAGCTCAACGAGGTTGTTACAATTACAAGAGAAGCCACAGATTATTCATATGTGCATGATTGCAGTACAACAGGCTTTTTAGACGGTGAGCAGGTGCCTCTTCGCGATGTGTTTAACGGAACCATCCTGCCATCAGGTGGAGAATCGGCATATCAGCTTGCGGTTTATACAGCAGGCTCCATGGAAGCATTTGTCGATATGATGAACCAGAAGGCAGCAGAGCTTGGTATAGGCCAGACCACACATTTTGCAAACCCTGTCGGCATATATGATGAGAACAATTACAGCACAGCCTATGATATGGCGGTCATCATGCAGGCTGCGATGCAGGATGACATTTGTAAAACAGTACTTTCAAATCATACATATAGCACGGCTGCAACACCGCAGCATCCGGAGAACCTGAACATATCAAATCTGTTCCTGCGCCGAATAGAGGACAGGATGACAAGCGGCGAGGTAATCGGTGCAAAGACAGGCTTTGTAAATCAGTCCGGCAACTGTGCGGTCAGCTATGAGAAGGCAGCAAGCGGAAAGACATATATATGTGTGACAGCAGGCGCTTCAAGCGGATGGCACTGTATAGATAATCATGTGTATTTATATAATACATACGGCAAGTAATCAGCACAGCTGATTTTAAGGAGTGCAGATATGGCGGGAAATCAAGGCAATTACAGGGAAAAACCCACGCGTAATGAGAAGAAATACAAAAAAGCCAACGGACAGCCGAGACTAAAGGAGAAAAGCAGCCGGGCAAAAAGCGATAACGTATGTCCGTATGCGAAGAAATGTGGCGGCTGCGACTATCAGGGCGTAGAATATAAGGAACAGTTAAAAACCAAGCAGGCATACATGAAAAAGCTGCTAAAGCCTTTTTGCTTTGTGGAGCCGATTGTCGGCATGAAAAATCCGCTCTATTATCGTCACAAGGTTCATGCAGCTTTTGACTGCACGAGGCGCGGTCAGATGGTGGCGGGAGCCTACAGGAAAAACACACATGATGTGGTGGATATCGAAAGCTGCATGATAGAGGAGCAGGAGTCAGATGAGATAATAAGGGACATAAAGGATATGCTCCGCTCATTCAGGATAAAGACCTATGATGAGGACACCGGCTATGGCCTTCTCAGACATGTGCTTGTAAGAAAGGGTTATGCAACAGGGCAGATAATGGTAGTGCTTGTCCTGGCATCGCCGATACTTCCATCGAAGAACAATTTCGTAAAAGCACTCAGGAAAAAGCATCCGAATATCACGACAGTGGTGCTCAACGTGAATGATAAAAAGACAAGCATGGTGCTCGGAGACAGAAACATCACGCTTTATGGCAAGGGTTTCATAGAGGATAAGCTGTGCGGCTGTACCTTCCGCATCTCACCAGGCTCGTTTTATCAGGTGAATCCGGTACAGACGGAGCTTTTATACGAAAAAGCCATTCACGAGGCGCACCTCACCGGCAAAGAGCGCGTAATTGATGCATACTGCGGCACCGGAACCATAGGCATCATAGCAGCGAAAAATGCAGGTGAAGTCATCGGGGTCGAGCTAAACCGTGATGCAATCCGCGATGCAGTCATCAATGCAAAGCGAAACGACATCAGAAATATCCGCTTCTACAATGATGATGCCGGAAAATTCATGGTCGAGATGGCACAAAAGGGTGAGAAAGCGGATGTTGTCATAATGGATCCTCCAAGAACCGGCAGCGACGAGGCATTTTTATCATCTGTTGTCAAGTTGTCACCGGAGAGAGTGGTGTATGTGTCATGTGGTCCGGAAACACTGGCGAGGGATTTAAAATACCTCACAAAGCATGGGTATGCAGTGAAACGCGCAACACCGTATGACTGCTTTCCATATACAGAGCACATAGAGACAGTGGTCTTACTTTGCAGATAAAAGGCAGGTAAAAGGTCAATAATAGTATTCCAATTCGCCGTCAAATGGTGTAGAATAAAAACTACTTTCCATGTATACTAATGAATGATTACAGCCCATATACGGAGGATAAATATGAGAACGCTATATACATTTGACAAACACAACTATTCCGATGATATGGAGGTATTTGAGCGCTTCGCGGTGCGCGCGGTTATTATTAGAGACGGAAAGCTTGCCATGCAGCAGGCCGGTGAAGGCTACTACAAGATACTGGGCGGCGGCATCGATGCAGGCGAGACCAACGAGGTGGCGCTGGCACGTGAGGTGCGCGAGGAGGCAGGGCTTCTTGTCGTGCCGGAAAGCATCAGGGAGTGTGGCAAGGTCATAGAAAAGAGACGCGATATATTTGAGGCTGACAAGATATATTACTGTCACACCTACGTGTATTTCTGTGATGTGAAGGACGAGCATGTGGCAGCACAGATGACAGACAGCGAGATAAGGCTTGAGTATCATCTGTCATGGGCTACGCCGGATGAGATAATAAAGGCCAACAGCGCTTTTCTTGATAAAGAATGGATAGCAAGAGACACTAAGATTGTTGAGTTGATAAAAGAAATGTGTTAAAATAATGCCTGGATGTAAATCCGGGCATTTAATATAAGGAGAAGCAGTATAAATGGATAAAAATAAAATCAAAAATAAATTAAAGGATGATCCGGCCTTCACTCTTGAGGTGCAAAACCCGGAGGTTGAGGCGCTGATGACACAGTATTCAAGCGACAAAAAGGCGGAGACGCTCAATAAGCTCATTGAAAAATGCACTAAGAGCAGATTCCTGGTACCTGCAAATGTCGGAGAGAACAACAAGCCGATTCCGCTATTTATTAAAAACGGTGAGGGAGAGACTTTCTTGCCGATTTATACATCAAAGGCGCAGATTTCTAAGGATCATCCGTCACCATGCATTGTAAATATGCCGTTTCTTGCAGTCAACAATATGGTGGCAAGTAAAGAGTTAAAGATTGATGGTATCGCATTCAACCCGTTCACTCACAATCTGATTTTCAAAAAGCCTCTTGTAGAAAAGATTGAAGCAGTGGAAAAGGCCAGAAGAGAGGGACATCCTACATCACCGACAAAGGGCAAGACTGTACAGATGACAGCAGAGCAGTATGTCATCTTTGAGCGTATGCAGTATGAGCATATTTTCCTGCCGGCAAAGATGTTTGAGGGTGGAAAAGAGTTCATGGACCGACTAGCCGATGAGAAGGAAAAACTAATAGATGAGCTGTACGAGGAGGCATATCAGCAGAAGCGTATGTATCCATATATGGAGGAGGATTTCTCTGTTATGTCTATGCAGATTTCTGATACGCTTAATGTCACCAGAGTTGATTTCCCGACAAGAGATATGGCTCCAAACTGCGCAATCCGTGCTTATCTCGTGTGGGATGATGCTGCATCACAGGGCAGATATTTTGTAATTGATGCGAAGGGCGATAAAACTACTGAGCTGGTTGAGATTACAGAGGATCACAAGCGTCTTGGATATGGAGCTGCACCGGTTGAGGGAGCAGAGCTTCAGACTGTTCTTGACCTGGTTAAGAACAGTGCAGAGGAACAGAATTAGAAAAGTAATGTAGGGCATGATATATAAGGGAGGTCGCGTATGAAGGAGTTTTTAGGCAGAATCAAGGCTGATTTTCTATTGTCATCAGTGCTTTGCATAGCGCTGGGACTGGTGTTTATCATATGGAGAGCTTCGGTGCTCACGATTGTGGCCAATGTGCTTGCGATAGTGCTTATCATAATCGGAGTGGTCTACATGTGCAGCTATTTTTTGAGCATAGTCACAAACGGGCTTTCGGCACTGCTTGGACTTATGGTTTTAGCAGTGGGCATATGGTTTCTGGTGCAGCCAAAGGTTGTTGTGAGCCTGATACCAATAGTCATCGGTCTGGTGCTCATTTTTCACAGCATCAGGAGCATTATTGAGGCAGTGGATGCCAGAAAATACGGTTACGGAGGCTGGAGTGTCGGCCTGATTTTTTCAATAATCAGTCTGATTTTTGGAATAATCTGCGTGACAAATGCATTTGATGTAATGAAAACAGCCACTGTTGTTGTCGGAATCATATTGATTTTCAACGGAGTGTCCAATATCTGGATTACAAGCCGTGCCACAAAGGCTGAGAGCGCCTACAACAAGCAAAAGGAGTTTGAGGCAACGTTTGTTGAGGATAGAAAAGAGGACAATTAAGCAGTAACAGAAAGGCGGCAGAATGCGTCGGATGGAGTTTAAGATGGAGAGACCCGGACTTACCAAGGTCGGTGACCATCTGAAGGTAACAGAGAGCAAGCTTCCGACTTCATATTATTATACGATAGAGCATGCAATTGCCATGTCGGGAAACTACGTGGTCAGCGAGAGGCTCAAAAGCCGCGAGGGCGATGTCGTGGATGTGAGGGAGACGGAGAAGGGCTACTTTGTCACGATGGAGTTTGATGAGTAATGACACAGCAAGGTAAGAATGCAATAGATCTGGTGCTCGCTGAGAGCCTTATAGAGCTTTCGGCGAAAAAGCCAATCGATAAGATTACAATTAAAGAGATAACGGACAAGGCCGGAGTTATCCGCCCCACGTTTTACAATCATTTTCAGGACAAGTACGAGCTGATAGAGTGGATTATCAAAAACGAGCTGCTTGAGCCCATCAAGCCACTGCTCAATGCCGGAATGATTTTTGAAGCGATTGTGCTGATGCTCAATAATATCTCGGCAAACAGTGTTTTTTACAAGAAAGCACTAAAGCTGGAGGGGGCTGTGACGTTTAATCAGATTGCCATGAAGTGCGTCTGCGAGATGTTTATGAATATCATAAACGAAAAGAGTACAGGAAAGAAATCCAAATACCGCTGGCTCACACCGGAGGTGATTTCTACATATTATGCGCAGTCGTTGTGCTTTATCACGGAGGGCTGGATAGCCCAGGGCATGGATGATATTGAGCCGAAGGAGATGGCTGAGGCATACATGTATCTGATTACACGCTCTATGGATGATATACTAAGTGAGCTGTAGAGGACAATTGTCATGGAAAATGACGGCTTAAGCAAACTCATAAAGCAGAATCATAAAGAGGCATGTGTTCATATAAATATGAAAATGCTGTGAAAAAGTGTCAGAAATCAAATACAATATCATATATGTGTCATATCGGATATACAAATTGATGGATTTGTATATCTCACATGACAAATCGAAGAGATTGAATATTTATTTATTCGGTCTTTTTTTTTATACTTCAATACGAAAAAAAGAAAGAGTGGTGAATCTAATGATTAAATTTGGAAAAGGAGTCGTAAAACATCGTGTGCTGATACTGATAGTTGCATTTGCACTGCTTATACCGTCGGGCATCAGCTTTATCAACACGAGAATCAACTTTGATATCCTTTCTTATCTGCCAAGCCAGATAGAGACTATGAAGGGTCAGGATATCATGGTAGATGAGTTTGGAACCGGAGCGTTGTCATTTGTGATCTTAGAGGATATGAAGGATCAGGACATAGAGACTCTGGCAGATGACATAGAGGACCTTAAGGGTGTAAATGATGTCATCTGGTACGGAACAATCGCTGATTCCACATTGCCAAGAGAGGCAATTCCGGATGAGGTGTACGACGCATTCAATAACAAGGATGCAAACAGCCAGCTCATGCTTGTCACCTACAGTGACACAATGGGTTCGGATGAGACAATGGAAGCCGTCAACAAGATGGATAAGATGGTGAAAAACCACTGCTTCGTAGCAGGAATGGCAGCGGTCAACGCAGATACAAAGACACTTGTTATGCAGCAGGCTCCTATATATGTCATCATAGCAGCATTGCTTTCAATGCTTGTCATGGGAATTACAATGGATTCAATAATTGTTCCGATGTTATTCCTCCTAAGCATAGGAATGGCTATTATCTATAACCTGGGAACAAACTTTATACAGGGACAGATTTCATACCTGACACTGGCACTGACAGCAGTATTGCAGCTCGCCGTAACAATGGATTACTCGATTTTCCTCTGGCACAGCTATCAGGAGCAGATAGACAGATATGACGGAGACAAGAAGCGAGCCATGGCACATGCCATTTCCCACACAATTGTCTCAGTAACAGGAAGCTCAATCACAACAATCGCAGGCTTCGTAGCCCTCTGCTTCATGAGCTTTACACTTGGACTTGACCTGGGAATCGTAATGGCAAAGGGCGTTGTATTCGGAGTTATCGGATGTGTAACAATTCTCCCTGCACTGATTCTTGCATGTGATAAGGCAATCGAGAAGACAAAGCACAAGATTCTTATGCCGGATGTTTCCAGGATTGCAAGCTGGGTAACAAATCATTATAAGATACTTGCAGTGATTTTCATCGTAGTGCTCATCCCGGCAATATACGGATACACTCATGATCAGGTCTACTATGACCTTGCAGGAACCATGCCTGACAGTGCATACAGTAAGCAGGCCAATGAAAGACTCGACAAGGAGTATGCTATGGGTGCCACACATATCATCATCGCGCCGAGCGATATGTCAAAGGCAGACAGCATAAGCATGATAGATGATATCAAGAAGGTCGATGGAGTAAAGCTTGCGGTATCACTTGACTCAATACTTGGACCTACAATACCGGATGATATGGTGCCGGATGAGGCAAAGGAGATATTCAAAAACGGTGATTACCAGATGATGCTTGTTTCATCAAAATATGCGACAGCATCTGATGAGGTAAACAACCAGATTACAGAGATTAAAAAGATAGTAAAGAATTACAGCGAGGACGCAATGCTTATCGGTGAGGCACCTTGTACAAAGGATCTTATCACTATCACAGATACAGACTTCAAGCGTGTAAGTGCAGTATCAATCGTATTGATATTCCTTATCATCCTCGTAGTATTCAAATCGGTATCGCTTCCAATCATACTTGTAGCGGTCATCGAGTTTGCAATCTTTGTAAACATGGGAATTCCGGGATTTACAGGAACGAAGCTTCCGTTTATTGCGAGCATCGTAATCGGAACCATACAGCTTGGTGCAACGGTTGACTATGCGATACTTATGACCACAAAGTACAGAAAGAACAGATACACCGGAATGGACAAAAAGCCGGCAATCACAAAGGCACTTGCAGATTCGACAAACTCAGTTATTGTCAGTGCACTCTGTTTCTTCGCCGCAACCTTTGGTGTAGGACTTTATTCAAACATTGATATGATCAGTTCTATCTGTATACTGCTTGCACGAGGCGCAATCATCAGTATGTTTGTAGTAGTATTTATACTTCCGTCAATGTTTATGATTTTTGACAAAGTAATATGTGCCACAAGCGCAGGCTTTAAAAACAAGAACCTGACAGCTTAGTAATCTGATTAATCATAAATGAGGGATAAAATACTTTTTGACCCTCATAACATAAAAATATGACCTCAAAAACAAAATCAGGAGGAATAAGACATGAAATTACCAGAATTGAAAGAAAAGTTAAAAAGTAAATATATTGTCCGTGTTGTAGCCGGAGTCCTCACAATAGCACTTGTAGGTACAGGAATCGGAGCAACAGCGGTTTTTGCCGAGAAGGACAGCACAGCAGTCACAGCCGAGGCAGACAGCACAACAGGAAGCAGCAAGGATGCTGATGACATAGCAGATAAGCTCATGGACAGCGTATCATTAAAGGATAACGACGCAGACAAGGACGAGAGCGTATATCTCATCTCAGATGCAAACGGCAACGTAAACAAAACAATCGTAGTAGATCACCTTAAAAATAAAGACAAAAAGGATACCTTGGAGGATGCTTCAAACCTTTCAGATATCGAGAACGTAAAGGGCAAGGAAAAATTCACACAAAGCGGTGATAAGCTCACATGGCAGGCCGGCGGAAAGGACATTTACTATCAGGGCACAGCAACAGAGGAACCACCTGTAACACAGAAGGTTACATATTACCTCGATGGAAAAGAAATCTCACCTGAGGACCTTGCTGGAAAATCAGGAAAGGTCAAAATCCGTTTTGACTACACAAACACCACATCATATACAGAGACAGTAAATGGCGAGAAGCAGACAGTTTCCGTACCATTTGCAGCAATAACAGGACTTGTACTCGGTGATGGCTTCGAGAATATCGAAGTGACAAACGGCAAGGCTGAGGTAAGCGACTCATCAAGCGTAGTGCTCGGCTATGCACTTCCGGGCTTAAAGGACAGCCTTGGAATCAAGGACGGAGATCTTGATGGCGATGTAAATATCCCTGAATACATGGAAATGACAGCAGATGTGGAGAATTTCTCAATGCCTGCAGCCATGACCTTCGTGGTAAACGCATCTGATTATGTAAGCACAGACGGAATTGACACATCAGACCTCGATGACATGATAAATGACTTAAAGGATGCCTCAACACAGCTTCAGGATGGTTCAAAGACACTGGCAGAGGGTACCGACACACTTGCTGACGGACTTTCAACATTGCAGAGCAAGCTCGGCACATTCGCATCAGGAGTTGGCACACTGCAGAGTGGACTTAAGACATATACTGATGGTGTAAGTACATTAAGTGGTGGATTGAATACACTTGGAAACAGTACAGGAGCCCTTGTGTCAGGAGCAGATAAGCTTAATAGTGGAGCAGGTCAGCTTGCAAGTGGAAGTGCAACACTTAAGGATGGACTTAAGGCGTATACAGATGGAGCCAGCACACTCAATGGTGGACTGAATACACTTGGAAACAGTACAGGTGCATTAGTTGATGGAGCAGATAAGCTTAATAGCGGAGCAGGCCAACTGGCAAGTGGAAGTGCAACACTTAAGGATGGTTTGAAATCATATACGGATGGAGCAAGTCAGTTAAATACAGGCTTGAACCAGCTTAATGACAACACAGGAAGTCTTGCAACAGGTGTGACCAGCCTTAATGATGGGGCAAAAACGCTTTCGGATGGTATTAATGCTGCAAACAAGGGCGCAGCTGGAGTATCTGCAGGTGCAGCACAGCTAAAGACAAGTATTGATACGGCAAAAACAGGAGCTGATTCTCTTGCAGCAGGAGCAAAGCAGGTTGATGATGGAATTGGTCAGTTAGAACAGTCTTTATCAGATATGCCTGAAACAATCAAAACCAATATAAATAAAACTCTGGAACCACTGAATGAATTAAATGTCGGAACATTATTTAAAACTCTTGGATATATTGATACAGATAAGATTACAGCAGACAATGTATCAGCAGCAGCGGATGCAGCAGTAAACAATGCAAGAGATATAATAGATGCTTTGACTAATATGCAGAATCAGAATCCATCTGCAACTTATAATCAGATACTTGTTGGTCTGTCTCAGGGACAAGGTGCTGTAACAGTATATTCTGCAGTGAACCAAAGTGTAACAGACAGTGCTTCCGCAGTGAAAGCTTTAAAAGATGGCTCAGCAAAGGTATCAGATGGTGCGTCATCATTAGATGCTGGTTTAGGACAGTTGTCAGATGGAGCATCTGAGTTGTCAAGCGGAGCTTCTGATTTAGCAAAAGGAACTACACAGCTTGCAACAGGAGCTACAGAGCTTCAGACAGGCACACAAAGTCTTGCAGATAAATTACCAGAGCTGACAAAAGGAATCACCAGCCTTGTAAATGGTTCAAACGAGTTAGTTAAAAACAATGATACACTTAATGTCGGAGCAACAGCACTCAATGATGGAGCAAGCCAGCTTTCAGCCGGAACACAATCACTCATGAACTCAGTACCGGCGCTTACAAGTGGAATCAAGCAGCTTGTGGATGGCTCAAATACATTAGTTGCAAACAACGATACATTAAATGCCGGAGCAACAGCACTCAATGCCGGAGCAAGTCAGCTTTCAGCCGGAACACAGTCGCTCATGAACTCAGTACCAACGCTCACAAGCGGAATCAAGCAGCTTGTGGACGGTTCAAATACACTTGTAGCAAACAATGCACAGCTCAACAGCGGAGCATCACAGCTTGCAGATGGAACAAATCAGATAGTTTCAGGTGTTGACCAGCTCACAACAGGCTCTAAGACACTTTCAGAGGGTGCACACACACTTGCAGATGGTATGGTACAGTTCAATGAGGAAGGAATCAACAAGATTCTCGACGCATACAACGGCGACTTAAAGCCATTCACCGACAAGCTTCAGGCAGTAATTGATGCAGGTGAGGAATATCAGACATACTCAGCAATTGCTGATGGACAGACGGGCAGCGTTAAGTTCATATATAAATTAGCTTCAATAGATGCTAAGGCAGATAGCGACAAATAATTATAATTAACAGTTACGGATGTTTAAATATCATGGGAGGCAAAAATGGGCTGGATAGAATATCTGTTAATCGTGGCGGGAAGCTCGCTGGAGATTTTCGTTGCGATGGAATGTCAGGGATCCCTGATCCAGAAAGTAAATAAGAAACAGCTTACAGCCATTTGCTTCATAGTTGCAGTTTGCCAGTTGTTAGCAATGTACATCGGATATTTTCTGTCAAGCTTTCTTAATGGGAAATACTCGGTGAAGGATGAAGCACTTTTAGGAGAGATAATTTCTATCGGAATACTGATAGGACTGGGGATCAGGCTTATAGGAAAGGCTATAAGAAACGAAAGGATTGAGGAGCATTGTCAGGCACAGCTTGACATGAAAAGAGTGTTAAGGATAGCTGGAATCACCGCATTTTATACGGTTCTTGCAGGAATAGCATTCGGCTTCCTCGGTACCGGACTTTTCACCATTATGATAATGGTGGCGCTGCTCACTGTCATCTGTATAGTGGCAGGCATTTACACAGGATATCACTACGGTTTCGAGCAGAAGACAAAGGTATATATCGTGGGGGCGATACTCTTTTGGGCGGCTGGAATTGATGTGATAGTAAGGCTTGTAAGTGCAAAATAATGCATAGGGCTCTGTTTGTAAGGACAGGGCTTTTTTGCTGTCCATTGAAGTATGAAATCCTTTGCTTGCAATGTCAAAGTAAATGCTATAGAATATTTTCATATCAAATTAAACGCAAATGAGGAGATTTAAAATTATGAAACAGAAATTGAGAAACCTTTCGGCACCGGCAAATATAATATTTGCCATTCTTGCAGTTTTTATTTTCATTGCACCCTTGCAGTGGAGCGGAAAAGTGCTGGGACTGATTCCGGGCATGGAAAAGGCGGATGATTATCTGCTGCAGGCTATTGTGGAGACCGTTGTTTTAGTTATTTTTCTTGGCATCACATATATATTTGGGCTGTGGGATATTTTTAAGGAAAATGCAGCAGGATGGACTAGAAGCTTATACACAGGTGGTTTTTTCATAGTATATTGTCTGTATGCTGTTGTTTCAGGCATATATTTGTGCTTTTTGAGTGAGCATGGTGATGTGAAGGCATTTTACAACATTATCTTTTTCTTTATCGCTGTCTGCCTTGTAGGACTCGTTGAGGAGCTGGTGTTCAGAGGAGTGGTGTTTAATCTGCTGCTGAGAGCTTTTCCAAAGACGAAAGGTGGAATCACAGGCGCCGTAGTTTTGGGAGGAGTACTGTTTGGATTGATGCATTTTTCCAATATGGGCGCAGGGGTTAAGTTCAGCAGTTGTCTGATACAGGTTATTTCAGCAGGTCTCATGGGCGTGCTGTTTTGTATGATATACGCGTCTACACGCAATTTCTGGATGCTTGCCATTTTCCATACTGTTGTAGATATGGGAGGACTTTTATCATCGGGAATATTTGAGGGAGGAGGAGTGGCCGACAGGATTAATGAGTTTTCGGCAATGAACTGTATCGCGTTTATCGTGCTCGGTATTCCTATGCTTGTTATGCTGCGTAAGTCAAGGCGTATCCGTCTTGAGATGCTCTACAACAATGTGACTATCATAGATGACGAGAGAGAGGGCGCTAAGCTTGCAGTGGTTTCACTGGTGCTTGGTATCTGCAGTATTATTTTCTCGTTTTTTGGATATCTGATGGGACTTGGAATTGTCGGCATGCTTGCTTCAAAAATGTCAAAAAAGGCAAAGCGGTATAACAATGCAATAGCAACTGCCGGTATGATTACATCGATAATAGGTTTTGTACTGTCGGTCATCTGCACGATTGGCATGATGGTGCTGTTTGCAAGCGGCATGTACGACAGGCTTGTTAATATGTCGATGCTGCAATAATACGAAGCAGACCTTTGAATGTGGCATAAAGTCTACATTCAAGGGTCATTTTTTAAGGAGAAATCATGAATATTTTACTGACAGCAATAAATGCAAAATACATACATTCAAACCTCGCAGTTTACTCACTGCGCGCCTGTGCCGGGGAGTACAGGGATGCTGTGGAGCTTGCGGAATACACGATAAACAATCAAAAGGATTACATTCTTGAGGAGCTTTACAAGAGAAAGCCCGACGTACTTTGTTTTTCGTGCTATATATGGAATATTGATTATGTGACTGATATTGCACGCGAGTATAAAAAGCTTTGTCCGTCAGTGCCGATATGGGTTGGAGGCCCTGAGGTGTCTTACGAGGTGGAGGCATTTCTGAGGGAAAATCCATACATAGACGGTGTGATGATAGGCGAGGGAGAGGATACCTTTAGAGAGCTGTGCGGTTACTATGCGCATAAAAGAAAGCTGAGTGATATTGCAGGCATTGCCTTCAGAAAAAACAGCACAGGTAATAGTACAAGTGTGAACAACATAGGAGGCAATAAAGCCGGTGAAATAGTATTCACAAGTCCACGCCCAATCAAAAACATGAGTGAAATCCCATTCTGCTATGATACTCTCGATGATTTTTCAAACCGCATCATCTACTACGAGAGCAGCAGGGGATGCCCGTTTTCGTGCAGCTACTGTCTGTCATCGGTGGATAAGACACTGCGTTTCAGGAATACGGAGATTGTCAAAAGGGAGCTTAAGTTTTTTATAGACCAGAAGGTGCCACAGATTAAGTTTGTGGACAGAACCTTCAACTGCAATCATGCTCATGCCATGGAGCTGTGGCGCTTTATAAAGGCAAATGACAATGGTGTGACAAACTTTCACTTTGAGATATCAGCGGATCTGCTGAATCAGGAGGAGATTGAGCTGATTTCTGATATGAGGCCGGGGCTGATACAGCTTGAAATCGGTGTGCAGTCCACAAATGAGATCACGATTAAGGAGATTCACAGGACTATGAAGCTTGAGAGGCTTAAGGAGGTTGTGAAGCTCATTCAAAGCGGCAACAATATCCATGAGCATTTGGATCTGATTGCAGGGCTGCCATACGAGGACTATGACAGCTTTGGGAGTTCCTTTGATGAGATTTATGAGCTTAAGCCAAATCAGCTGCAGCTTGGGTTCTTAAAGGTACTCAAGGGTTCGTATATGTTTGAGCATGCCGCGGAATATGGTATTGTGTACCATGACAAGCCGCCGTATGAGGTCATGTCCACAAAATGGCTTTCGTTTGATGATGTGATAAAGATTAAGCGCGTCGAGGATATGCTTGAGGTTTATTACAACAGCGGACAGTTTGAGATTACGATGAAGCTCATGGAGTGTATCTTTGACAGTGCGTTTGAGTTTTTTCAGAAGCTTGGAAATTTTTATGAGGTAAACGGCTATTTTGGAATGAGCCATTCGCGCATCAGAAGGTGTGAGATATTGCTTGAATTTCTGGCTTTATACCTGCATGGCTGTGACAACGATGCTATGACTTCTGTGGTATTATCCGAAAATGACGGAGATAGAGATAATACTGATTTTGATGAAAATGCGCAGATTTACAGCATGATTCAGGAGTCACTCATCTTTGATTTGTATTATCGTGAGAACTGCAAGAGCCGCCCGGTGTGGGCCACAGATATAGGAAGCTTCAAGCATATGACACATGCATACTGTAAGAATGGAAAGCTGTCGCATGTGGAGCCGTTCCACTATATTTTTCCGGACAAGCACACGCGCAAGCTGGATGAACTGCCAAAGTATCATAAGGAGCCGGTGTGGGCGCTTTTCCACTACGACATGAGAGACCCGCTTGACCACCAGGCGCTGGTGGAGTATGTAGAATAACGGTAAAGCGATATGGCTATAGCGGAGTATATAAAATAGCAGTAAAGCGATACGACTATAACGGAGTATATAAAATAGCAGTAATGTGATACGACTATAGTGTTAAAAGCCGGGAAGGTTTACGGACTAAGAAAAATGAGCAACATAGATAATATAAAAAATTACACGGTGATTGACCTGGAAATGACAGGTCTTTCAGCTAAAAATGACAAGATAATAGAGATAGGTGCGGCACGTGTGAGGAGCGGCGAGATAGTTGATACGATATCCACACTGGTAAATCCGAAGCAGCATATTCCACAGCGTGTGCAGGAATTAACGGGAATTACCGACAGTGATGTGGAAAACGCGGCAGATATGGACGAGGCTGTGGATAACCTGCTTAATTTTATCGGAGATGATATCATACTCGGGCAGAATGTGACCTTTGATTACAGCTTTTTAAAGCAGTGGGCGGTAAATCACAAGCGAACTCTCTCGCTGAATGCATATGATACGCTGAAAATAGCCAGAAAATGTCTGCCTGCTGAGCAGTCGAAGAAGCTGGAGGATTTGTGTGAGTATTTTGGTGTGAGCAGGGAAAATGCCCACAGGGCGCTCGATGATGCGATAGAGACAAAGCAGATATTTGAAAAGCTGCTTGCACTGATGGATGAAAAGGGAGAGCCGGTGGAGTCAAAGCCACTTGTATACAAGGCAAAAAAACAGACACCTGCCACAGCACATCAGGTCAGACAGCTAAAGGAGCTGATGGCTGAGTATGGGATAGCAGATGTCATATCGTGGGACAACCTGACCAGAAGTCAGGCCTCAAGGCTGTACGATGAATATCGCAGTAAGTACATTAATAGGTGTGAGGATGGCTCGGAATAAGTTTTAATACAATAAGCTATAATACAATAAGCTATAACGCAAATAAGCTACAACGCAAATTAATTACCAGCCGAGGCGGTATCAGTCTGTAGGCTCTCAAGCATAGAAACGATTCCATCCCTTGAAAGAGAATTGAGCTGCTTTGCTTTCTCGATAAGCTCCGCAAGCCGGTCAGCTTTTGACATGCTGATGAAGGCGTTGGCTAACAGACTGTATACGTTCTTTGAATCGGCACCCTGCTCCACTGCAAGCTCAAGCAGTTCATTGCCCAGCGATTCATAGCCTGCCTCCTTAAGCCTATTGTAATAGTCTGGCAGCATTGAAACAAATTTCGTGAAATTATCATCATATTCAGACAGCTTTTTAAAATTGAGAATGCCATATTTAAGCTTTAAATCAGTGTTTGTCATTCCGGTGAGATTGACAAGGGTTTTATCCCTTAAATCATTTATTTTATCATTATTTAATGGAAAAAACTTTTCCGGTATGGTAATATAACACAGGTCAGTGGTATCTCCGCGGAGGGTTGAGTTGGCCTTACGCTCCTTTTCCCAGAACTCCTCGGTGACCTTTGCCTGGGCAGAATCAGCTCTCTTTATGGCAAAAGTAATCACTGCAATAAATAAAATGAATAAAATTAGACAAATTGGAATCATATGTTGGAAAATCCTTTCTCATATATGAAAATAGTATAACTCATTTTTGGACAGAGGTGAATAGTATGTACGATTTTAATAAAAAAAGAAATCAGAAGGTGGTTGCTATAGTGATAATAGTGGTTATAGCAGCGATGCTCGTGACAACATTTGTGTCAAGTCTTGTATAGCTTTTCTTGAAATATGGAAAAAATATGATAATATGATATAAATGCAGTTCAGTTAAGAGGATGACAGGGGCGCTTTTAACAGCCTCAGGAAAAGGAAGCGGAAATGAAGATTAATAAAAAAGCATTATTACTGGGTACAATGGCATTTGTGCTTGTGGCAGCATCAGGCATGGTAAGTGCATATGCAAGCGGTTCGTCAGGCACAAAGAAGGCAAAGGTACAGACAATTACAGAGGGTGTGTGCATTGGCAGTGTGGATGTAGGCGGTATGACAAAGGAAGAAGCAAAAAAAGCAGTTGATGCCTATGTTGACAGCATAAAGGATACATCCTTTTCATTAAAGGGCGCCAATGGTTCATTTGATGCAACCGCACAGGAAATGTCTGTTTCGGCGGACACTGATGCAGCGGTGGACGAGGCTCTTTCAGTGTGCCATGAGGGTAGCCTGATTGACAGATTTGTGGAGTCAGAGGAGCTCAAAAAGGGCAATGTTGCCGTCAATATGTATCTGTCGGTTGATAAACAAAAGACCGCAAAGATGATTTATGATAAGAGCGACGAGCTCAATATAAAGGCAGTTGACAATTCGCTGCAGAGAAACGGTGACAGCTTCGATTTTGTCCCGGGACAGGAAGGCAAAGAGGTTGATGTGGTAAAATCTGTCTATGCCATAAATGATTTTTTGCAGAATAGCTGGGATGGCTCGGTGAATGAGATAGAGCTGGTCACAAATACGGTCCAGCCGAGGGGTTCAAAGGAAGAGCTCTCAAAGATTAAGGATAATCTGGGAGGCTTTTCTACCGATTTCAGCAGCTCGGCAGCAGGGCGTGCAACCAATGTAAAGAACGCGTGCAGCCTGATAAACGGCAGTGTCATATATCCGGGTGAGCAGTTCTCGGTTTACGAGGCTATCAGCCCTATCACAACTGACAACGGCTATCAGATAGCAGGCGCATACGAGAACGGTCAGGTAGTGGACTCGGTAGGCGGAGGTGTGTGTCAGGTTGCGACCACTCTCTACAATGCGGTTATAAGGGCTGAGCTTGACATAGTGCAGCGCTACAATCATTCCATGATAGTAAGCTATGTAAAGCCATCTGACGATGCGGCAATTGCAGGAACCTACAAGGATCTTAAGTTTAAAAATAATCTGGACAATCCGGTGTATATAGAGGGCTATTGCAGTGGTGGAGTCATCACCTTCAATGTGTACGGAGTGGAGACGAGACCGGCAAACAGGGAAATTTCCTTCAGGAGTGAGACACTTTCCGAGGAGGATCCGGTCACGCAGTTTAAGTTTGATGCAGGTCAGCCGGTCGGTTATTTCAACACCGAGCAGTCTGCGCACAAGGGACTTACAGCAAGGCTTTGGAAGACGGTTACAGTCGATGGTGCAGTGCAGAGTGATGAGGTATTCAACAACAGCAAGTACAAGTCATCACCAAAAATCGTGACGGTTGGTACGGCAGGAGCATCAGCAGAGGTTGTTGCGCAGCTTCAGGCGGCGGCAGCGGCTAATGATGAGGGCTCGGTTAAATCCATTGCTGCGTCTGCGGCAGCAGCGGTTCAGAGGACGTACCGCGGAATGTCGGGCTTGTGCACGCAGACTCACAACAGGCCGCCTGCGCCTATGCCGCCCGCGCAG
>ENA-OROO01000595-OROO01000595.1-human-gut-metagenome-genome-assembly--contig:-NODE-595-length-22480-cov-6.831349_pt1 | contig 22480 bp, 35 predicted proteins | sample MGYA00242130_ERZ509052 | MGnify/ENA primary metagenome ERZ509052 (study PRJEB26280, sample SAMEA2338730) | human gut metagenome | biome: human gut; feature: human-associated habitat; material: faeces... | reverse complement strand
GCCGCCGTCTTTCGAGCCTCAAACGGGAGTGTAGATTTCTTTGCCCGTTTCAGATCGCGCAGCATAGCCGCAAAATCGGAGGGCTTCATCTCGTTTAGACTGGCGGCGATATTGCGGGCGTACTCGTCCACGAACTCCGGGCGAAGATACTTCGCGCCCTTGTCGGTGGTGGCATGGTAGCCGCCTACGAGATAGTTTTTCGGCAGCGTGGCCGGGGCGGGGGTGTCTGTGGTGGTATCTGCGGTAATAGCGTCTACGGTGGGGGTCTGCTCGGTGACAGACGTAGTGTTTTCAGCGTCTTTAATCATGGTTAAATTCCTCCTTTTGAATAACTACGGCGACATAGCCGTTGACATTTTTAACATCGAAAAAAAGCTGACTGTCAATAGGGCCACGGTACATTTCAGCAGGTTGTATCACGCATTTTTCCTTGCCAACAATCATGGGGATAACCTGATCGAGACGCAACTGCTGAAATACGTCATCGCCAAATTTGGCTTTTAAGGTTTGATCGGCGGTTTTTAAAATCAGACAAAGCATATTTTTTTCCTTTCGAAAACATGATTTTGAATGGATTATGGTAATATCTTATCAAAGATTCTCAGCAACTTCGTTTATGATATGGCAGGGAATATTGCTGCTTTAGCAACCTCATTGTGGCATTTCAAAGCAGCTGAACCTTCGTCAGAAGGTGCGGGGGCAGCGCTCTGATTCTCCAGAGCAAGATCAATCGCATTTTTCATTTGTTTGTTCCTCCTTTCTGACAGTTGGGCGAGTTCTGGATGTAGTAGGGCCTGCGGCAGTGGTAGTCGTAAGCCTTGGCTACGGCTGCGTCTACTGCGTCCCAACAAATTGCCTCGGTGGCAGGGGCAGTATTGACAGTATCGCCATCAATGGAGACAATACGCTCCACCGCAAGGACCACCTTGTCATGGTGACGGTCTGCGGTAATGACCACATCCCCGACCCGAACGGGAATGACGGCGTGATCGCCACAGGCCAGATCACCACGATCAAAGACCTTGATCGCCCGCTTGGCGTAACCGTTCTTGTCCGCAATGATGCGGGCGAAGCCGGTGTTTGTGTAGCTTCCGCCACACTCGGTCAGACAAGGCATTCCAGATTTGCTCTTCATAATAATCATGTTGTTTTCCTCCTTTTTTTGTGGGAAGGGTTGTCCTTCCCTGCTGTCAATAATCAAGAACGCATTTTGAGGGGTGTGTAAAGCAATTAGAAAAAAATTGTCGATTTTTTTCTAATCTTTTGAAAGTGCGTTTTCAAAGCGGGAGAAAAGATTGCTTCGAATTTTCCATCTCTGTGACCCAATCGGGTGTAGGCGGGAAAATGTAGTCGGTAGCGTTGCCGTGGTTGATGGTACTGCCGTCGGCCTTGTATTCAATAACATTGTGAATACGCCGAAGAAAGGCTTTCCATGTGGCTGGTTCTGTCGTTTTTACATTGGGGTATTGTTCGCGGAGGTCAATATTGGAGATAATGTAGACCTCCTCATAACAAGCCACGCGGTTTGCGTATCGTGCCGGGAGTGAGATAGGGTAGCCGTCAAGGTAGTTGAGCATATCACCTATCATTAGGCTGCTGCGGAACTCGTCGAAGCACAACACGGATTCGCTGGCATAGCGGTCAAAAGGGTGGTTATAATCAGTCACACGATAAACGCAGCCGTAGCCGTGTTTGTCCATGACGCTGCGCGTCTTTCCTGTCGCTGTTGGGCCGAAGATATATGTGGTCGTGAGATCACGCCATGTTGCCCGGTATTTATTTTCCAAAATATCCTGTCGAATTTTGTCCATCCGAGAAATCTGAGCAGCATAATCCGGATTTGCTGACATGATCTCCGCGTTGCTCATGCCGTCCGCAATCATTTCATATACTGCGCCAATATCGGTGCGGTAGCCCTGCCCCGGTTCATCCGGCAGCTCGCCCCATTCCTCGAACGTATCGGGGACGCTGGTATCAGACTTGGCATCATTGGCCCACTTGCCGGACTTCTGAACATACGACTTGTTTTCGGCAGCAGAACCATGCGCCTGTTCGATGTGAGCGTCAGGGAACAGCTTTTTTATGCGACTGAACCGGGCGGGGGAGCGCAGTTGTACAAAAATGTGCGTGTGTGGGGTCTGGGCCTCAAGGCCAATTTCATCGGCCATGCACCAATAGATAACAGATTTCAGCTGGGCCAGTTTGACCTTGAGTGCGTCGTGGTCTAATTGTTTGTCCCGCGGGTTGTTGATCGTTAGCTGAAATTTCCGAGACTGTGTGTCGGCCATGTTCGTCACCTCCTTGCTTGCTTCTATAATAATCTAATCGCGGTTTAATTTGATCGCTGGGAGACAAGGGTTCTTGCCGTTTCAGCAACACAGGAGTTTTGCTACAAAACTACAAAAGTGTCCGAAAGGTAATACTAGCTTTCGGACACACCGGGTTTTAGCACCGCAGGGGAAACGAACACGCCCACAACACAAAAGGCCGCAGCCGCCGCTTCGCTCGTCGCTCCGCTTTGGCGTGCTGGCCTTTTTGTGTCGGTATCGGCATGAAAGCCGATACCCTATAACGGTGGGTGTTTGGCGGTGCTGTTACTGGTAGATTGACAGATACAAGTGCTGTCCGCCACAATGATTGCAAGGATATACTACACAGTCGTAAAAACCAAATTTTACGGCGGTAGGACAACTGTTATGTTCATTTAAGTAAGCATCAAAGTCGATTTTCAAGGATTCAATGTCTGTATCAAACGGGACGCACGCCGATACCGTCCAAACACGATGGTATCCTAAGTCCCTGATTTCACAGCCGTCTGATGGCTCAAAGCCACACATCAGCAGAAACAGAGTCAGTATACGCGTGGCAATCTCATTGATAAAAAACTCATTCATATAATGAACTCCTCCGGCTGAATAGGAATATTCCGATCAACACCGTGGATTTCAACACGGATGCAGTTCCGACCCGCATTGAACACAGACACGCCACCGAGGAAGAAATAACCACCGCGAAGATAATCGGGTAGCCGACCAAGAAAAGCGGCCTCTAAATCGGCATACTGCTTTTGCACGTCTTTGGGCCTAATGGCCCCTCGTTTCAGTAAGCCACTTGCACCCAAGGGAATTTCGTATGCAAATGTAATGCGCCCGTTTGCCATGCTTATCCGCTCACTTACCCGTTGACAAAAGATTGCCCGGGGTTCAGATGGCGGCATCAGGTTTCCGCTTGATCCGACAGCCTGCGCACAGCACCAAACGATTTCAGAAAAGTTAGCATAATCAGCGGCATAATTAAAATACAGCGCCTTGCTTTCCTGAAACTCATTGATAGCCGTCTTTTTAGCCCAAGGGCCAAATCCGTTTTCCTTGCAGACGACACAACACGACCAAACGCATATACCGGCAACAATGAGAATAAAGCACATCAAAACCAACAATTTCATGTTACGGTTCTCCTTTAAAATAAATTTCTATATTTTCCCGATGGGCCTCCACAGCACAGACGGAAAGCCCATCCGGGAGCAATAGATTAAAAGTATGCTTGATTTTTTCTCCGTCGATAGAAACGGAATTTTTAGGACGAGGCCCACGGTGCTTATATTCATACCCCCACAAGGCCAGTGAAACACGCCAGCTACCGTCTTGCATCAGCACAGGGCGGATTTCCCGCGCCGGGTATTTGATATATGCGATGGGCTTTAAAGCCGGAGGGCGGGGGGCGTGGTTTACCACATCCCCCACGGCCACGGCAAGCTGCTGTCCGTTCATCAAAGGTCAATGTCGTCGCTACCAGCATCAGCAATCAGACGAATAGTGCTGACCTTACCGTACTTGTTATACAAAACTTCAATGTCCATCCCGACGGCAGGAACAAAAGACAGATCGTTCAGCTTATTCTTGGAAAGGAAAATACGGTCTCCCGTGCAGCCCTCTCCGCGCTGGGGCGGGATTTTATCGGTGATGTAAATGCTCACGCCCTCAATGGTATCGCCCTTTTGGGTGGTAAAGTTTTTGTGTTCGCAACCGATGATTTTAGACATATTTTAGTCCTCCTTAATATTCTTGTATTTGATGCGCGTCCGCACCGTGCGTTTGCTTTCGAAAGCCGGGACAGAGGAGGGAGACCCCTGAGGGCCTGTCCCCCTGTCTCTACTTAAATTATACGCTTATTCTTTGATGGAAACGGCGAGCACACGACATCGAAAGTTGCCATTCTGTCAATTTCCGCGAAAAACCTCTACGAGCTGCTTCACGACGGCCATCTGACGAAAGGTCAATCCGTTCAAGTCGAGAAGATTTGCATCTGCGGGGTTGGCCGACCCGTACATCAGGTAATACGGCGTGGTTTCAAACTTTTCGGCTAAGGCATCAAGCATCTCCTGTGACGGGCGACGATAATCTTTTTCCCAACGGCTAACAACAGACTTATCTACCTTCAGGAAGTCTGCCAATGTCTGTTGGGATAACCCACGTTTTTTGCGGAGGTCTTTGATACGCTTGCCAGTTGTAGAGGGGACGGTGTTGTGCGAATTTTCCATGATTCTATCTCCTATAAATAGGAGCTTGACGTCTTGCTCCTGCCAGCCGCCGTTGCGCAGACGGTAGCACAGAGGTGTTGGCAGTTGTTGTTTTCCCCCTGCACTATATAACTGGAATAAAAATGGCGGAAGTTAACCTGATTTCAAAAAAATTTCAAAAAAATAAAAAGGAGGCCCGGAGGCCTCCTAAATACTCATAGAAATTTATTTGTTATCTGGTTTCAAAGCGTCGCGTATTTTCTTAACGTGCCCCGATACAGCCGGAGCACTTATCCCTAATTTATCTGCTATCTCGCGCTGAGAATATCCACACATCATATAACCGAAAATCTCACGCTGTCGTTCAGAACTTAGTTTCCCTTTGAGTTCTGCTAAAGTGTCCTCTGCAAATACTCTCGCATCGACAGAAAAAGAATCAGCCTGCTCATTGTCAATTCTGTTTTCATCGTCATCTATTGATTCGGTCTTGATAGGCTTCTTTGAGGAGTTGGAATGATGGTAGTAATCCCGGTTTAGTAATCTTCTTGTGCAGCGTTTTATAAGGAAATCAGCCATAGGATAACCATACTCTTCTCCTAAAGCATCTTCGACATTTGCTTTGAGTTCATCAACGGCCTTTGCCACATCCAGCTTCTCGAAGTCACCATCGTGCGCTTTATCATAGGCATCAATATAATCCCATATTATCTTATCACAATATCTGTCTAAACTCCTCTTAAATTCTTCTTGAATGGGTATCCAGTACTTGCGTTTGTCGTCTGTTACAAACTCAAGATAGCTTCCATTCACATAGTCATTGTAATCATTACTCAATACGGTGTCGGTGACACAACGAACCACTACGTCCTCATCTGCGGGGTCTCCTAATCTGGCGATTCTGACACCTTTGGCTCCCACAAGATTTAAATATTGTAAAATGCCTTTAGTGGTGCTTTCTGCCGTCAATGTGTACTTTTCTGTATCACTTTTCTTGTCCCAATCCAAGAAAAGGCGAACGAGAGCAGCTTGTGTTTCCACTGGTGCTATTGGTTCCTTAGGCACGGGTGAAGATAAGTTGACTGGTAAAACGGGGGCATTGGGAATCATACAATCAATATCTACAATTTCTTCTTCGCCGTCTTGCGAAAGGCGGACAGTGTATCTCATACCCAATCGGTTGCCATTGCTGGTATCAATGATGGGAACGGATTTGATGATCTCTTTCTTTGCAGATTCGTCCATAATAACCTCCTGATAATATGATAGCTTAATTATAACATAAAGAGGCTAATTGTGAAGCATAATTTAAAAGACCGGGGGCGATTTGCCCTCGGCCTTGAGGATTGAATATACACTTTCAAAATAGTATCGGGAAAAAGTGCGGGTATTTCAGAAAATCAAACGGCGACGAGCGACGGGGAAACTGTAAAGACGAAAAATAGCAGCTCACTTGAATAGTGAACTGCTATAAAGTATAGTATTAGGATTTATGTCATCATTAAGAATATTATATCTGGCTCAATCAAACAATAACTCAATCAACCAGTGTATAATAGGTGGGCCTACAACAAAAAATATTACTCCAGCAACTAGTATAGCCCCAACAAATGTAATCAATCCAAGCATAAACGTGCCTCCAGTCTAAAATTTATGCCAACTAATATAATAATGAATAAAATAGCAGCCCACTTGAAAGGTGAGCTGCTATTTTCAAGTTTAATTGTATTTAACCAACAATTTCATAGGATGGGGTTTCATACTCCTGCTCTGTCCCTCTGTCACCAACGCCATAATCCTTGACTTCGTTAGTAATATGTGCATCTGAATACCCGTTCTTTGAGTCCTTGTCAATCAAAGACGGATCATCGTTTCCATCAAAGGGCTCTTCTGTATTTTCATCAGGAATACCTTTAATTTCTGTACTGCCTGTCTCTCCTGTACCTGCTTGGCTGTTATCAGGCATATAGGCCTCTCTCCATGCAACGTACTGTTCAAAGCCATCGGCAGGCAATACTTTTCCATCATATTTAGGCCTCGCCACTTCGTCCTCTACAAGCGAATAGACGTTAGCGTCTACCTGTGTACCAATGTCCTTGGCGGGCAGCTTCAAAAAGAGGTCTCTATACATATCATCAGGGAGATTTGCTTTTGCATATCTTTCTGCGTCGTACATTCTCTTGAATAGTTCGTGCAGTTCTTCCTGAGTCAATTCCACCGGCTCTTGCTTTGGTGTATCTTTTTCCGCCACAACGGGGGTCAATTCCTCCTGCTCCACGGTGTCCTGTGGTTCTACGTCCGCGACGGGTTCTTTTTTTCCGCAGCCAAACAGAGAGAACACCAGCAGCACAGTAAATATAAGGGTCAATATCTTCTTGCTTTTCATACTCAACGCTCCTAATAGTATGGGGAATATTCCGCATAATAGTACAATAGTATTTTATGGGATAATAGGTAAAAAGTCAAGGAGTTACGCCCATGATTTCCTTTGCCCCATTGAGGAAAATACTATCGGAGAGGAAAATAAGCACCTATTATCTGCGGAACAAATGCGGTGTGCATAATCTCGATAGCAAAACGATACAACGGCTAATGAATGATGAGTCTGTCTCAACGTATACCATTGATGCGCTATGTAATATTTTGGGCTGCAACTTCACCGACATTATGGAGTTTCACCCGGATGAAATAAATGACGAGGACACCGAGCAGGGCTGATTTATCAGCTCTGTTTTTTTGTGGGGACGAGTAACACGACGGGTACTGTCCCGTCAAGGTCTACACAAATTTTTGTTTCAAAATTTTGTTTGCGCGTGGCCTACGGCCAACCTTGACCGCGCCTGTCCCCTGTCGTGTGTGGCGAAATCAAGCAAAGCAAGCAAGCAGCTTTGCTGACACAACACTACACATGATGGAGGAATGTACCATGAAAGAGACTACCAAAATGAGCCGAGCCGTCAGCCAGTTAGAGCATATCTATAACAGTCTGAACACGGACTTCTTTTCTGCGGAGCTGCCCGTGCCTATCATCACCGTGCAGAGCAAGCCGGGGACATACGGCCATTGTACCACGGCCAAGGTTTGGCAGCGTAAAAATGGCGGTGCGTATGAGCTGAATATTGCCGCAGAGGTTTTGAACTATCCGATTGAAGAAACGCTGGACACGATGCTGCATGAGATGGTACATCTCTACTGCCGGGAGAACGGTATTAAAGAGGTGAGCCGGGGCGGGAAGTATCACAACGGAAGATTTAAGGCGATAGCCGAAGCCCACGGGCTGACCTGTGTTCCGTGCGGTCAATACGGGTGGAACACCACGCCGGGAGAAAACCTCGTTGAATATGCACTTTCAAAAGGCTGGAATGAAATCCGCATCGGACGAAGCAGCGTTGTTCCGGGCGTTCGTGTAGGGGCTGCGGGAACGAGCCACGCGGGAGGTGTGACCGCTGGCGGTGAACGCAGACCCAGCAGCACAAGAAAGCTGCAATGTCCGTGCTGCGGCAACAGCGTGAGGGCAACAAAAAGCGTGCGTATCATGTGTATGGACTGTATGCAGCAGATGACAGAGGCTTGAACGGAGCGGCTAAGACCCTCGGAAACGGGGGTCTTGCTTCTGCCAACGGAAAAACGTATACTAAAGCCGGGAGGGACAGACGATGAAAAAATATTTTGTGTATAAGGTGGCGGTGCTGTTGCTCTGCACCGCGTTATTGACTGGCTGCGGCCAAAAGGACAAGGCTGCTTTGCCGGAGGATTTCCCGATAGATTTTGTATTCAGCAGCGGCGTAGGCGCGTGGGCGACCTCTATGACGCTGGAACAGGACGGAGCATTTTCGGGGGAGTATTACGACGCTGATATGGGTGTCCGTGACGGAGATTATCCGAACGGAACGGTTTATATCTGCGATTTTTCGGGGCGGTTTTCGGACATTGAAAAAGTGGACGAGTATAGCTATTCTCTGACGCTGGCGGAGCTGAACAGCGATTATGAAGCCGGAAAAGAATGGATAGAAAACGGGACAAAAAATATATCCTCCGAGCCGTATGGCATGGAGGACGGGGACGAATTTATCTTATATCTGCCGGACACGCCGATAGATGGATTAGACGAGGGATTTTTGAGCTGGTGGCCGGGACGCTATGCGTTGGAGGGTCAGCCGGAAACGCTGGAAATGTACGGGCTATATAACGTCAAAATGGGCTATGGTTTTTTTGAGTAGTTTTGAAAGTGTAGTTTCAAAGTTGGGAAAACGCAGCAAAAATAGAGCGTCAAAAAAGTTCGTTTTTGATACCCGAGTAACCGCAAAAGAGCGGATTACACGCATTTCCTCTAATAACTATAATTTTTTGATATTTTTGTCATTCGCCTTTGGTAAGGATGAGGTCGGCGGTTCGAATCCGCCCAGCAGCTCCAACATTTTCCGCCTAAATCGTAAGGTTTGGGCGGATTTTGTTATGACTTTGCAATTTTTTGTGACATTTGACAAAATCGGCGAAAGGCGAATTTTTTAGAAAAACCGACACAAAACCGACACCGACATACAAAACTAAGCCGAACAGAGGTTATCCCTGTCCGGCTTTTTTGATTGCTTCCTGTGTAATTGCGGCGGCCCGTTTCATGCTTTCTTGATCTGCGTGTGTATACATTCTCAGCGTGACCGCCTTATCGCTGTGTCCCAGTACCTCCGAAACACTTGCTACATCAGCACCGTTGGTAATGGCAATACTGGCGAAGGTATGGCGCAGCTTGTGCGGATGCAGATCGGGTATATCGCTGCGCTCGGAGAGCTTTTTCAGGTAGCGCGTGGGGCTTTGCGGGTGCATTGGCTCCGGGCTGCCCTCCTTCGTGAACACAAAAGCGCTCACCGCTTTCTTTGCCTGCTCTATGCGGAGCTGACGCAGGAGAGCCATCGTGTCATCGCTTGCATAGACAACGCGAATACGTCCGCTTTTGGGCGTGTCAAGATAGACACCTTTCGCCGCTGTATAGCAAAGGTTTCCGGCAATCCGAATTTCGCCTGTTTTGAAATTTACATTTTGCCATTTGAGAGCGCAGCACTCACCCCGGCGGATGCCGGTATCAATCAGAAGTCGTATTAACGCCTGCCACTTCAAGGGTTCATCCTTTAGCGTGGCCAGTAGCCGTTTTACTTCCTCTGCTGTGTATGCCGCCGGCTCTGATGCCTTCACTTCATCCTTGCGAGGTTTCGGGCGTTCCACTTTATCCATGGGATTCCGGTCGATCATATCCCCGAGGTAGGCCATCTTGAACAGCGTGTGTAGGATCGTGTATGTTTTGATGACAGTAGCATGTGCCTTGCCCTGCGCCTGAATATCCAGCAGCAGCGCACTGATCTGTGCCGGCGTGATCTCTGGCATTTTCATATCACCCAGGGCGGGGTAGATTCGCCGGTCAAGACAATTCTGATAGCTGGAGCGTCCGTTTTCGCTCATTGTGACGGCCTTCGCAGGCATGAACACCCGCTCCCCATACTGACGCAGGGTCAGTATCTTGGCCGCTTCCGCCGCCTGTTGAGCGGCCTTTGCCGCGGCTTCTGCGGCTTCCCGTGCGTCCTTCTCATGCTGCTCCGCGCGGCTTATGGCCTCGCCTGTATCACACTGGCGCTCAAACTCTGCCGACACAGCGGCAAGCTCGCGCTCGATGGCCTTTTTGCTCCAGCCCTGCGGCGCGTACCATCGACGGGTAAGACGGGACTTACCGCGGCCACGGCTGACGCTGATCTCATAGAATACCTTGCCGGATTTGGTTGTCATTTTCCGGGTAGACGGCATATCAGGTCGCCTCTTTCTTCGTTTTTCTCGTAACCTTCTTCTGTACACCTTTCAACGACTGCAAATAGGCTTCTTCCACAGGTGACAGGTTATCTTGCAAGTACTTCTTGTATTCGGCTTTTGCCTTCTCCATCGCCTGTGCGTGGGATACACGTCCAGGGCCGTCCAACAGCTTTTCACCTGTGGAGGAGAGGATCGCGTCCAGTTGTTGGATGTAGTCCTTCATGTGCATGGGATTGCGCCGCATAGCCTGTATTTCCGCAAAGTCGAAATATCCGGATACCAGATTATTCAGGATTTTCAACTCATCGCCGTCTAAGTAATTCTTGGCGATACCGATATCTTTCGCCGTGGGAAAGTCACCGGGAAAAGACTTCATCCCCATAAACGGCTTTGTGGCGTCTGCACGGTCATATACGACCTCCGCAGCGGTATGGCCGTGGGCTGCATAGTGCAGCTTATTCTGCACGATCTTGAAAAACAGAACGGATTCCTGACTTTTGGGATCATAGTCTACGCTGGTGGCGTACAGATCCAGCACCTGACGGTACAAGACTTTTTCGGACGACCGAATATCGCGGATGCGGTCAAGCAATTCTTTCCAGTAATTGCCGCCGCCCAACTGCTTCAGGCGGTCATCGTCCATGGCAAAGCCCTTTATCATGTATTCCTTCAGGCGCTCCGTGGCCCACCGGCGGAATTGGGTGCCCCGAATAGACTTGACCCTGTAACCGACAGAGATAATCACATCCAGATTGTAGTAATCGACTTGGTAGGTCTTTCCGTCTGCTGCAGTTGTTGCAAATTTTGCAACAACTGATTCTCTCTCCAATTCTCTTTCGTCAAAGAGGTTCTTGATATGCCTGGAGATAGTGGACTTGTCACGATCAAACAGTGCGGCCATCTGATCGAGAGTAAGCCACACTGTTTCGTTGTCGATTTTTACATCAATATGCGTCAGGCCATCTTCAGACTGATAGATGATAATTTCGCTTTTATTCTCGTCCATATATTTACCCCTGTCTTGCTCCATGCTTCGGCATGGGGCTTTGTTTTTTGCGTAGCGTCATTGTGGTTCGGTATCAGTGCTGCTTTAATCCTCAACGCTCGTTTTTGCCTTTTCTCGTTCCGCAACCGAATCAATGAGCCTTTTTATCTCACACGAATCTTTGAGAGGGATACCTTTTGCATCTTTTATTACGACGCCTGTTTCATCCTGCATTTTAAAAAATAGTTCCAAAGAAGTTTTTAGTTGCTCCAGGGAGAGCCCCGTCGTATCAAACTTAAACCCCACCTCACAGTCACCACTATCACTCAAATCCACGTCTGTAACTTCCAAATGCCCCTCCCAAAAGGTGTCACCCTCCGTAAATGAAGCACCGGTTAAGTCGCCAATGTTACAGCCAAGCGCAGTTGCAATGCGAGCAAGTGTTTCATATTTTGGCTTTCGCAAATCTCTCTCCCATTGGCTGATGCTTTGAAACGGAATACCCATTTTTTGAGCCAGTTCGTTTTGGGTCATATTTGCTTTTTTCCTTGCCTCTTTTATACGTTCCCCAACAGTCATGCGCCTTCACCTCATTGAGAATGATACCATGTCTCAGAAATTTTTTCAAGCATTTGAATGAAAAAATATTGACTAAAGCAAATGATTGTGCTATTATGCGTTCATAAATCAAATGAGTGAGGTGAACTGTAATGCGTATCCGTATCAATCGAGAAAAATTTGCAGCCGCGCTTGCCCGGCTCGACATTACCGGCAACGAGCTAGCGGAACAAACTGGGCTTTCCCGCAGTACCATAACGGCTATTCGATCTGGAAAAAGCGTGAACAGAGAGACCGCGCAAAAGGTTGTGTCTGTTTTGGGAGCCGAAATCATGAAGGTGGGTGACTGAAAATGTATGCTGTGCAATTCTCAAAAGTATCCACGCCCTATCAGAAGATCCCTGATGCCTGCCGCAGCACCGGACTTAGCCAATACTATTTACGGAAGGGATGCAAGGACGGCACTGTCCCGCATATTCGATCGGGGACGGTGTATCTCGTAGACGTCCCGGCACTGTTGGAAAAGCTGCGCCGCGAGGCCACCAGGCAGATCGGTGGGTGATGAGGCGTGGGAAAAACAGGCCGCGCAACATGGTTTCGGATCTATCTCGGTCAAAAAGCATTTATCGACGGTTCAGACGACGCGGTAGTAGGACAAGCGCTGAAAGCAGCCTTGCACTACTTTTCCACGGGGGAGATTCGAACTCTCGACGGTGTCGCTCATGCGCTTTTCTGCTCATTCCGTGAAAGCGTAGATGAAACCCTTGCGGACTTTGAAGCCAAGAGCAAACGAAACGCGGAAAACGTGCGGAAACGATGGGATAAGAAGTTACCAAGCGATACGACTCGTATAGGTGGTAACGCCCCGTTACCAAGTGATACAGATAAAGAAGGAGATTCAGAAGAAGATACAGAGGGAGAGGGAGAAAAAGACTCCCCCGCCCCCGCGTCAAAAAATTATTCAGGCGACCAGCGCGTGTACGACCACGCCAGCGAAGCCTATCAGATTGCCAAGTATCTGGCCGATGAAAAGGCCGGGGACAATCCATGCAGGGCACAGCCTACGGAGACGGAACTGCAAAAGCAGGCGGCAGCGTTAGATGAACTGCACACCCAGAACGGGGTGGCCTGGGATGTGATGGAAGAGGTCATGTACCAATCGCTGGATCACGACTATTGGCGGCGACAGGTGCAGTCCGCCTATGATTTCAAGCGGTATTTCAACAAAATTCTGGCCGATGTATCTGACGGGAGGTGATATTTGTGACCGACTCTACATACGCCACACCCGTTGAACGACAGGAGGCGGCCAGCGCCGCGTGGCTGCACGATCTGGAGGAGCAGGGGCGATTATCTCGCACCGTCGAGGCATACGCCAGCACACTGGCAGACTTTACCAGCTTCTTTGGCGCGGATGAGGACAGGTCTGATATTCCGTCTTACGCTGAGGTGCTCCTTTGGCGGGGCAATCTTGAATCCCGCGGCTGCAGGAAGCGGACAATCGCTCAGTACCTGCGTCAGCTCCGCGCCTTCTTCGACTGGGCGTGCGAGCATGGCTGGTATCAGGCAAATCCAGTCTTGAAGCGCCTGATCCCAACGGTGAGCGACCTGCCGCCGGCGGAATATGTCACGCTCCACGACTGGCAACTCCGGCGGCTTTATACATACGAACGTCCCCAAAACGCCAAGGCCGCCACCTACCCACGGAATTACGCAATCGCGATTTTGCTTCTTACCACCGACCTGTGCAATGGGGAACTGCTGCACCTGACCCCGGCTGATCTACACTGGGCGGACAACGTGATTGCCGCCCGGGATGGTCACACTGGCGAAGTCCGGCAGGTGGCATTTTCAGACCTTGCCCAGTCCGCCGTGCAGCTCTACCTGGCCAGCGGCATCCGCCCGAAGAATCTTCCCGATACCGCGCCCTTGTTTGGGAACACCGCGCCCAAGGGTTCATTTGGTCCTCGTACCGGCGATGAAAGCCGTAAGTGGCAGCACGGTTCTCGCCAGTGGCTCTCCACATTGGTGGAGCGTCACGTCAGCGCCGTGGCCTTCGTTCGTGGTGTGCGCTGCGAGGAGCTGCGTCATGCTGCGGCTCAGGCCGAGTCGGCGGCCTTGTCGGAGGCCCGCGCTCGTCAGGCACGGCAAAATGCCTATCTGTTAGAGAGAATAAAAGACCGCCCCTGACCGCTGGGGTCAAGGGCGGGCAAATATTCAGCTTTCAGCATATTCCAGAATATCCCCAGGTTGACAGTCAAGCATAGCACAAATGCGGCCTATGTTTTCCCAAGAGACAAGTTCACCTTTGCGTAACTGTTGAATTGTGGCCTCGCCCATGAGCTTTTCTTGCCGTATTTTGTAGCTGGAAAAACCTTTCTTTTTCAACTCAGCCAACACATCGATTTTAAAACGGACAGGCATTTGTCCACCTCCTTTATCACCCCTTATTCTATCGCCAAATATGCACAGGTGTCAAGTGCATAATGTGTACACAGCAAGCACTTAAATCTTGTGCATATTGCCAATAGACATACACATAAATATAGTGTATATTTTAATCACAGCAAGGGAACAATCGAAAACAGTTCAGACACCGGCAATCGTTTGTAAGCAGTAACGACCGAGATCACGGATAAGGGCGGGACGGTATGCGGCAGTAGCAGCGCAAAGCGCAGACGCCTCAATGACCACCGCCGCCGGAGTTCCCCAAATTTTGAGGAGGTACATACCATGCTTATCAAAAATCTTGATTCCCAGATCCACGAGCTGCGGGAGCTGCGCCGTATGGCCGACGAGTTGGCCGCCGCGATCGACACCATTCAGGATGCCATCAAGGCCGAAATGACCGCCGCCGGCGTGGACGTTCTGACCGGCAGCGACTGGAAAGCCGTATGGAAGCCCATCACCACCAGCCGCATTGACACCACCGCCTTGAAGAAGGCCCTGCCCGACCTGGCGGCACAGTTTACCAAGACGAGCACCGTCCGGCGGTTCAGCGTTGCCTGAGCCGCACGGTCTGAAAAATTTGGAAGGAGGTGAAAAGCTATGGTGCTATCACGCCATGAAATGGAGACGGTCATCAACTTCAACGAAGCTGAGCCGACCGCCGACGTCTACACGCACAACAAGTCGCTGCGTCAAAAGCTGGAAATGTGGGCGCTGGACAGGCCCACGGATTGCCGACTTGTCCGAAAGGCCCATGACGGCAAGGCCGCCGAGTACATCGTGCCAAAGGCATGGCTGCGGGTCAAACCGCCGCGTGCGATGAGCGACGCGCAGAAAGCGGCACTCGCAAGAGCACGGGAAAAGGCCAATACCTCCGTGTAACGCCTCTGTGTGCAGTGTTTCAAGACTGTGCAAACCCAACCGAGGGTAAGTATATACCCCCCACCATACAGGGCGCGAAAAAGCCTCCGTCTACAAAGCGAAAAACAGGAAAGCGGTCTTGCATGGCCGCGGAAAGGGTTTTGAAATTGTTTTACATCAAGGATCAAGGCCGCCAAATCCCCATTGAGGATGGCGAGGGCGGCAACGTATTCACACAATGTGGAGACTGCGGCACAGAGTTCGAGGTCGATCTCGTGGAGGCCATACGCAACGGCTGCGACATCTACGCTTCTTCAGTCTATTGCCCGGCATGTAGTGCTAAGCGACTGAAGGCAAAGAAGGAGACTGACCGCGAAATCAAGCGCCTCGCCGAGCGATATGAAGACTGTGGCATCACTGAGGAAATCATCCGCAATTTAATGGACAAGAAAGCTGATTTGGATGACCGCGCCAAGCTGATTGGTATCCGGCTGGGGTTGGGTCACGAGTTTCACCGCGAGGAGCTTTTCTCCGTTGATGACCTGTGCCATGTCACCGGCGAAACACCGGAGGAAGCCCTGACGCGGATGCGAGAGGCCGGTGTGTCTCCCATCACGCTATCACCCGCGCCGTGGCTGAAGGGCGGTGTGTCGTGAGCTACTACCGCGTTTGCCGTCGATGCGGAGCCAACCTCGACCCTGGCGAAAAATGTGACTGCGGAGATGCTGCCGATGCTGTATCTCATCATGACCGCCGGAGCGTTCCAGCTTACCCGCTGGATGCTGGCTCTGCTGGATGCCATAGAAAAGCCCTCTGTGCCTACGCCGACCAAAGCACGACACAGAGGACTCTGAGTACCAACCACCACAGGGAGGCCGGTACAGCTATTGTACCAGCCTTCCGCCGATGAAACAAGGAGGAAATTATGATCTGTGCTTACGAACTCACCGCCGCCGAGCGGCATACCATCCGCGAAGGTCTTTACGAGACCATGGCCGACTTCGAGCGTCCCTGGCGTATGCTGCTGCACCTCTGGATGCAGTACTGGGGTGAACACCCCACGGACTATCAGGAGTGGGTACAGAACGATGCGGAGGCCATCGGCGATCTGCTCCTGACTATCACGAATGTGTTGGGAGATGCACTGGAGTCTTACCATCTGATGACCGGCGGCGAGTTTGAAGGCGACCGCGATCCCTGCGGCGCTTATCTGGAGGAGGCCCAGCGCGTAGAGAAGTCCCGCCGCATCGATGATTGCATCGACACGGTGCGACAGATGATATGTCAGTCCCGCACACTCTCCACAGCAGAGCGCGACGCCTTTCTTGGGCGACTGAACAACGAGATTATGGCTATGCGTGATAAGGACATTATGCAGGCTTTGGAAGAGTTCACCGCCGAGGTCAAGGACAGGGTCAGCAGCCGAGCAGAGTAACCCACCGCACGCAATGCACACAGAGAGAGTCCCTGCCATGCGGCGGGTACTCTCTTTCTTCTGCCCACAAGCAAGCATATCCACTCTCTCAGCAAAGAGCCACATAGCACGGAAAACACGCGGCACACTGCGCGGAAAATGACACGCAATGCCACCGCAACACTTAACCCCACCCCACTGCTTGGATTTGAAATTCGAGCAGTGAAAGGGACATAAGCGTGGGTCGGACTTGAAGTCCGACCCTTTATCATGCCATTATGCGCGGCTTGTACGACATAGACTAATCTCACACCAGGCGAACGCGGTCAGCCATACCAGTGCTCCATGCAGCATGCAGGGTGTACGCAGTGAAAGAGGGGGGTGGTTTACAATGCGGAGATGAAAAAAGTAAGTCCCCCTCCCCCAAACTCTCCCCGCCGGACGGATGTTCCGATTCAGAGAGGGTGTAAGGACTACGGCAGCCTTATTGCTTCAAGCTCTCATAAAGCAATAACTCAAAAGTACTTGACACTGCAATAACTTTTGCGTATACTGAGGATGAAAGGGGGCAGGATAACCGTGCATAAGATTTTCTTCTACCGTGACCGCAGCGGTAACGAACCTGTCTTCGAGTATCTGAAAGAATTGACTTCAAAAACAGATAAAAACAGCCGTATCAACGCCAATAAGATCAACGATTATATTGAAATTCTGCGCGTGTACGGCACGCAGGCCGGAGAACCCTATATCAAGCATCTCGACGGCGAGATATGGGAACTGCGCCCACTGCGAAACCGCATTTTGTTCGTTGCATGGACGGGCGACGGATATGTGCTTTTGCATCACTTCATCAAGAAAACGCAGAAAACTCCGGCACGAGAGATCGAGAAGGCAAAAAGAGAGCTTTTAGACCTGTTAGAAAGGGGTGCTGATTATGAGTAATCCGGCCATTGGAAGAAGCTGGGAGGATGTACGGACGGAGCTTTATACGCCGGAGGAGATCTCCGAGAGCAACCTGCGCGTTGCCTTGATTGGCGAACTTATCAAAGCGCGGCAGGAACAGGGCATCAGCCAGAAGCGTCTGGAGGAATTGAGCGGCGTCAAGCAGCCGGTGATCGCAAGGATGGAGGCCGGCGTCACCAGCCCGCAGATCGACACGATCCTGAAGGTACTGGCCCCGCTGGGGAAAACGCTGGCGGTAGTCCCATTAGACAACCGATGATCACGCAAAGGGAGAGGGCAAATGCCCCCTCCCTTTCTTTGTCAAAGTGCGCAAAAAATATCGAAAACCGCAACATAATGTTTTTGTACATATAATAATATCTATATCTTGTGCTTTCGCTTCGGCTTTGTTATACTGTACGCATGGGGATAACTGCATCGTCCCCCATGCTCCAAACTTTTGTTTGTGAGTTCATTCCTACCCGCGACCGCCGGCGGGATATAAATAGGCGGAAATTGAATACCGGCTGACGGACAGGAAGCGGAAACGTGCAAAACCCGACAGCGCATGGCCATAAAAGGGTGGCCGTAAGTTCCAAACGGGGAAGAAGGCGGAAGCTGCATTACCCAGCGGAGCGTGCGCATGGGTTTCGTGCGCTTTTTTATGTCCGTCAGCCAGTTTTATTTTTACAGGAAAGGAGCGTGCAGTAATGGCAGAGCTGACCCGCGAGGAGCAGGCAAAGGCCGCGCAGAGAGCGTATATGCGGAAGTACTCCCAGCGTCCCGAGGTACGGGAGCGAAAACGGCAGGCCAACATTGATTTTTGGGCACGGCGATATGCCGAGATGACCGAGGTGGAAAAGCGAGAGGCTGAGAAAACCCGTTGAGAAACAAAATGCCCCGTCAGGGCTGAAAGGAGCGACAAAATATGAGAACAGATTATTTCTTAGGCCAGAATCGCGGTGACGACTATCGCAACTCTATCAAAAGCTATTCACTTCAGGCGTGGCGCGATGCCGGCGGAGAAGATGGACACGAGCCGTACTTTGAAGAGGATGTGCAGCGCCGTGGCTTGGATTACTGTCCCGTGATACGGGTATATGTAGATGCCCGCATCTTCTCCGCATGGGAAGCGTGGAAAGCGGAGGCGGAGCGCGCCAAGCTGGGCGCGATTAAAGGAAAAGACATCTACGGAGGACTCGCTTTCTTTGGCGGTGTAGGGTATTCCTTTTCCGGCAATCCCGCCTTTCTCGTGGAGGAGATCCCCGGGTATGGCACGAAGATATGTATCAACGTGCTTTGTCCCAACGAATCGGAGTTTTGCCGGGCAAAGGCGGACGCGGAGGAAGAAGCTGCGCGCCGCAAACGACACGGCGTGGCAGTCAATGCGCTGAGCGACTCACAGCGTACCACCCGGTATTGCTCCCTCCAGAACCAGCGCAGCGAGTTGGAAAAGCAACTGGAACGCTGGGGGGTACAGTAATGCGGCGGCCCGAAACACCCCTGCGGGCGATCTCCGCCTACTGTCTGGCGGAATGTTGTTTGGGCAAGCCGCACCGTGTGGACGCCTGTCAGGAGCCGTCATGCCCGCTGTATGCGTTCCGATACGGGACTGATCCGTATAAAGAAGAAAGACCCGGCGGAGCTGTCAGCTCTCGCCGGGGAAGGGTACAGTAAGCGATCTTGTGTCATTCCTCGCGGTAAGCCCATCCCAGATACTTCCCGGAACGGGAGTAGATGGCATAAGCGTTGGGAGGGATGGTCACACCGGGAGGCGGAGGACCGCGGCGGCCTGCAGGTTCGGGACGTCCGGGAGCGGAACTGCTGGCGGTGTGCATACCAGCTGCGATGGCAGGATTACCGCCAGACATAGCCATACTTTCAAAAAAGTCCATAGTGATACCTCCTTACTGATTAGCTACCCTTTTCCAACCCACGCCGGCGCAACTCTTCAAGGACATCTTGGCCGGTGTATTGGGGAATTTCCTCATTACGAGTGGGTGTATATCGTTCCTTGCATTTTCAGAGTCCATCGCACAAAAGACTGCGCCCTTTTCAAAATCAGAAAGGCCATCAAAGAACACACAGAACACCCCATCAAATTTCATAGTAGCATAGAAGAACGCAAGGTGCAAGGCGTCTGCGGAAAATAATATCGCAACGGAGTTCCTGCAGTTCTATTTTTACACCATCGTTGGCCAATCGGTTGCGCAAACGTCAGAACTGATGCCCAGATGCTCCCTCGCGTGCGCGTGCGTTTATTCCGGGCGCAGTTCAGTATACTTCTCTATCATATCATCCTATGTACTTCATCATGTATGAGAGTATATGCGGGAAAGGGGTATGGGAGAGGAGTCACCGCGCCGCCCATGTTCCGAAATCGATCCGAAAAGGGATGAGGTCTTGTCGGACTGCATTTTTAGAAACCGACACAAAACCGACACAGGTATCAAAAGCCAAGAACTTTTAGGCTATAATAGAAAGCAACAAGACACAACAAGAAAAATCCCGCAACCATTGGAAATAAAGGGATGTGGGCAAAAAGGCACAATAACCAACGACAAGCCACAACAGCTTTTTTGTAATTGGTAAGGATGAGGTCGGCGGTTCGAATCCGCCCAGCAGCTCCAACATTTTCCGCCTAAATCGTAAGGTTTGGGCGGATTTTGTTTTGCTTTTGCAACTTTTCGCGTGTTTTTGCAACCTCGAAAAACGGCCTCGTTACCAAAAAACGGCGTTTTACCAACTAACCGACCAACTTTTTGACAAATAGAAAGCCCGCTATCCCTTGCGGCACAAGGGGTTGCGGGTTTTTGCCTTTCCAACTTTCTATCAACTGGCGGTGTATATCCGCTGGATTGCTGCGGCTGCTTGTTCTGAGGTTTTGCGTCCCTTGACGTAATATTTCAGCGTCATGGCAGGAGTCGTATGTCCGGCTTCCGCTTGCGCTAATTTTATGTCTCCCGTTTGCTCATACAAATCGGTGAGGACAGTTGTACGGAAGCGAATAGGGGTTATATTTTCTTCAAATTTCAAGTCCTTTTTTATGCGGTTACACATCCGCCGTACCTGCGTGTAGGAAAGCGGCTTATCACCGCCGAACAAAAAGCGTCCGCCATCCATGCAGAGATACGGCAGTGCAGCGGCGGACAGGGCAATGGTGCGTTTGCTGCCGCCCGTTTTCGTGTCCTTGATTTCCGGCTGGTTGCGGTTGGGGTGTGTAACGGCTCGTCGGACGTGGATTTCCATGCGGTCAATATCAATATCCTCTGGTTGAAGTCCTAACACTTCTTCAAGCCGGAGCGGGTGCATGGCCTGTATTGCCAAGTACATTCTGTCAACAGGGCTTTCAACGTCTGGAATATGCTTAACAAGATAGCGCATTTGCTCCACGCTATACGGCGGCGTTTCCTTGCTGGCCGCACCCTTGATTTTTATACGCTTGGATTTTAAGGGGTTTTTCAGCAGCAAGCCATCCTCAACGGCTGCGTCAAGGATTTGGTTCAGCACGATTTTTGCCTTGTCCTTGGTCGCCTTTGCTCCTGACATATGATTGAATAGCCGCTGCACATCATCGGGGGTTATTTCCTCGACGTTCATCCCGTCAAAGGTGGGAATCAGGTACAGCCTGATTTGCCGTTCGTAGGTAGTCGCCGTGACCGTTTCTATATTGGGCTTGGAATAGGTATGAAACCAGTTCCACGCATAGTCACCAAACGGATGCCTACCCGCGCTTTGCGGCGTACTGAGCAGCTTTGCTACCTTGTCAGCGAACTCCTGCATGGAGCTTGCGGTGATCCATCGTTTTTCTCCCGCTATCATAACAGGCTGATTTATTTTCGTTTTTGCCATCTCCGTATCACTTTCCGAGGATGGCGTGCAATCCGACTCTATGCGATTGTCAAGGTGCGGAAGCGTGGCCTGACATGGGCTTACTTCGTTGTTTTTATCATAGCACTCCTTGACGCTCTTTTCAATATAAGAAAGAAGCTGCGGGAGAAACGCTGCGGGGTCGCTGCTGATTGCGCCGCTGATTCTTTTCAAGTCCTCTGGGGATGGCATGGGGCATCACCTCCTTTCGCGGTAAATTTGTGAGCGGGTTATTTATTGGCGGTATTCAGAACAAGGTACCCATTGATGGCGTTCATGTGCCGATAGAACGCCGACCAGTCATCATCCGTCTTGATAGCGGCAAGATTTACCTTGATGAACTCCGTCAAAATGGACGGGGCTTTTTTCTTGTGGACAAGGCCGATTGCACGGGGGAACAATTCGGCAGCCGCCGTCTTTCGAGCCTCAAACGGGAGCGTGGATTTCTTTGCCCGCTTTAGATCGCGCAGCATAGCCGCGAACTCTGCGGGCTTCATCTCGTTTAGACTGGCAGCGATATTGCGGGCGTATTCGTCCACGAACTCCGGGCGAAGATATTTCGTGCCCTTTTCGGTGGTGGCATGGTAGCCACCTACGAGATAGTTTTTCGGCAGCGTGGGCTATCTGTCCGTTGACAAGGGACAGCACGGCTCCTATCTGCCCATTCAGTTGGAGCCGGACACGGTGATCTACTTCTGTCCCCAGTAGACGGAGTGAGCGTGTGTGAACACGGAAAGGAGACGACGCCATGCGTAAATGCCGGAAAGGGCTGGCGGTGATCCTTGGGATCGCGCTGGCGGCAAGCTGATCATCAAGCGCAAGAACGGCTGATCGACCGATACGCGGTTCGTCTGAGATCAATTTGCAAACACCTCATCTAAAATAGCCATAAGGCGGCGGACATTACCTGTCCGCCGCCTTATGGCGCGTATTCCTCCTTGCGGGGAAACCTCCGTTTGTCAGCCCCTATCGGCGGAGAGCGCCTTGTCGATCTGGGCTTGCAGTGCCTCCGCCTGCTTTTTTTCCGTAATAGCGCCCACGATGGGGTCGCCCACGATGTTGCCGTTCCTGTCAACCACATAGGTGGTGG
>ENA-OROO01000594-OROO01000594.1-human-gut-metagenome-genome-assembly--contig:-NODE-594-length-22541-cov-17.358979_pt1 | contig 22541 bp, 18 predicted proteins | sample MGYA00242130_ERZ509052 | MGnify/ENA primary metagenome ERZ509052 (study PRJEB26280, sample SAMEA2338730) | human gut metagenome | biome: human gut; feature: human-associated habitat; material: faeces... | reverse complement strand
GCCCGCGGCCGATTCGGCTGCGGGTGCGACCGCACAAACGGGCGATAACGCTCAGAAAGGAGGAGACAATGAATAAACTGCAACTGATCCTCAAAGGGATCGTCAAGGAGAATCCCACCTTCGTGCTGGTGCTCGGCATGTGCCCCACGCTGGGTACGACGACCAGTGCCGCCAACGGATTCGGCATGGGCGTGGCCACGATGGCGGTGCTGATCTTGTCGAATATCGTCATTTCGCTCATCAAGAACTTCATTCCCGACAAGGTGCGCATTCCGGCCTTCATCGTGGTGATCGCGTCGTTCGTGACCATCGTGCAGATGCTCATGCAGGCCTTCGTGCCGGCGTTGTACGCCACGTTGGGCGTCTTCATCCCGCTCATTGTCGTGAACTGCATCATTCTGGGCCGTGCAGAGGCCTTCGCCTCGAAGAACAATGCCTTCGATTCGGCGCTGGACGGTCTGGGCATCGGCCTGGGCTTCACGCTGTCGCTCACGGTCATCGGCACGATCCGCGAACTGCTGGGCAGCGGCGCCGTGTTCGGCTATTCGCTCGGTACGGCCGACTACATGCCGCTCGTATTCGTGCTGGCGCCCGGCGGATTCCTCGTGCTGGGGTATCTGATGGTCGTATTTAACAAATTAGCCAAGAAATAGTCATGGAGCAGATAACATACTTTGCAATCGTCATCGGAGCCATCTTCGTCAACAACGTCGTGTTGGCTCAGTTCCTCGGCATCTGCCCCTTCTTGGGCGTATCCTCCAAGGTCGAGACCTCGATGGGCATGGGGGCGGCCGTGACCTTCGTCATGGCGCTCACGGCGCTCGTGGCGTGGTCGATCCAGACTTATATCCTCGATCCGTTGCAGATCCAATACATGCAGACGATCGTCTTTATCCTGGTGATCGCTGCGTTGGTGCAGATGGTCGAGATCATGTTGAAAAAGCTCTCGCCGTCGCTCTACCAGGCGCTCGGTATCTTCCTGCCGCTCATCACGACCAACTGCGCCGTGCTGGGCGTGGCGATCCTGATGATCCAGAAGGAGTTCACGCTGTTGCAGAGCGTCGTCTATTCGGTCTCCACGGCCCTGGGCTTCGCGTTGGCGCTGGTGCTTTTCGCCGGTATCCGCGAGCGGTTGGAGTTGGAGGACGTACCCGAATCGTTCCGCGGAACGCCGATCGCGCTGGTGACGGCCGGCATTCTGGCCATGGCCTTCATGGGCTTTTCGGGGCTGGTGTAGATATGTCAAATCTTTAAAGGAAGCGGTTGAGTAAAACTCAACCGCTTCCTTTTTATGTTATCTGGTAGCTGTTTGTTCGATTGCGAGACGATAAAGATTCCATAATTCAGTGTTATTTACAGGATCTCCGATTAATTGTATCTGATTATTTTCATCTAAGAGGAACACATTGAAAAATGGATCGCTAAAATCGATATGCTTATTAAGATTTACGAACGAGTGTTTTTTATCAAGATATACGGGGAAATCGATTGGATTTTTTTCCAGTCCGTAATAAGTTTCTATTTCCATTTCATCCGGAAGGTCTATGATAAATTTAAAATGACATCCTTTCTGAGCTTGTGTAAAATTGATGATATTTTTATAAGCAGCTAATCGTGATACTTTGCACAATGTGCATTCTTGCGTACTCACATATACGATAATTTGACTTTTATTTGTTTTTTGAGGAGATGGGATAAGTACGGTATCTATTCCATTATAGGTCGTACAAAGGTTGTCGGGAATAACAATTGTCTGTCCAAGCATTTGGCAGGTGTGTTCTGTAATATACTTTCTCCGATGAGCCGCTTTGCAAGAGAGGAGGCAAAAACAGAAAATGGTCAATATATATTTTCCTATTTTAATCGACATTGATCGTTCGTATTTGAGTTGAATGTTCATTGCTGAGAAATAGGGCTAATTTGCATGAAGAGAGTGATGCGATACCCGAAAGGACAAAATCATCCGGAGATTCGATACTCAGACATCGAACATTGCCGGTAGGTTTGTCATATACTCCGATATTTTTCTTCTTGTTGTAGATAAATGTGAAAATCAGCCGGATGTCGTCCTCGTAGACATTGGCTGGCAACAATGCGTAGCGCTGGTAATCCTTTAAGCGGAGTATCGTTTCTACCAATTTTTCATCGTCGATGTCTTGCGGCAGATTCTTGGTTTCGAAATCGATTATGTAGCGTAATCGGACGGTTCCCGCCGTATCGATGGAGTAGATCTTGTTGTGTATGCTGTCGCAGTAGAGGATTTGATTCAGATATTTACTGAATGGGTAGTTGAATCGCATTCCCGTGTTGAAATGGGAGTTTCCGATTAATCTGATGAATTCGTATTGCCTATTGTAAAGAGCCAGTTCCGGAGTAGGTTTGCCTTGGTAGCTCAACTTTCCGATGTAGGAATTGGAACTCAATGGGTACAGATATTGAAAGGCTTCTCCGTGTGGTCTTTGGATCGGAGTGGAGGAGAGGAAATCGCCATTGATATCGTATCGAAGAATTTTTTGTCCGTTGGAATCGAATAAGCAAATCTCGTCGTTTTCGGGCCAAGCGTCCCATAGGGTGATATATTCATTGGAGGCCCTCCCTTTTCTCGATAGTTCGGAAAGCAGGTTGCCGTTAAGGTCGAAAATATAAGCACCCGTATTTGAAATGATGATCCATTTCTGATCTTGTATCCATGCGTTGGTGATATAGCCGAGTTGAATGGGAATTCCTGCATCCAGCAGTTCGAATTTGTGGCAGCAATCAACTGGTTCCAGCCGTTCGGTTTGCTGCGGGTTGACAGAGATAATACATCCTTCGCAATCGGACGAAGGTTTTCGGGTGCAACCGAAAATCAGTACCGTAAATAATACGGTACTGATAAATAGTAAATTACAAGATTTCATGATTCTTTACAATGACAACCTGTTAAAGAACAACAAGCATAATAACCGGATTGGCATGTTACTTCGCAAGAGACACCGCCTTCAACTCCTCCGACTCCTAGATCGCCGCTGATAGCACAAGAAGAGGAACCGGGGCCTCCGGAAAGACAACCATCTGTTTCACTTCTACATAAAACATTTATATTGGCTTGTGTCAATTGGGATAAATTGTTTTGATTGATTCCGGCTATGAAGGTCACGCAACAAAGTAGAAGAAATCCCATACCTCCGAAAATAGAAAGATTTTTTTTTATGGTAAATAAAATTAAGAGGGTTAATAAAATGATTGATTACAATTATGTATTGCAAATATATAAATAAATATTTATTCTGCAAGAATGTGTGTATTTTTTTATATAAAAAATAATATAATGCTTATTGATTATTTTAAATAAATTTATTTTTAGGGCTTGTATTGTTCAATGTCGTAACTGGTCGTGGTCGGATTATTTGTGACGAGAGGAGGTACCGAATAGTTTCTTCCCTAAAGTTGAAGTGAGAGACCGAATTATACGCGATGAGGAAGAGTATAATTCCGTTTTTTATAAAAGGTAGCTATATCTGACTTTACGTCCCGTCGGGTTTCCGAGTCGTCTCGCATGACTGACTGTCGAGGCGTTCGCGGCAGAGCCGCCCCCCCCCGTCTTGGGGGCAAGGCCCTCTTTGATAATCGGGCTTTGGAAGAGCGGCGGTGTAAAATGGGATATGGTTGCCTTATAATGCCCCCCCCCTCCGATCTTATTATTTGATGATATAGACCTTCTCGCCCTTGCGCTGCATGTGGAAGTGCTCGCGGGCGTATTGTTCGAGGAAATCGTCCTGTTTGAGTTGTTCGATAAGCGCACTGTCGCGTGCGATCTTCTCCTCGTAGAGCGCTTTTTCGCGCTCCAGCACCCGAATCTGGCTGCGGATCTTGAATGCGTGGATCAGGTTGCGGCCGGCGGCGAACGCCGTCAGCACGATGATCAGAAGCGTCGCTCCGATCCAGAATTTGCGCACCAGACCGCGTTTCATCGCGTCAGGGAATGTGCATGAATTTGTGCGTCTGGATCGAGATGTTCCACTGCGGATGGGCCTTCGCATATTCGACCAGCAGCGGCATCATCCGTTCGTAGACGCTCCATTCGGGTTGGAGGTAGAGCAGGCAGTCGTCGCCGATCTCGGCGGTCTCACCGATGACGATGCCGGTGCCGTGGTCGATGAAAAAGCGCCTGCCGATGGTCGCCGCCGGGTGTATCTCTATCCCGGTTTTACGCGCCGCCCGCTGCGATATCCAGCGTGCGAGGAAGAACATCCTGCGGCGATAGCACCAATTGGCTCTGCGGTGCATTCTTATAGCTTTAAGACCCGGATAGAGGAAGAAGATTTCGAGCGCGCTTCTCGCGGCGGGGTCGCGCCGTTTGAAGGTGCTTATATCCTCCCTGAGCCTGTCAAACATAAATATCAACTCCTTGAGCTCGGATAAAATTGCTGCCGCGATGCGGCGTTAGTTGTTTGGAGTGCGTATGCGCTGTTAATAAGTCTGTGCATTTTCGCGGGCGGATTATATCCGTCCCCACAGCCGCTCAATATACAAATAGCATACAAAAAGCCTCCGTTATCCTTACGGACAACGGAGGCGCCTGAGCGCGGTTCCACTCCTGTTTATATCTCTGCGCGCAAATACGCGCCCGGCCGATAACGGTGCCTTCCGCGCAGGGATACTGTTGTTCCCCCTGCGTGCTGACGGGTGCATTTCGCCTTCATACGGCAAGGAGCTTTCTCAGCTTCGGGCTCCCTCTCTTTTGCCGCGAATATCCGGCTACTTCTCCCGGTAAACGCATGTTATTTTTTGGTTTTTGTCAGCCGATATGACTTACATATCTACTAATCATTATATTGAAATCACTTGGAAAAGTCAATAAGTTTTTTGCTGTCCACAAAATATGTGATGCCCGAAACGACCGTCAGAACGGCGGTTATCCAGAGCATGATATTCGACACTCTCGCGAGAGTGAACCAGCCGGCGTTTGCAAAAATATCAAACGTCGCGTCAAGCTCGGCAAGGAGCATGATAACAATAGTGAACACCATCTGGCTGACGGTTTTCGCCTTGCCCCAATAATTTGCGGGGATAACAATGCCCTGCGCCGTGGCGATAAGGCGGACGCCTGCAACGGCGAACTCGCGGGTGAGGACGATCATGACGATCCAGATGCTGCACCAGCCCTCGCGCATGAATGCGAGCAGAGCGGCGGTGGTGAGCATTTTATCGGCGAGCGGATCGAGAAGCTTGCCGAAAACGGTGATGAGATTATTCTTTCGTGCAATCTTGCCGTCGAGCATATCGGTCAGCGACGCGACCGAGAAAACAGCGAGCGCGACTATGTAATGATAAGGGAACTCAATAAGCATAAGCGCGAGATAAATGGGCGCGAGGAACATTCTTATGAGCGTCAGTTTATTGGGCAGATTCAGCTTCTGCATTTCAATTCCCCTTTCCGGGTTTATTTTACTGTTCTTCCGAGCAGGTCATATTCGTTGACGCCGAGTATCTCGACATCGACGAATTCGCCTTCTTTTATGAAATCGGGCGAAGTGAAGATTATCTTGCCATCGATATCGGGCGCGTCCATATATGAGCGACCCGAGTAGCTGTCGGTATAATCATCGTAGCTCTCGTTGAGCACGCGCAGGGTCTTGCCGATCATATTGTTGTTCTTCTCGGTCATTATCTCATACTGATCCTGCATGATGACTTCGGCGCGGCGGGATTTGACATCGTCGTCGACCTGATTCTCCATCTTCGCGGCGGGAGTGCCATCCTGCGGGGAATATTCGAAGCATCCGAGGCGCTCGAACTCCTCCTCGTTGACGAACTCGGCGAGCGTCTCAAACTCGTCGTCGCCCTCGCCGGGGAAACCGACTATAAACGTCGTGCGGATAGCAATATCCGGCATACGCTCGCGCAGTTTTCTTATGACCTCGCGGGTCTCTTCCGCGGTGCTGTGGCGGTTCATCGCCTTGAGGATTTTATCGTCCGCGTGCTGGAGCGGCAGGTCTATATAATGGAGCACCTTGGGCTGGGAAGCCATGGTGTCGATAAGCTCGTCGGTTATCTTATCGGGATAGCAATAGAGCAGGCGTATCCACTCGATGCCGTCGATCTCGCAGAGCAAATCAAGCAGATGAGCGAGCCTGTATTCGCCGTAGATATCAATGCCGTAGGACGAGACATCCTGCGCGATAAGCACGAGTTCTTTGACGCCCCCATTCGCAAGGGTCTTCGCCTCTTCGACTATGCTCTCCTCGTCGCGGCTGCGGAAAGGTCCGCGGATGGACGGGATGGCGCAATAGGTGCAGCAGTTCGAGCAGCCCTCGGCTATCTTGAGATACGCCCAGTAATCGGGAGTGGTGAGCACGCGCTCGCCGCACATGGGAAGCTCTTTTTTGTCGGGGAAAACATTGGTCTGCTTGCCGTCGAGAACTTCGTCAACTATCTTGCCGATATCGCCGTTTGCGCCGATGCCGACGACCGCATCGACCTCGGGAATCTCCTGAAGTATCTCGTCGCGATAGCGCTCGGCAAGGCATCCGGTGACAATGACCGCGCGGACAAGTCCGTCTTTTTTGAGGCCGACCATCTCCAGAATTGTGTCGATAGCCTCCTGCTTGGCGGAGTCGATAAACGCGCAGGTGTTGACTATAACTGCGTCGAGGCGCTCGAAATTGTCCGCATTTTCAAATCCGGCGTTCTGAAGCTTTGCAAGCATCAGCTCACCGTCGACCTGATTCTTCGGGCATCCGAGCGACACGAATAAAACTCTTCTTTTCTTCATCAAACAGTTCTTCCTTTCGCTTGATAACAGAAATTATACACTATTTTTTCCTTTTCTTATCTTCTAACAGGAAAATTGATCGTCCGTATCTTCATATTCCTCGTCCATCGCGCGCATTGCCGAACGGATATCGGAATAGCCGTAGCCGAGGCGGGTCAGGGCGTTGAAGGTGCGCCGCCTGCCCTTTTCATCGGAAAATTTGCCGGCGAATTTGGTCTCAAGCAGATTTTTTATCCGCTCAACGTCGTCGCCGTCGAGCTCTTCGGCACATTCGCTCGCCGTCTCGCGCGATATTCCGCGCTGTCTTAGCTCCTGTTCAATGCGTTTTTTACCCATGCCGCGCCGCTCATACAGCTCCTGCGCGAGGGTATGGGCATAGCGTTCGTCGTTGACATAGCCCATCTCTTCAAGGCGTTCGACCGCTTCGCGCGCAAACTCCGCGCCGGAGCGGCGGGCAACTTTTCGCTGGAGCTCCTTTGACGAATGGTCGCGCCGCGAGAGAATATCGACAGCCGCGTTAAATGCACGGCAGGAGCCTGCCGCCTCGCAGAAGGCGGCAAACTCCGCATCGTCAATTTCATCGCCGGAGCGTATATTCTGACTCGCCCAGAAATCCCGGGTAACGGTCAGACGGTACTCCCCGTCGACAAGTATATGTATTTTTTGTCCCCTGCCCTGCTGTGCCGTTATCTTCATCAATCGTCGTCATCAACAACGATGTCAAGCTTCGCCTTTGCGCCGGAACGGCTCGTGGGCTTCTTGGGCATCGCGGCGGGTGCAGGCTCGGCGGCAGGCGCGGGCTTCTCCGCAGGCTTTGCGGCGGCTCTTGCGGCGTTGTTCTCCGCCATAAGGCGCTCGCGGACCTGTGCTTCAAGTTCCGCCATGAAGTCGGGATGCTCGCTGATATAATTCTTGACATTGTCTCTGCCCTGACCGAGGCGGTTCTCGTTATAAGAGAACCACGCGCCGCTCTTGTGGATAATATCATATTTGACGGCGAGGTCGAGTATTTCGCCGACCTTGGATATGCCCTTGCCGTACATGATATCGAACTCAGCCTCTTTAAAGGGCGGAGCGACTTTGTTCTTGACTATCTTAGCCCTTGTGCGCGAGCCGATGAACTCGTTGCCGGGGCCTTTGAGCTGTTCTATCTTGCGGACATCGATACGGATAGAAGCATAGAACTTCAGCGCACGTCCGCCGGTTGTGACCTCGGGGTTGCCATAGACAACGCCGACCTTTTCACGCAGCTGGTTTATGAAAATTATAATAGTATTCGACTTTGAAATCGCGCCCGCGAGCTTTCTGAGAGCCTGCGACATAAGGCGCGCGTGGAGACCGACATGGGAGTCGCCCATATCGCCCTCGATCTCCGAACGCGGAACAAGAGCCGCAACGGAATCGACGACTATAACATCGATAGCGCCCGAACGGGTCAGAGCTTCGGTTATCTCGAGCGCCTGCTCGCCGTTGTCCGGCTGAGAGACGAGAAGAGAATCGACATCAACGCCGAGATTCGCGGCATATATGGGATCGAGCGCGTGCTCGGCATCAATGAACGCAGCCTCACCGCCCATTCTCTGAGCCTCGGCGACAACATGGAGCGCGAGAGTGGTTTTACCGGACGACTCGGGGCCGTATATCTCGATTATTCTGCCGCGCGGAAGTCCGCCGATGCCGGTGGCGGCGTCGAGGGTAACGGAGCCGGTCGAGATAGCCTCGACATTCATTGCCGTATTCTGGCCGAGTCTCATTATCGAGCCTTTGCCGAAATTCTTCTCTATCTGCGATATCGCAGTTTCAAGCGCTTTCTGTTTATCTGCCATACTGTTCCGTCCTTTCGGGGAGCTGAAATTTTGTTCGTACAAATGTTCTGTTCTTATTCTACATCATACCCCTGCAAAATGCAAGGGTATTTTGAAAATTATTTTGATCTTGCAAGAAAAGCGATGTTTATGGCGTGGTCGCCGACACGCTCGAAGTCGGTTATGGTGTTGAGATAGAGCATACCAGCTTCGGTGTTGCACTCCTTGCGGTTGAGGCGGAATATATGCGAATCCTGGCATTCGAGGGTCAGGTCGTCGATATGCTCTTCGAGGTCTGAGAGTTCCTTTGCCTCGTTGTCGCTGAGCGACTGGTTATCAAACGCCGCCATCGAACGCTCAAGCAATGTAACAACACTGCCGCAGAGCTGGTTGAGTTCCTCCCTCGCGGGGTCGGAGAACTTGAGCCCCTCGCCGATATTGTGCTGAGCCGCTTCGGCGAGGTTTATCGCATGGTCGCCGACGCGCTCGATATCGTTTATCGCGTGGAAGACGCGGGCGATATAATCGGAGTCGCTGTCGGTTATATCAAGAGCGTTGAGCTTGACGAGATACGAGGTTATATGATGGTTGAGGTAGTTTATGATCTCTTCGTTTTCCATGACCTTGTCGAGATCTTTGTCGCTGCGGTTTATGAGCGCGTGGGCGCTTGTCTCAAAGTTATCGCGCGCGAGCTTCGCCATGCGGGCGACCTCCTTGCTGACCTGCATGACAGCGAAGGGAGGCGTATTGAGCAGGCGGTCGTCGATGAACTTGCAGTGCATCTCGCTCTCGCTGTCGTCCTTGCCGGGAACGAGCAGGCAGGAGAGCTTGACGAGAGCTTTCGCGAACGGGAACATAACAACGGTCGAGACGATATTGAATACGATATGCGATATGGCTATCTGCGCCATCGGGTCGGGCGACAGTTTCTCTATCCACTCGACATAGGGAGTGAGCAGGGCGATAAGAATAAATATGCCCGTGCCGATAAGATTGAAGAGCAGGTGGATAACTGCGGCGCGCTTCGAGTTTTTCTTCGCACCGACGGTCGAGAAGAGCGCCGTGAGGCAGGTTCCGATATTCTGACCGAAGAGGACGAAAACGGAGAACTTGAGCGGCACGAGTCCCTGCATGGCGAGAGTCTGGAGCACGCCGACGGAAGCCGAAGAACTCTGGAGCACGGCGGTCATGACTATGCCGAGGATAATACCGAACAGCGGGCGCAGAGGCGACTCCGAGACGGTGACGATAAAGTTCATGAAGCCTGCGCTCTCTCTGAGCGGAGCCATGGAATCGGACATCATATCGATGCCGAGGAAGAGCAGACCGAAGCCCGTGAATATTGCGCCGAGGTTCTTGACAACGGTCTTTTTCGACGCGAGCATGAGTATAACGCCGACGAGCACTGCCGCCGCCGCAACGCTCGAAAAGTTCAGCGCGATGAGCAGTGATGTGACGGTAGTACCGATATTCGCGCCCATTATGACGCCGACCGCCTGCGCGAGCGACATCATGCCAGCATTGACGAAGCCGACGACCATGACGGTCGTTGCGGTTGACGACTGGATTATCGCCGTGACGACAAAGCCGACGAGCACTGCCAAAAAGCGGTTTCCGGTAAGCACTTCGAGCATTCTCTTGAGCTTGGCGCCGGCCGCGTTTTCGAGTCCGTCGCCCATCGTCCTGATGCCGAATAGGAACAGACCGAGTCCGCCCGCCATCGACAGAATATTAGCTACGCTCATATTTCAGTCCCCTTATTTCAGTTTTCCTGTCCATTTTCATTTTCCTGTGATTTCCTGTTAATGAGACTCAAAGAAAGCCAAAATCTCACATATATATCTTATCAGCTATTCCTGCAAATGTAAACCGCAAAAACAAATTAAAGCGGCGGAACACGGGTTTATCATCCGTATTCTGCCGCTTTTTGATATCAATTTTTCGCCTTTCTGCGTTTTGTAAAAATTGTCAGCACGGTTAAAAGCGTCGGAAAAAATATGGCGCAGAGTATGCCTTTTTTGAGATCGTCGCCGAATGCGCTCGCCATCATTCCGGCAAAAGTGGGGCCGGAAGAGCAGCCGAGATCGCCGCCGAGCGCCAGAAGAGCGAACATCGCCGTTCCGCCGCCCTTTATCCCCGCGGACGCCTTGCTGAACGTTCCCGGCCACATGATGCCGACCGAGAAGCCGCACATCGCGACTCCGACAAGTCCGAGCACAGCGGAGGAGCTGAGCGCAATGAGCAGATAAGACGCCATGCACAGCGCACCGCTGAAAATCATCATGCCGTCGAGGTCGATTTTGTCGCCGAATTTGCCGTATATCACGCGCGACACACCCATAAGCACGGAGAAGAGCATGGGGCCGGCGAGGTCGCCGACTGTCTTTGAGACGCCGAGCCCTTTTTCCGCAAAGGTTGAAGCCCACTGGCTGACCGCCTGCTCGCTCGCACCGGAGCAAAGTATCAGCAGCATGAATATCCAGAACATCCTGTTGCCGATCAGTTGTTTAAAAGAGAGCCCTGTCTCCCCTTCTTCGATAAGCGGAGCTATCGGGACGCGGATAAAGTTCAGGGCGTTGACTATCGGCACGACCGCCCAGATAAGGGCGAGATACTTCCAGTTAGCCGTTGTGAATATCGAGAAATAGAGCGTTGAAATGCCGACGACAGCGACACTGCCCCAGCAATAGAACGAGTGGAGCAGGCTCATCATCTTCTCTTTATTATCCGTCGGGCACGCCTCGACTATCGGGCTGACTATGACTTCGAGCAGTCCGCCGCCGACAGCGTATAGCACAACGGAAATGAGCAGACCGACAAACGGCGAGGGCAGAATCTCCGGCAAGACGGTCAATGAAACAAGTCCCGCCGCCGCGAACACATGAGCCGCAACAGCCGCCGCGCGGTAGCCTATCTTATCGATAAAGAACGCGGAGAGAAAGTCGATGCAAAGCTGGAGAATAAAATTGACGGTTATCAGCGCGGTTATCTTCGAAAGCTCTATACCGTAGCTCTTGTTAAAAGTCAGAAACAGCAGCGGCACAAAGTTGTTGACTATCGCCTGGACGACATAGCCCGCAAAGCAGGCGTTGACGGTCGATTTATAGTTTTTCTTCATGAAGCCGCCTTCCTTCTGCGGCGCGGGATAATGAACTCACGCACGAGCATTATCACCGACAGAGTCAGCGGGAATATGACGGCGCAGAGTATGCCCTTTTTGAGGTCATCGCCGAACGCGCTCGCCATCATTCCGGCAAAGGTCGGACCCGCCGAGCAGCCGATATCGCCGCCGAGGCAGAGGATAGCATACATCGCCGTTCCGCCGCCGTGGAGCGCCGAGGACATCTTGCCGATCGTGCCCGGCCAGAGGATACCGGCAGACAGTCCGCACACGGCGACGCCGACAAGCCCGAGAATGGGCGAAGAAGTCAGCGAAATGAGAAAATAAGAAGCCGTGCAGACGCAGCCGCTCAGGAGCATCATTGAATCGAGATTTATTCTGTTGCCGAACTTGCCGTACATAAAGCGCGACACGCCCATAAGAATCGAGAAGAGCATGGGACCCGCCAGATCGCCGACGGTCTTTGTGAGTCCGAGCGCCTTTTCGGCGAAAGTCGAAGCCCACTGGCTGACCGCCTGCTCGCTCGAGCCGGCGCAGAGAATAAGCACCATGAATATCCAAAAAGCCTTTGTTTTGAGCATATCCTTTATTGAGAGCTTCTCCTCATCCTCGCCGACGACGGGCGCTATAGGCACGCGGGTGAACATAACAGCGTTGACTATCGGGAGAATTGCCCATATCAGCGACATTATCTTCCAATTATCCGTCGAGAACAGGGCGAAGAACAGGGTGGATATGCCGACCGCCGCGACGCTGCCCCAGCAATAGAACGAATGGAGCAGGCAGAGCAGCTGATTGGAATTTGTTGACGGGCAGGAGTTGACTATCGGATTTATCGTGATATCCAAAAGACCCGCTCCGACCGCGTAGCAGAACACGGAGATGAGCAGTCCAGCGAAAGCCGAAGGCAGTATCTCCGGCAGAATCGTCATGAAAATAAGACCCGTCGCGCACATCGCATGGGCGAGTACCGTTGAAGCGCGGTAGCCGATGCGGTCAACGAACAGCACCGCAGTTAAATCAACAAATATCTGAATAAAGAAGTTCGCGGTGATCAAAACGGTTATTTTCGAGAGCTCTATGCCGTACTGCGCCTGAAAGGTCAAAAACAGCAGCGGCGCGAAATTGTTGACGACCGCCTGAACGACGAACGCCGTAAAGCTCGCCGCAACCGTATGTTTATATCCTATCCTTTTCATTTTCGTTCCCCCAACAGAGAATTGCACACAAAAGGCATTTTAGCACAAAGCGGAAGTTAAATCCATAGATTTTGAAAAAAGGGCAAGGTGCTCAAAAATTGCAGAAATGCGGCGGCGAGTTAGGTCATAAATGCAGACAAAAAGCGAACCGCCGGACAAAAGCCCGACGGCAGCTATAAGAAATGTGCAGTTTTCGGTATCAAAAGGAGCGACGCGCAGACCGGACGCCGCCCCGCGAATTCCCCGCCGGGAAGTTAATTTATTTTTTGAAAGGGATGGTCTGCTTGGCGGGGATGGGGAGTAAGCTTATTTACCGAAAAGTTTTTTGAAGAGGTTGATTATCGCGCGGAAGGGAGCGAGGATGATATCAAAGATTGTTGCAAAAACGCCCTTGCTCTTTGCCTCAATTTCAAAAGTATCGGAAACAGTTGAACCGTCAGCGTGCGTTATCGTAACGGTTACAGTTGCGCTGCCCTTGGAATTCGCCTTAACTTCACATGACGTTCCGTCTTCGGACGGAGTGAGAGTGATACAGTCGGATGAAGTCGACCACGAAACGGTCGAGCCGTCGGAAAGGTTGCCGGAATTGATTGAGATCGTCGCAGTTTTTCCTTTCTTGATTTCCACCGTCTCGGTCTGCTGCGCTACACGCTCAACGAGAACCGACGCGCTTTGGCTCTCTCCGCAAAGTACCTTTTCACCACCTATATCCTGATAGAACTTAATAATATAGTCGTATCTTCCGGCTTCCGAAACAGTGTTGTCAACAAACGAAGTGTTACCGGAATCGGTTTTTCCGATATAAACATATAATTTTGCTTCATCGAGTTTTCTGTACACCTCGTATGTCGAAATTCCGTCTATTTTATCCCAAGCCAGTTCTATACTGAAGCCGTTCGCAGCATCTGCGTAAGTAACCGCTCTGGTCTTCGGCGAGCTGCTGTTGGCTCTGATGTTGATATCAAGCCTCGGATCTTTCGGGATATTGCCGGACATTATCGTGCATACTTCCTGAGAATACTTACTGTAATATGTTTTTCCGTTGTATCTGACAACAGTTCTTGCAGAATAATAGCACTTTGTTGTTCCGGGATTTTTATCGGTAAACAGGTTTACTCTGTCAACATCTGAAATAGTCCCTATCAGTTTCTTTCCGCTCTCACCCTGTCTGCGTCTGTATATCTCAACAGTGGTCACTACGCCGCTTTGCGATTCATTGAATCCGGTGCTCAAGAAGTAGTTATTCTTAACTCTCACATCCACTCCGATTGCGCCGACCTTGCAATATATCTCAGGCGTTTCGGCGGGATTCGCCAAAGTGGTATACTCTTCGCTCCAATCGGAATATTCTATCTTTCCGGTCGTCAGCTTTGCATATGTTCTGACCCTGTAGGTATATGTATCGCTGTTGCTGAGAGTTATCGAGTGCGAAGCGGACTTTGCATACGGATTTGCCAAATCGGCAAGCATACTGTAGCTGCCATTGTTTTTCTTATACTGAACCTGAACACCGCTGACCGGCTTAAACCCTGCCGCATACGAAGGAACATCGAAGTACACTGTAGCTTTGCCGCTTAAATCGATTTTTACCTGCGTTATCGTGCTGGCATATTTCGGGCTGGTCAAAATATTCTGGCAGAGTGTATCATACATCTCCGGATAATCGGTTTTCAGATAATTGTCTGCAAAAATCCAGGATATCGAGATAAGATCTACAAACTCTTTGTTGCTCTTCTGTATGCTGTTGGTGCAGCGTTCTATTTCGTCATACTTCGCATTTCCGCCGTTGATCCAGTTTGAAACGCCGTTTATGAGTCCGTCGTTGCAAGCGGTTTTGCAGAACTTGCGACCGTTTTCGGCATCGAGATTAAGAACAGAGATATAGAGTCTGACGGAATCGATATATGCGTTTGCCGCCTCTGTGGTTCTGTTTGCCGAATACTTTTTCTGGAGGGACAGCGACGCTTTTCTCGCTATATCAACAAACTCGACCGTGCTCTTGGCAAGATAGTAATTGTCGCGCGTGTTTCCGGTTGAGAAAAGCATATTGCAGATGCCCTCGCCTACCGCCGCACCGATTTTAACTCCTTTGATAATCGGTCCGGCTATCGGAACCATATCCGCCAGATCGTCCCAAAAATCGCCTACAAACTCTTTCAGAACGGTCACACCGATTCCCGCCACCGATCTTACCATAGTGCCGGCAAGTGCATCCATCTCGCTCACACAATAATTTTTGACATTGCTGAGCGCCGTGCGCATATCCGAATCGGTCGACTGAGCGTACATCTCATCAATAACGGCTTTCAAACTTTCGCGCATTCTCGCGACCATCATGCAGTTGACAAAAGCATTTATTACTTCTTTTGATGACTTTGCAATTTTCAGCACCGAATCGACGCATGTCAGAAGATCGCTAAGACAGTTTACCGCACCGACATCCTGCTGGTAATCCGCATATGCCGCTTCAACAAGCGCCTTTGTCTTTTTCTTTCCGCTCGAATTATCCTTGCCGTACTTCTTATAAAAATCGTCAAAGTTCTCTATTCCCTCTGCGCCGTATATCTTTTTCGCTGCGCTGTTGAGAGATTTAGTCCAGCCAACAAGGTCGCTCGCGGCAGAAGTCGAAATAATATCACTGAACTCCGGGCTGCCGAGAACATCCCTTATTGCGTCAAAGATAATCAGCTCGCGCTGCTTTTCCTTTTTGAGCGCAATTTCAGCCCCGTTTGCGGGATTGGAAACGCATTTAACGCCGTCCCAAAATTTAAAAGCCGTATCGCCCATCTCTTCGACTATAGTTCTCGTTATGGGCGTATATCCGTTGTAATACCATGAAAGGCTCTCATGCTCGGGAGTTTTTTCTTCTCTGTTTCCGCTCCAGATATCGGCGATGTAGGTCGGCTGATTGAAGGGGGCGGAGCTACCGGGTTCGTTATTTGTGCTACCATGCTCTCCTGTACAGTTGTAGTGGATAGTAGCGTTGAGGAGCTTACCATTGTCAGAGCCAACACTTATAGCTTTCCAATCATCTTTTGATCCGGTGTAGTAAACGTCTTTGAGGCCGGTGCAACCGCCGAAAGCCAAGCCTCCAATGCTTGTTACGCTGTTGGGAATTGTTATGCTTGTGAGGCCGGTGCATTCGTAGAAAGCACTGTTTTCTATGCTTGTTACGCTGTTGGGGATGGTTATACTTGTGAGGCCGGTGCAACCCCAGAAAGTCCCGTATCCGATGCTTGTTACGCTGTTGGAGATCGTTATGCTTCTGAGGCCGGTGCAACCGTCGAAAGCCAAGCTTCCAATGCTTGTTACGCTGTTGGGAATTGTTATGCTTGTGAGGCCGGTGCAACCGTTGAAAGCCCAGCCTCCAATGCTTGTTACGCTGTTGGGGATTGTTATGCTTGTGAGGCCGGTGCAACCGTCGAAAGCCGAGGCTTCGATGCTTGTTACGCTGTTCGGGATGGTTATACTTGTGAGGCCGGTGCAACCGATGAAAGCAAAGGCTCCGATGCTTGTTACGCTGTTGGGGATGGTTATGCTTGTGAGGCTGGTGCAATTGGCGAAAGCACTTTCTCCGATGCTTGTTACGCTGTTGGGGATCGTTATGTTTGTGAGGCCGGCGCAATGTTCGAAAGCCCTTTCTCCGATGCTTGTTACGCTGTTGGGAATCGTTATGCTTGTGAGGCTAGTACAATCGACGAAAGCCTCGTCTCCGATGCTTGTTACGCTGTTGGGGATCGTTATGCTTGTGAGACCGGTGCAACCGTAGAAAGCCCCGTTTCCGATGCTTGTTACGCTGTTGGGGATCGTTATGCTTGTGAGGCCGGTGCAACCGATGAAAGCCAAGCTTCCAATGCTTGTTACGCTGTTGGGAATTGTTATGCTTGTGAGGCCGGTGCAATTATGGAAAGCCCAGCTTCCGATGCTTGTTACGCTGTTGGGGATCGTTATGCTTGTGAGGCCGGTGCATTTGTAGAAAGCACTGGGTCCGATGCTTGTTACCGGCTTTCCGTCGATTTCAGACGGTATTGTTATTGCGCCCTTTGCCGATCCTTTGCAGTCGGTTATTGTGACCTTGTTGTCCGAGCTGACCTCATAAGTATAGATGCCGTAAGTTTTTCCCTCCGCCTCGGCTTTGGGTGCGAAAAAGCTTGCCCAATCAACGCCGGCAAACTCGCTCAATGGCGCGACGCCGAGCACCATGATGAGTGCAAGGGTCAGCGCCAAAAGCGACTTAAAAATATTTTTTCGCTTTGTTTTCATTGTTTTTTACCTCCGTTTTGTTTTTACGCATTATTTTTTACGGCAGTGCCGTTTTATGCCTCGGCTGTGTTTTATGCCTCTTTGGCAGAATTCTCTCAATCATATATTAGCACTCTGTCAGAAAAACACAATATACTTAGTATAATTGACGGGTTTTGAGGATAAATAACCGTCTTAAATTCTCTATTTCAATATTATTCGCTGTCGATCGGCGTTTCATATGCTTTCGGTGTCGTATATATTTATACTCTATATATCGACAATTGTCAACATATTGAGCATAAATTAAAATGGCGTTGAGGTGATTTTGTGATTACTTATGAGCCATTTTACAAAACCATGAAAGACAGAGGGATGACGACATACAAGCTGATAAGGGATTTCAACATCAGCCGCAGTCTCATCGACCGTCTCAAGCATAACAAGCCGATAAGCACCGTGACGCTTGATGACCTGTGCAATATTTTGAACTGCGATGTCGACGGCATAATGCACCATGTTCCGGACGAGCCCGACAAAAGCAAATAAGCTCCGAAGCCGTTGCCTCGGAGCTGCTTTTTATATGCCGTTTCTGCGATTATAAAAGTAAAAATCCCCGAAACCGTTTGATTTCGGGGATCTTTATGGAGCTGCTAACCAGATTCGAACTGGTGACCTCATCCTTACCAAGGATGTGCTCTGCCACCTGAGCCATAGCAGCGAATGGCGACCCGGAACGGTCTCGAACCGTCGACCTCTAGCGTGACAGGCTAGCGCTCTAACCAACTGAGCTACCGGGCCAATTTGTCGGCTCTCACCGAACGCACATTATAATAACATAAGATTCCGGGTTTTGCAATACCTAATTTTAATTTTTTTTGCGCTTCGTGCTGTTTTTTGACACGCTTTATAGGATATTGTGATTTTTTATCAAGAAAAGCTGTTGACTTACGCCTTATCGCTTCCGTTGGCAAATCTTGCGTAGCGGCGCATCGGCAGAGCACAAGCCGCGACGCCTATCACGCCGAGAATAATCCAAAAAACAACCGTCGCCGTCCAACCGAATTTTTCGGACACCGCGCCGAAGCCGTAGGTCGATATCGCGCTGCCTATATATGTGCAGCAGTTGAATATTCCGCCGACCGTCGATGCGCGCCCGAATTTCGCAAAGTGCACCGGTATGAGCGTCATAAGCAGATGGTTCATGGCGGCTATTATTGTAGTAAACAGCGCCAGGAGTATCACGCAAATGGCGATAGGATATTTGCCGACAAAGACTATGCCCGTCAGCGGTATCAGCGTCATGGCGAAGCCGAACGCCGACGTTGCGGCCTCGTTGAGCCTGAACACCTTCTCATAAAGCTTCGTTCCTATCCACGCGCCGCTGAGATTGATTATCGGCATAATCGCCGACAGCAGCAGCGAAAACGAGGCGGAGACGTCATATTTTTCGGTAATAAGCGTGGGCACCCACGAGCTGACTCCGTCCTTCAGCATACCCTGGACGAGCACGCCGACGCATATGACCGACGCGCCGGAAATCATAAAGAGCTTGCCGAGAGAGATTTTTTCGCCAGTATTCTCATGGACTGGAAGCGACGGCTTCTCCCCTTTTCCGAGGATTTTCGAGGTCTTTTTCGCGCATATGCACCAAAAGACCAGCACGCAGGTTATTATTCCGGCGGGGATATAAAACGCAAAATGCCACGACGCGAATTTTATCGCCGCCGCAGATATCACATAGGAGAGCAGGCTGCCTATCGGGAACGACGACGCTATGTGCAGACACGCACGGCTGCGCTGCTCCTCCGGCAGGACGGTGGCTATTATATAGAGCACGGGTGTCCAGAGCATGGACTGAACTATTCCGTTAAGTCCCCAGATAATGCTCATGGTGATATAGCTCGACGAACACAGCGGCATTATAATATTGGCGCACACCGTCCCGGCGAGCCCCGCGCCTATCATTTTATAGGGAGACACGCGGTCGCCGAGGATTCCGCTGAATATCTGACCCGCTCCGTAGCAGAAGAAATAGACCGTGCCGATAAATCCGGCATGAGGCTTTGAAAACACCCCGTCGGCGACTATGGCGGTCAGCGCGGCGGTGTAGTTTATTCTCCCGAGATAAGAGGCGCAATATGCCGTCCAGCAGGCGACAAAAAGCAGAGCGCCCGCCGAAAGCGTTTTTTCTTTGTTCCTGGGCTGTTCCATGACTCTCTCCCAAACCGTGATGAAGCAATTATAACACCCGGTTATTTTTTGTCAACGGTCTTTTTGCCGCAACTTGTTGAGTTTGGAAATATTATGTGATATACTTAACAATGTATGAGGCAACATATTTCAACGGCTTACAGGAGAGGCAAATGAAATCTATCAAAGAAATTTACAGAATCGGACGCGGCCCGTCAAGCTCGCACACCATGGGACCCGAGTCCGCCGCCAAGATGTTTATAAACGAGTTCCCGTCGGCGGGCAGGTATGAAGCGGTTCTCTACGGCTCACTCGCAAAGACAGGAAAAGGTCACGGCACGGACAGAGTTCTGCGCGAGACTTTCGCGCCCCGCGTGCTCGACATAAAATTCGACATGACGACGACCGACATCCCCCACCCCAACACGCTCGACTTCGCGGCGTTCGGCAAGGACGGAAACATCATCGGCAAGCGCAGAGTCTGCAGCGTCGGCGGCGGTGCAATAGAAATTGAGGGCAGAAAGGACGCGGAACCGCCCGAAGTTTACCCGTTCAAGAATTTCGCGGAGATAAAAGAATACTGCAAGAAAGAAAATATCCGTATTCCCGACTTGGTTGAAAGATTCGAGGGCAAAGGGATCTGGCATTATCTCGACCGCGTGTGGATTGTCATGAACAGCTGCATCAAGCGCGGACTTGCCGCCGAGGGCGAGCTGCCCGGCGGACTCGGCATAATGAGAAAGGCTTATATGCTCAACAACCGCCGCCACATGGACGAGAGCCCGGAGACGCGCGAAAACAGGCTCGTTTGCGCCTACGCCTACGCAGTCAGCGAAGAGAACGCCTCCTGCGGCGAGATAGTAACTGCCCCGACCTGCGGCGCGTGCGGAGTTCTGCCCGCAGTTCTGCGATACACGGCGGACAGGCGCGGATTCTCCGAAAATGAAATTCGCAGAGCCATTGCGACCGCCGGAATCATCGGCAACGTTATAAAGACGAACGCCTCGATAAGCGGCGCGGAGTGCGGATGCCAGGCGGAGATAGGCTCGGCGTGTTCGATGGCGTCGGCGGCACTCGCAGAGCTCTACGGCATGGACACGGATCAGATTGAATACGCCGCAGAAGTCGCGATGGAGCACCATCTCGGGCTCACCTGCGACCCGGTCATGGGGCTCGTTCAGGTGCCCTGCATCGAGCGCAACGCAGTCGCCGCGATGAGGGCGATAAACGCAGTGAGCCTTGCAAACTTTTTGACATACACAAGAAAGATATCGTTCGATCTGATAGTCGAGACGATGTATCAGACGGGCAAGGATCTTTCAAAAATATACCGCGAGACGAGCGAAGGCGGACTCGCCAAGCTCTATAAACCCGCACAGAAAAACGAATCCACGGAGGAAATAAAATGAGCAAGCAGTTAAGACAGCCTGCAGCGGGCGACACCGTTGCAACGATAAAGACAAACAAGGGCGACATAAAAGTCGTCCTCTTCCCTGACGCCGCGCCCAAGGCGGTCGAAAATTTCACGACCCATGCGGACAACGGCTACTATGACGGGGTTATCTTCCACCGCGTTATCCCGGATTTCATGATCCAGGGCGGCGACCCGCTCGGCAAGGGTATCGGCGGCGAGAGCATCTGGGGCAGACCGTTCAAGGACGAGTTCAGCCGCGACTACCACAACCTCAGAGGTGCGCTGTGCATGGCGAACGCAGGTCCGAACACGAACGGCAGCCAGTTCTTTATCGTTCAGGCGCCGTCGGTTGACGAGCGTTTTATCCCGCAGATGGAACGCCTGCCCGATATGTTCACGGACGAGTCTATTGAGGACTACAAGGCAGTCGGCGGAACTCCGTGGCTCGATTTCAGACACACCGTGTTCGGCCAGGTGTTCGAGGGCATGGACGTTGTCGACGCGATAGCCTCGGTTGACCGCGATTCTTCGGACAAGCCGCTCGAGGATGTCGTTATAAATTCCGTCGAAACTCAGACGCTTTGATTTTTGCTCTTTACTTTCAAATTTTAGTGTGCTAAAATATATACATGTACGCGGAGTCAAACCCAATATGACCGCGAAAAGGAGTAACTTTGATGAACGGCAAGCTGAAAGACAGCAACGTTGATTTTCTGTTCAAAGCGGTTCTCGCCCTCGAGAACATCGACGAGTGCTATGATTTTTTTGAGGATCTCTGCACCGTGACCGAGCTCAAGGCTCTTTCGCAGCGCATAGTTGTTGCGAAGATGCTCAGCGACAAGCAGGTTTACAGCGAGATAGTCAGCAAGACCGGCGCAAGCACCGCCACGATAAGCCGCGTCAACCGCTCGCTCAACTACGGCTGCGACGGATACGAGAAGATATTCGAGCGGATCGACGCCGCAGAGGCCGAGAAGAAAGACTGATAATGAGCGAATATTCATTCTTTGCCCGTTTTTATGACGAGCTGACGCAAAATGTTGATTACGAGAGAAGAGCAGAGCATTTTTCTGCTCTTCTGCTTTCATATGGGATAAAAAGCGGAACGGTTCTCGACCTCGCCTGCGGCACGGGCACTCTGACTTCACTGATATCCGCGCGCGGATACGACATGATCGGCGTTGACTCGAGCCCCGATATGCTTTCCCAGGCGCAGAACAGAGCTTTTGAAGAGGGACAGAATATTCTGTTTCTCTGCCAGCAGATGCAGACTCTCGACCTTTTCGGAAAAATCGACGCCGCGCTCTGCACGCTCGACAGCATCAATCATCTGACCGAGCCCGATGATGTCAGAGAGACATTCCGCCGACTCGGCACATTCATCCGCCAGGGCGGGATGTTCATATTCGACGTGAACACGATATACAAGCACCGCGAGATTCTCGCGGACAACTCGTTCGTCTACGAATACCCGGATGTTTTCTGCGTCTGGCAGAACAGTCTCGACGAGGAGACGGGCACGGTGGACATCATGCTCGACTTTTTCGAAGAGAACGAGGACGGGACATACGAGCGCACGAGCGAAGATTTCAGCGAGCGCGCATATAGTCTCGACGAGCTTTCAAAATGGCTCGGCGACGCGGGATTTGACATTGAAAACATATATGACGGCATAACAAACGAACCCGTCAGAGAAGATTCCGAGCGCGCGGTGATTGCCGCGAGGCGCAGGAAATAACAGGAGGACAAAAATATGGGCAAGCTTATACGCTGCATTTCCGAGGACGGCACGCTGACTGTCATGGCTGGC
>ENA-OROO01000591-OROO01000591.1-human-gut-metagenome-genome-assembly--contig:-NODE-591-length-22592-cov-3.806762_pt1 | contig 22592 bp, 18 predicted proteins | sample MGYA00242130_ERZ509052 | MGnify/ENA primary metagenome ERZ509052 (study PRJEB26280, sample SAMEA2338730) | human gut metagenome | biome: human gut; feature: human-associated habitat; material: faeces... | reverse complement strand
CCGCCGCCACCGCCGCCGGATCTTCCCATAATAAACCCTCCTCATTATGTATAAATTTGTACAGTACATTTTTCTCTATGACTGTGATAGTGACATTTTACAATGAAATGACAGATTCGTAAATATAGAAAAACAAATTGTGGCAATTCTAACCATGAGAAAAGGAAACGTTTGCATATATGGGGCAAATATGATAGATTATAGTACGATACTTTAATTTTGCCTGATATAAAGGAGCGTAGGAACCATGAGAGTTGGCATGGGATATGATGTGCATAAATTAGTCGAGGGACGCCGCCTGATTTTGGGAGGCGTGGAGATCCCGTATGAGAAAGGTCTGCTTGGACATTCGGATGCGGATGTGCTGGTGCATGCGATTATGGATGCGCTGCTTGGAGCTGCAGCTTTGGGAGATATCGGAAAACATTTCCCAGATACCGATCCGGCTTACGAAGGCGCGGACAGTATGCGGCTTCTGGAGGAAGTGCGGAAGCTTCTGGATGCAAATAATTATGTGATTGGAAATGTAGATGCAACCGTGATTGCGCAGCGACCAAAGCTTGCGCCGTATATTGATGCAATGCGGGAGAACATTGCGGCACGGCTGCAGATTGATAAAAATCAGGTTAATGTCAAGGCGACAACAGAGGAAGGTCTTGGATTTACCGGGCAGGGACAGGGAATCAGTTCCCAGGCGATCTGCCTGCTTGAGACAATCGATAATTTTGATTATCGAAGCTCGCGTGTGGTAGATGATACTGTAGAAAATGCTGCCAATCCATGCATGGGATGCATGGGTTGTGCAAAAAGATAAAAACAATAGATAGATATAGGAGGATATTTTAGTTTCATGAGTGACGGAGACAGTTGCAGGCTCAAATATTTTGAAGGTGAACCGGAGGTGCTTGCTGAGGTTCGACAGATGTGGGATGAAATATTTGATGATCCGGAGGAATTTGCGGATTATTATTTTACAGAGATTTGTAAGCAAAATAAGATTTTACTTGCTTATAAGGGGGATGTGCTGGCAGGCATGATTCATCTGAATCCTTATGAGATGCAAGTAGAAGGGAAAAAGGAACTGTGCTATTACATAGTCGGAGTGGCTGTGAAACCGGAATATCGGGAGCAGGGCATCATGCACAAAATGATGCAGCGCGTGCTTGCAGATATGAAAAAGGACGGCAGAGCGTTTGCGTTTTTGATGCCGGAACGGGAAGAATACTATGAGAGCCTTGGCTTTGAGAAGGTATTTCATACGTTGGAACTGGATATTGATATTGCAGAGCTGGAGGACGAGAATGTCGTGCCGGATGATCTTTCCGGTGAGGAAGGATATTATACGAAGAATCTGAAAGATCTGCATGAGGAACGCGCAGATATACTGGAGCATCTGTCTGGAGAAGTAAATGAAGCTCTTGCAAAGAAATATCGGATTTACGCGCATCGTACGCCGCAATATCTGGAGCAGATGTGCATGGAACATCGCTGCCAGAATGGAGATGTGGTAGCCGTGTATGAGGATGGTATGCACATGGATGACGGGCAGGTGGAAGAACGTCTGGCAGGTATGTTTTCTTATGATATCTATGATGATACGATGTATGTGGAGCGTTTTGAAAGCTTTGATGATCATGTGCGATATGTGCTGGATGCAGCGGTAAGGCTGGCAGAACAGGCATTTTGCAGAAGACTGGTCGTGACGATGTCGGAGCGGCATTTCTGCGATGATATTGCAAATATGCTTGGCGTGTCTGTACGGATGAACGACGGATATGGGTTTATGGCGCTTTCACTGCAGGGGGATGATTCATTGATGTCGATACTGCATGAAGCAAGTTTTTTCGATGAAATTGTATAAAAACAGATAGAATTTTTAAGAAAAACTTTGATTATGAAAGTATATGTGATATAATTTATCAGATAATGACGCACGAGAAACGATGCGTAAATATAAAGTAAATTTTTAAGAGATAGGGGTAGACCATGTATAAGATTGTAAAAAAAGAAGTCTTAAATTCGGTTGTTGTCATGATGGAGATTGAAGCTCCTTATGTAGCTGCACGCTGTGAGGCAGGACAGTTTGTCATCGTCAGAGTGGATGAAGATGGCGAGCGTATTCCTCTTACAATTGCGGATTTTGACCGCGAACGCAATACAGTTGAGATTATTTTCCAGGTAGTTGGATATTCAACAACTCTGATGGCAAAGCTGAATGAGGGCGATTACCTTCAGGATTTTGTAGGTCCACTTGGACAGCCGGCACCACTCAACAAAGAGTGGAAACGTGTGATCGGTGTTGCAGGTGGTGTTGGAGCAGCTCCACTTTACCCACAGGCAAAGAAGCTTGCCGAGCAGGGTACAAAAGTGGATGTGATCATTGGTGGACGTACCGCAGAACTTGTACTTCTCAAGGAGAAGTTCGAGAAGTTCTGTGACAATGTATATATCATGACAGATGATGGTTCTCTTGGTGAGCAGGGCGTTGTTACAAAGAAGCTGCAGGAGCTGTTAGATGCCGGTGTGAAATATGACCATGCAATCGCAATCGGACCACTCATCATGATGAAGTTTGTAGTAGCACTTACAAAGAAGCCGGAATATAACCTTCCGACCGCAGTTTCTTTGAATCCGATCATGATCGACGGTACAGGTATGTGTGGTGGATGTCGTGTCACAGTTGGTGGCGAGACGAAGTTTGCCTGTGTAGATGGACCGGACTTCGATGGATTTGAAGTTGATTTCGATCAGTGTATGAAGCGTCAGACATTCTTCAAGGAAGAAGAACACGAGTGTATGATGAAGCTTCAGGCAGATCAGATGCAGAATTAGGAGGGAACGAAAGATGCCAAATATGAGTCCAACAAAGGTTCCTATGCCACAGCAGGATCCGAATGTACGAAATAAGAATTTTGAAGAGGTTGCAACCGGTTATACAGCCGAGATGGCAATGGAGGAAGCAACCAGATGTATTAACTGTAAGAACAGACCTTGTATGACCGGATGCCCGGTTAATGTACCGATTCCTGGATTTATCGAGCAGGTAGCTGCCGGTAACTTCGAGAAAGCATACGAGATCATTACAAGTGAGAATGCACTTCCGGCAATCTGTGGACGTGTCTGCCCACAGGAGAATCAGTGCGAGGGTAAGTGTATCCGTGGTATCAAGGGTGAGTCTGTATCCATCGGACGTCTGGAGCGTTTCGTGGCAGATTACCACATGGCACACGGTGCAAAGGCAGAACTGAACATCGAGAAGAATGGCAAGCGTGTAGCAGTTGTCGGTTCCGGTCCTGCAGGTATTACATGTGCAGGTGAACTTGCAAAGAAGGGTTACGATGTAACGATTTTTGAAGCATTACATAAGGCTGGTGGCGTGTTGAGCTATGGTATTCCTGAGTTCCGTCTTCCTAAGTCTCTGGTTGCAAAGGAACTGGAGAATATTACAGATCTTGGTGTAGATCTTGAGACAAATGTTGTAATCGGACGTTCTCTGACCGTGGATGATCTGTTTGCACGCGGATTTGACGCAGTATTTCTTGGAACGGGTGCCGGACTTCCAAACTTCCTTCGCATTCCGGGCGAGAACCTGCTTGGCGTATATTCCGCAAATGAGTTCCTGACACGTGTCAATCTGATGAAGGGTTATAAGAAGGGCGAAGTTCCAACACCTGTCAAGGTCGGCAAGCGTGTTGCCGTTGTCGGTGCCGGTAACGTAGCGATGGATGCAGCAAGAACGGCTAAGAGACTTGGTGCAGAGGAAGTATATATTGTATATCGTCGTGGTGCAGAGGAAGTACCTGCCCGTAAGGAAGAAGTTGAGCATGCAAAGGAAGAGGGCGTGATTTTTAAGCTCCTGAACAACCCGGTTGAGATCCACGGAGAAGATGGCTGGGTAACTGGCATCGAGGTAGTTGCACAGGAACTTGGTGAGCCAGATGCTTCCGGACGTAGACGTCCGCAGCCGATCGAGGGATCGAATACGGTAATTCCGGTTGAGACAGTTGTCATCGCAATCGGTCAGTCACCGAATCCGTTGATCCGCCAGACAACCGAGGGACTGGAAACACAGAAGTGGGGCGGTATCATCGTCAACGAAGAAACTGGTGAGAGTACGCGCGAGCATGTGTATGCCGGTGGTGATGTTGTTACAGGTGCAGCAACCGTTATCCTTGCAATGGGTGCCGGTAAGAAGGCGGCAAAGGCAATTGATGAGTCATTAAAGGAAATGTAAGTATGGTAAATAACTTGGAAGGTTATGCGGAATACGCAGTACAAAAGAAATTAAAAGCAAAGGACCGGATGCCTGTTGTGGCATCCGCTGCTTTGATGGTTGTAGGACTTGCGATCTGGACGTTTATAGCAGGCTGGGTAGGTCCGTCGATTCTGATTATAGGTATTGCTCTTACGATTATTACAGCGACGCGGCAGGAATTGGAGTATGAGTATATATTTGTGAACGGGGATTGCGAGATCTCGAAGATCGTAAAACGCTCATCACGGAAAAAGGTTTATGAGTTTGAGGCAGGTAAGATTCAGAAGGTGCTGCCATATACTTCAATCCTGTTTGACAATGAACGTCAGGCACATCCGGATATGATCATCCGGGATTACACTTCCTGCTTTCCGGACAGGAAAGAGAAGTGGTACGCATTCATCAACAACAGCAAAAACCGCACGGAAGCGGTAATTGTGGAACTGAATGATAAATGCATAGAGCATGTGAAGCTGTTCTATAAGAATAAATATAGTGAATAACCAAAAATCCGGAACCTCGATTTGCATCGAAGCTCCGGATTTCTTTTTGTGTATATTATATATACGTATACGAAATATGTACAATTATGGCTCAAGTGGGGTCATCTTAAGACCTTTGTACATCTTGGAATAAATACTTTTTTCATCCTGATAGAGCACATAGCCACGCGCACCATCTTTTACGATGTAGGCATATTTGTTCTTCTGAACATTCATATACAGAACTTCCTCTACGTTCAGTTCTTTTGCTTTTGCCTTCGCCGTATATACGTTAAGTGGCTCTAATTTGAATTTTTTAACTGCCTGATCCACTGTCATAGTTTCTTACCTCCCATATAGCGATTCTATCGTTTTTACTCTTGCCCTTCAAGCTGTAAAAATATATAATCATAACTAATCATATTATAGTTCTTTCATTGACTTTAGTATATTGTATATTATTGCTAAAGTCAACTGTGAATATTGCACAAAAATCGTCATTTTTGTAGGTCGATTGGACGACTTTTTTCGTCGAAGTGACAAGGAAGGGATAAAAATGGACAAGGAAATAAACGAAAATGTAAAAAAAACAAAAAAAATGTTATTGCATGTATGCTGTGCACCGTGCAGTTCCCATGTGCTGAGTGTATTATATGAAGAATTTGATATCACGGCTTTTTTTTACAATCCAAACATCACGGAAAAGGAAGAATACGAGAAGCGGATCGAAGAATTGAAACGGTTTACACAGGAGGCTGAGTTTGCGAGAAATGTAGTTGTGTGTGACGGTGCGTATGAGCCGGAGAAGTTTTATGCGATCGCGAAAGGCTTGGAGAAAGAACCGGAGCGTGGACGCCGCTGCTATAAGTGTTATGAACTGCGGTTAGAGGAGACCGCCCGGTATGCGAAGGAGCACGGTTTCGATATTTTTACGACGACACTTTCGATTAGTCCGCACAAAAACGCGGCATGGTTAAACGAGATCGGTGAGCGGATGGCAGAAAAATATGGCGTTGCATATCTGTACAGTGATTTCAAGAAAAAAAATGGATATGCTCATTCCATCGAGCTGTCACGGGAGTATCACCTGTACCGGCAGGACTATTGTGGATGTATTTACAGCCGCTTGGAAAGGGAAGAACAAAAGAAGAATAAAAGAATCTGACAAAAGGGGTTGTGCTATGGCGAAAATTGATGTATAATTTTTGCAATTTGAGAAAAAAAGAGCTTCGGATAACTATGCAATTTTTCCGTTTCACTCTTTTTTTTTGAGCAAATTTCTTGTTTTGCAAGTAAATCTAAGAAGAAAGGACAAAGACTATGAAAGCATTTCTGATACTGGAAGATGGCCATGTATTCGAGGGGAAAAGCGTCGGTTCGACCAAGGAAATTATCAGTGAGATCGTATTTAACACATCGATGACTGGTTATCTGGAAGTACTGACGGATCCTTCTTATGCAGGACAGTCTGTGTGTATGACGTATCCGTTGATTGGTAACTATGGTATTTGTAAGGAAGATATGGAGGCGGAGCGCCCATGGCAGTCTGGCTTTATTGTCAGAGAACTGGCGAAGCGGCCAAGCAACTTCCGAAGCGAGGAAAGTGTCGAGTCATTTCTTATAGAAAATGATATTACCGGAATTGAGGCAATTGATACACGTGCATTAACGAAGATTCTGCGGGACAAAGGTACGATGAAGGGCATGATCACAACGGATGAGAATTTTGATAAGGACGATTGTATCAAAAGGATCAAGGCATGGAGCATGGGACATGTTGTGCTGGATGTCACATGCAAGGAGAAGATGAGCTTCCCAGGCGATGGTTATAAGGTTGCGGTCATCGACCTTGGTGTGAAGAAGAACATTGTGCGTTGTCTGTTGGAGCGTGGTTGTTCAGTGACTGTATATCCGGCGGAGACTCCTGCAGAGGAGATCATCGCGGATGCACCGGACGGCATTATGCTGACGAATGGTCCTGGCGATCCGAAGGACAATGTGAAGACAATTGAGGAAATCAAGAAGCTTTTTGCTACGAAGATTCCAATTTTCGCAATCTGTCTTGGACATCAGCTTCTGGCGCTTGCAAACGGTGCAGATACACAGAAGATGAAATATGGACATCGTGGAGCAAATCATCCGGTAAAGGATTTAAAGACCGGGAAGGTATATATTTCAACACAGAATCATGGCTATGTGGTAAAGGAAGAGACGTTGGATCGTGATATTGCAGAGCCAAGCTTTATCAATGTAAATGATAAGACAATTGAGGGTGTTCATTACCTTGGAAAGAATGTACAGACGGTACAGTTCCATCCGGAAGCCTGTGCAGGCCCGCTTGATACCGGATTTTTGTTTGATGAGTTTATGAATATGATGGAGGTGTCTAAATAATGCCAAAGAATCCACACGTAAAAAAGGTTGTAGTTATTGGATCCGGTCCGATTGTCATCGGACAGGCGGCAGAGTTTGATTATGCCGGTACACAGGCATGCCGCTCCCTGAGGGAAGAGGGCATCTGCGTAGTATTGATCAACTCGAATCCTGCCACCATCATGACAGATAAGGATATTGCAGATAAGGTATATATTGAGCCTTTGACACCGGAGGTTGTAAAGGCAGTTATCAAGAAGGAAAAGCCGGATAGCGTGCTTCCGACACTGGGTGGTCAGGCAGCGTTAAATATCGCGATGGAACTGGAAGAGTCCGGTTTCCTGAAGGAACATAATGTAAGGCTGCTTGGTACATCTTCTAAGACGATCAAGAAAGCAGAGGATCGTCTGGAATTCAAGAAGACTATGGAGAAGATCCATGAGCCATGTGCACCATCCGAAGTCGTAACGAACATCAAGGATGGTCTGGCGTTCGTCGAGAAGATCGGGTACCCGATCGTGCTGCGTCCGGCGTATACGCTTGGTGGAAGCGGCGGCGGTATCGCGCACAACGAAGAAGAATTCGTAGAGATACTGATGAACGGACTGCGTCTGTCACGTGTCGGTCAGGTATTGGTTGAGCGTTGTATCGCGGGCTGGAAAGAGATTGAGTACGAGGTTATGCGTGATGCGAACGGTACCTGTATTACCGTATGTAATATGGAGAATCTGGATCCGGTTGGTGTTCATACCGGAGATTCTATCGTTGTTGCACCATCCCAGACACTGGCAGATAAGGAATACCAGATGCTTCGTAGTGCTGCTTTAAATATCATTACAGAGCTTGGTATCCAGGGTGGATGTAACGTACAGTTTGCCTTGCATCCAACAACATTTGAATATTGTGTAATCGAGGTAAACCCGCGGGTAAGCCGTTCTTCGGCACTTGCTTCAAAGGCAACCGGATATCCGATCGCGAAGGTAGCTGCGAAGATCGCTCTTGGATATAATCTCGATGAGATCAAGAATGCAATTACAGGTAAGACCTATGCGAGCTTTGAGCCGGCACTCGATTATGTTGTAGTTAAGATGCCGAGACTTCCTTTCGATAAGTTCATCAAGGCAAGCCGGAAGCTGACCACACAGATGAAGGCAACCGGTGAGGTTATGAGTATCTGTACGAACTTCGAGGGAGCACTCATGAAAGCGCTTCGTTCTCTCGAACAGCATGTGGATAGCCTGATCTATGAGAACTACAATGACCTTCCGACAGAGGAGATTCATGAGATGCTGCATCGTGTCGATGACCGTCGAATCTTCGTTATCGCAGAAGCGCTGCGCCGTGGAATCTCCGCGGAGGAGATCCATGATATCACGAAAGTAGATATCTGGTTTATTGACAAGATCAACAATATTGTACAGGAAGAAAAATTACTGCGTGAGACACCTGAGATCACTAAGGAAATGATGCAGGAAGCAAAGCGCATGGAGTTTCCGGACAAGGTAATCGCACAGATTACAGGCAAGAAGGAAAAGGAAATCAAGGAGCTTCGCTATGGCTATGGTATCCATGCATCCTACAAGATCGTAGATACCTGTGCGGCTGAGTTTGAAGCAGAGACACCATATTATTATTCCTGCTACGATGGCGAATCCGAAGTCGAGGTGGATGAGAATAAGAAGAAGATCATGGTGCTTGGTTCCGGTCCGATCCGTATCGGACAGGGTATCGAGTTTGACTACTGCTCGGTACACAGTACGTGGACCTTGAAGAACAAGGGCTATGAGACCATTATTGTAAATAATAATCCGGAGACAGTCAGTACAGACTTCGATATTGCAGATCGTCTGTATTTCGAGCCACTGACGGCAGAAGATGTAGAGTCTATCGTAAATATCGAGAAACCGGATGGCGCGGTTGTACAGTTCGGTGGTCAGACAGCCATCAAGTTGACGGAGGCGCTTTTGGAGATGGGCGTGCCAATCCTTGGTACAAGTGCTGAAAATGTCGATGCGGCCGAAGACCGAGAACTGTTCGATGAGATTCTGGAGAAATGCTGTATCCCAAGAGCTGCCGGTAAGACTGTATTTACAGCAAAGGAAGCGCTGGAAGCAGCCAATGAGCTTGGTTATCCGGTCCTTGTTCGTCCTTCCTATGTATTAGGCGGACAGGGTATGCAGATTGCAATCTCGGATAAGGATATCATTGAGTTTATGGAGATTATCAATCGCCATGAGCAGGAGCATCCGGTTTTGGTTGACAAATATCTGATGGGTAAGGAAATCGAGGTTGATGCCGTATGTGATGGCCACGATATCCTGATTCCTGGTATCATGGAGCATATCGAGCGTGCAGGTATCCATTCCGGAGATAGTATTTCCGTGTATCCGGCACAGACGATCACACCGAAGATCAAGCGTGTGCTCGAAGACTACACGAAGAAGCTTGCGAACAGCCTGCATGTTATCGGACTGATTAATATTCAGTTTATTGTATATCAGGATGAGGTATATGTCATCGAGGTTAACCCGCGATCAAGCCGTACCGTACCATACATCAGTAAGGTAACCGGTATTCCAATCGTTGATCTTGCAACGAGAGTTATCACAGGCGAGAAGATCAAGGATATGGGCTATACACCGGGATTACAGCCGGAATCTGAATACTTCGCAATCAAGATGCCGGTATTCTCCTTTGAGAAGATCCGGGGTGCTGAGATCAGCCTTGGTCCGGAGATGAAATCAACCGGTGAGTGCCTTGGTATCTCGAAAAATTACAACGAAGCGTTGTTCAAGGCATTCCTTGGAAACGGCGTGAATCTGCCGAAGTACAAGAAGATGATACTTACAGTAAAGGATTCCGATAAGCTGGATGCAGTAGAAATCGGACAGCGGTTTACCGCGCTTGGTTATGAGATCTATTCGACAAGAAGTACCTGCCGTGTCCTGAATGAGAATGGCGTACCTGCAAAACCGATTAACAAGGTGGAAGAGCCTTCTCCGAACCTGTTAGACCTGATTCTGTCACATGAGATCGATCTTGTTATCGACACACCGTCACAGGGTGTGGAACACAGCAAGGACGGCTTCGTAATCCGCCGAAATGCAATCGAGACAGGTGTGACGGTTCTCACAAGCTTAGATACCGCACATGCGCTTCTTACAAGCTTAGAGTCATCTGACAGACACAATCTTTCTCTTGTGGATATAAGCGAAATATAGTAAAATAAAGGTAACCATGCAGATAACCTGTCTGGTTACCTTTATTTTTTTGAGGTGATGGAATGAATATTGGTTCGATGAGTAACAACTATATAATTCCATATAGCGGTGTCAGCCGCGTGACACCGGTCAATGCGGACAATACGGTCGACACTTCCACGAAGGTGAAGCCGGTCAAATGTCAGACGTGTAAGAATCGGAAATATGTCGATGGTTCGAACGAACCGGATGTGTCATTTAAGACACCGGGCAAGATTGCGGCAGGAGAATCGTACGCGAAAGTAAGTGCACATGAACGGGAGCACGTGGCGAATGCGATTCAGAAAAGCAGCAAGCCGGGTGCAAAGCTGATATCGGCGAATGTAACATTGAAGATGGGGGTCTGTCCGGAATGCGGCAGAACGTATGTTGCAGGTGGAGAGACGACGACACAGATCCAGTATTCAGAGAGTAATCCATACGAGAAGAACCGGAAACAGGCGGAAGCCGGATTTCTGATCGGGAACAACTTTGATGCTATTTCTTAGACCAGCATTTGACGTTGCGCTTTCGATTGCGCTTCGTGTCTGATTTGTATCGGATTTCACATAACGAATTTAAATATTGCAGATAATGCTTCTGGGAATCCATGGATTCTTCCGGGAAAAGTGGAAGCAGGAGCTTCACGGGATTTTGCTTATAGAAGATGCAAAGCTTAATAAAAAAGTCCATCGTTGGCTTTCGGTAGTCCGCTTCCAGATGACAATACGATGAACGTGAGATGCCGGTCGATGCGGCTATTTCTTTCTGGGTGTAACCGGAGTGGAGTCGGAGACGAATGAGCATAGCTCCAAAGGTGGTTGTGTCTGACATGATAGATCCTCGCTTTCTGGATAAAATTGAAAATTGGAATGAAATAATTTGGAAGCAGCCGCTTCCAGAAAAATAGAAAAGAAATCATATTCGAGAAGCAGTGTAAGTTCAGCCAGAACATCGACTGGCGGCGCACATCTTCCCGTTTCATAGTTACTGTAGGCTTGTCTTGTAATATTGAGTCGTTTGGAAATGTCGGTTTGATTGAGATGTTTTTGACGACGCGAAATTTTTAGACGAGGCCCGAATTCTTTTGGAATCATAGAATGTACCTCCATGGGCATTATGTTAACAGAAAAAGAAAAAAATACAAGCAGAAAAAATAAGATTGGCACATATTCACAAGTGAGACTGTGAATACTGCACAAAATAGGAGAAGGAGACAAAACATGAGTAAAGCAGATGATTTGTTCATTGCGATGTGTAAGGATATTATTGAGAACGGTTACGATACGAAGGGCGAAAAGGTGCGTCCGAAATGGGAGGATGGGACTTCGGCATATACGATCAAACGGTTTGGTGTTGTAAACCGATATAATCTGGCGGAGGAATTTCCGGCGATCACACTTCGAAAAACTTATATCAAATCCGCAATTGATGAATTGCTCTGGATCTGGCAGAAAAAATCAAATAACGTCCATGACCTGCACAGCCATATCTGGGACGCGTGGGCAGACGAAGATGGTTCGATCGGCAAGGCGTATGGTTACCAGCTCGGTGTGAAGCACAAATACAAAGAGGGTATGATGGATCAGGTCGATCGTGTGATCTATGATCTGAAGAATAATCCATACAGCCGCCGTATTATGACGAACATTTATGTGCATCAGGATCTGTCTGAGATGAACCTGTATCCGTGTGCGTACAGCGTGACGTTCAATGTCACAGGCAACAAATTAAATGCAATCTTAAATCAGCGTTCGCAGGATGTGCTTGCAGCGAATAACTGGAATGTCGTACAGTATGCGGCACTTGTGTATATGATGGCACAGGTAACTGGATTTGAACCGGGAGAGCTGGTACATGTGATCGCGGATGCACACATCTATGACAGACACATTCCGATCGTGGAAGAGCTGATCAGCCGGCCGACGTATCCGGCGCCGAAAGTAACACTCAATCCAGATGTCAAAGATTTTTATGATTTTACGGTTGATGATTTTACAATCGAAGATTATCAGACCGGACCACAGATCAAGAACATACCAATAGCGGTTTAGAGCGAAATATTTGGAGGGTAATATGGACTTAATAGTAGCAGTAGATAACAACTGGGCGATTGGAAACAAGGGCGATCTGCTCGTATCAATACCAGAGGATCACAAATTCTTCCGACAGACGACAATGGGAAATGTCGTTGTACTTGGAAGGAAGACACTGGCAGGATTCCCGAATGGCCTGCCGCTTGCGGGAAGAGATAATATCATTTTATCGACTGATCCGAATTATACCGTGCGAGGGGGTACGGTTGTTCACTCGAAAGAAGAACTGTTCGAGGAACTGAAAAAATATGAGGATAAGGAAATTTTTGTAATCGGTGGCGGACAGATCTACGAGATGCTGCTTCCGTATTGCAAATATGCGCATGTGACGAAGATCAACTATGATTATGCAGCGGATACACATTTCCCGAATCTGGATGAACTGGAGAACTGGGAAATGATCGCGGACAGCGATGAGCATACCTATTTTGATTTGGAGTTTTATTTCCACAAATATGAGAATAAAAATCCATTAGCATTTTAGAAATTTGGTGATTTTTGCATAAAATGCACAAAATAATTGATGAAAATGTTATAAATCATACAAAAAGTCTTTCAAATATGACGGAAGTATGGTATCATTTAAGGTAAATTTGAGCGATTATTTTTATTTTGGGAGGGTAATAAAAATGACAGAAGTAATGTTGACGTCCGGACAGGGCTTTGAGGGTTACGAAATCGTAGAGTATTTGGGATTTGTAAATGTACAGTCGGTACTTAGCTCGAACTTTTTCAAGGGGTTTGCAGCCGGTGTGAGTGAGATGTCAGATTCCGAGAGTGAGAAGCTGACAGGCAAGCTGGAGCAGGTAAATGAGACAGCACTGAAGCGTCTGCAGACAATCGCAGCAAGAAAGAAAGCGGATGCGGTAATTGGCGTGGAACTGAATTATACACAGTTTGCAAGCTATTCCGTAGGAACGATCGCTTCTGGTACAGCTGTTCGCCTGAAGAAGAAGCCAGAGGAGAATCCAGTTACAGAAAAATCTCTGTATGTCAGCAACTACTATAATCGTCTGGTGCCAAGACCGGTACGTGTATGGTTACGTGGTTCTAAGAATGGGGTAACAATTTCTACAGATTTCTTTAATTATAACAAAGATGATATTCGTGCAATCCGTGCAGACGTCGAGCTGACAAACCTGTATGAAGAACGATTGCTGTTAAAGGATCTGGATTTTGTATTTGAGAAAGGAAATGTTTCTCTGATCGAATCCAAGGATATGGAGTGTAAGCTTCCTGCAAAGGATATTCTGCTTTTGAAGGATGCAAAGGTACGCATCTCCAAATATGTGACAAGCCGTGGTGTATTCGCGTGCAACGACCAGCCAATCGATGTCAGCATGCCGTTACATAGATTATCTGCACTTAAAGAGAAACGTGGTATTGATGCAGTCGAGAAGTATCGTACCGATGGCATGATCTGGACATGTAACTGTGGTTATGTAAACGAGGCTGGTGCAGATGAATGTCTGATCTGTGGACGTAAGCAGGAAGACATGAAGAGTACATCGAAGTTCAATCCAGATGAGATGCTTGCAAAGATGCAGACGAAGGAATATGTCATTGAACTGAAGGATGTATTGATGGAATACATCAAGGATATTGATAGCGAGTACAGAATGGAACTTTTGGAGATTATGGAGTCAGGATTGCAGTATGAAAAGACAAGAGGCAACATGAAAGACACCGTAATCGAGAAGGTAGAAAAGGTCTTTGAAGGACACTAAGTAAAATGAAACTGGCAGAGGTGACAGGGCATGGGCGCAGGACTCAGCATGGCGAGTGTAAATAAAATTAAAGAGTTGGCGAATTCCAGAGAATATAGTCTGGCACTTGAGTTAGTGGAACATCAGGATTTGACAAAATCCCTGAACCCACAGTTCCTGAGACTGTGTGGAGAGATTTACATAAAAAATGATAGATATAAGGATGCCAGACGATGTCTGATCATGGCGCATCGTCTGGGACCGGAATCGAAGCGAGTTTTGTATACGTTTGTGGAGCTGTATTTGCGGATGGGATATTTCCAGCTGGCAAAGACGTATTACGATATGTATATGTTTGATGCCAATGCATATGACAGCCGGGACATGGAATATGTCTGGAATAAGCATGAACATGCGGACGATTACAAGACGCTGGAACCATTGATTGCCGGGTATGCACACAATCTGGACTATGACTGGAGCTTTGAGTTATATCTGCTTTACAAGAAAGAGGAAAAACAGAACGAGGCGGCGACGCTGGCTGAGTTATATCATGCATCGTTCAAGAATTCCGATAACAGCCAGATTATATTGGATATCGAAGCTGGAAAAGTAAAGGTAGATACATATTTCGATATATATGCGGACACTGAAGCTGTAGATGATGATCCAGATATGGAGGCACTTCGTGCAGAAGAACAGGAGCTGCTTGCAGCCGATGATTTGCGGATGCATCCGAAAGAGGCAGAGATCACGATCATGTATGAGGATTCATATACACCTGCCGGTTCGGAGAAGAAAGTGCAGAAGATGCTCAAAAAGCAGGAACGCGAAGAGCAACGGAAAGAAAAGAAACTGCTGAAAAAACAAAAGCAGCAGGAAAAGGCAGAAGCTGCGGCAGCGGCGGAAGCTGAGAAGGCGGAGACGGAAGTGGAATCTGCTACCGAAGAAAAAAAGGATACCGAAGCGGAAGCACCTGAGATAGTTGCGGATGAGACAGAACAGAAGACGTCTGAGGAAACAACTGTGACAGAACAAGAAACAGCAGAGAAAGCATCTGTGACAGAAACATCAGAACAAAAAACGGCAGAGGAAGCGTCTGAGACAGAAGCGGAAGAACCGGAAAAAGAAAAAAAGAAGGGATTTTTCCAGAGACGGAAGAGAAAGAAACACGAGGAAGAATCTGAGACAACGGATGCTGATATAGAAGAAACAAAAGAAGTAACATCGGAATCGGAAGATGTAAAACCATCGGAAGAGCCGAAAGAATCAAATAGTGACATTTCATCAGAGATTGCAGAGACAACAGGGCAGGCGGAAGATATGAGACATGGAAAAGGGACAATTGCAAAAGATGTAGTCGTAGTAGATGAAGATGATGGTTTTGAAGCAGAAGCGGATACGATTGAGGAACTTGCATCCAAGGAACATGTGACGCAGGAGACCGAGACGAAGGAAGCAGAAGTGACAACAGCCAAGAAAACGACGTTTGAATTCCAGACAGTGGAACTGGCGCCGGAAGATTTTGAGGAAGAATATGAGGTTGACGATTTCTCTGAAACTGTGGATGATGAATTCGGAGAGATGAAGATGCCGGAACCGAAACCTGAGATTGAAGAAACTGTGGAGGAAGAACCGGAGACAGAACTGGAGATTGAAGAGACTGTCGAAGAGGAACCAGAGGCAGAGGAAGAAATCGAGGAGCTGGAGGAAGAACCGAAAGAGGAATTCCACGTAGCTCCGTTTACAACGAAACCGGAAAAAAAGAAGTTGGACTTCCCGGTATTCAAGTCATCGTTATTCCCGGATTATCACAAAGAAGTGAAAATCGTTGAGAACAATTTCAACGAGATCATGGAAGAAGCGCAGGATAAGATGACGGAGAACATGCAGAAGGAAGAGCAGATGCAGAGAGAGGCGGAAGCATTGCTTGCATCCCTTGGTATCAGCATGGATGCGATTCCAACAACACCAAAGGCTGAGGTGAAAGAGGAACAGCCGGTACAAAAAGGACCTTCACGAGATGAGTTAAAAGCATCTTTGAAGATAGATTCTGTTAAGAAGAATTTGCTAAAACGTGTAAAAGAATACAGATAATTCTTGACGAGAAGATATGACCGAGAGAAGGTATGACTGAAAGGAGGCAATGGGAGTGGCTATTGATCAAAGAGAAGCATTGATTGCTGCAGTAAGAGCACAGGTAGAAAAAGAGAAGGCTGCCAAGGCTGCAAAACTGAAAAAAGAGCAGGAAGCAATGCAATTGTCTGGAGCTGCAGATGCGGGAGAAGCTGCTGCAGACCACAATAAGCCAAAATACAAAACTCTGTCAGCAGAAGAACTTGCGAAAATCGAAGAGAAGAAGCGTCGTAAGAAAGCTGCAGAACTTGGTATTAAATTGGAGGACGAGGAACCAGAAGAGGTACCTGCAAAGGCAGCAGAACCTGCGAAGGAAGAGCCAAAGAAGGCAAGTGATGAAGGACTTGGCATGAGTGTTGGCATTCAGGCAGATAAGTCTGGAAAATCCTTAGATAAGCCGGCTGGCGGCGGACTTGGAACACCAGTAGGTGGCGGACTGTCAGGTGGCAAGACAGAGAGCAAAGGACTTGGAGGACTGGGCGGTAGCCTTGGAGCTACAGAGCCATCTGGAGGGCTTGGCCTCAATATTGACATGGGTAACAAGCAGGAAGAGAAAGCACCTGAGAAGAAAAAGGACCAGGATGATGAAAAAGCAAGATTGCGTCCTACAAAATTATCCGGTGGCAGTGGCGATGTAAAGGTAATCAATGGGGATGATGCAGAAGAGGAAGCATCCTTTACAAAACAGGGAAATACAACGATTATTTCCGATGGTGTAGAGTGGAAAGCACAGGAGAACAAAGCATCCAAGGATGATGCAGATGATATCATCAGCATTGTGCCAAACCGGAGTACTCCAACCAATGATGTGAAGAGTATGTACGATCTTGGCGATGAGGATGAGGATGCTCTGGGTGCAGAGATATCAAAGCTTGCGCAGTATGGCGATGCTGAGAATAAGGCAGAGGAAGAAAAGAAAAAGGCGCAGGAAGAAATGGCGAAGAAGGCAGCGGAGGCAGAGGCAGCCAAGAAGAAGGCGGCTATTGAGGAAGCTGAGCGGAAAGAAGAAGCCAGAAGAAAGAAACTGAAAGAGGCAGAAGAAAAGGCAGCTGCACAGGAGCGTAGAATCGCAGAAGCAGCAGCCAGACAGCGTGCAGCTGCAGCCGCTGAGAAACGTGCAGCCGAGGAGGCACGCCTCAAGGCAGAAGAGGAAGAAAAACGTAAGAAAGTGGAAGAGGCACGTCTGAAAGCAGCCGAGGAAGCCCGCAAGAAGGCTGAGGAAGAGGCAAGAGCCAAGGCAAAGCAGGAAGCTTTGAAGAAGGCGGAAGAGGCAAAGAAGAAAGCCGAAGAAGCAAAGCGTATCTTAGAACAGGCACAGAAGGCAGAAGAAGAAGCAACAAAGCGTGCAGAAGAGAATCGGAAGCGTGCTGAGGAAGAAGCCAAGAAGAAAGCCGAAGCAGAAGCAAAGAAGAAAGCTGAGGAAGAAGCAAAGAAGAAAGCCGAAGCAGAGGCAAAGAAGAAGGCAGAGGCGGAAGCAAAGGCGAAGGCTGAGGAAGCCCGCAAGATCTTAGAGGCTGCAAAGAAGGCCGAAGAGGAAGCGCTGAAGGCGGCAGAGCAGGCAGACAGCATTCAGATCGACCTGACACAGCCAGCGGAGGAAGGAAAACTTCCACTTGCTGCATCTTACCTTGAAAAGTATACAAAGATGGAGAAATCCGGAAAGAGTCTCGTGGATACATTCAATGCCATTACTGTTGATCAGGAGAATCGTAACGTATGTATGATGGGTGATCACGGATTTGGTCTGACCAGTGTCGGAGAAGATTTCGCGAGAAGCTTCTACGATATGGGAATCTGCAAGGCGAAGACGATCGCGAAGATCAAGGCACAGGCATTGAACAAGGTTAAACTTGCAGATGCAATGTCAAAGCTTGCCGGTGGATGTATGGTTGTTGAAAATGCAGGTCTGATCGCACCAGATAAGATGACAGAGCTGATGAAACTTACAGCCAAGGATGTAAACGATGTTGTTGTGATTCTGACAGGTGCGACTGAGTCTATCAACCGCTTGTTTGGAGCGACTGGAGATGCCAAGGATAAGTTTACACACCAGATCAATATGGAAGGCATTTCTACACAGGATATGCTTGCGATTGCAAAGGGATATTTCAAACAGCAGGGCTTTAAGACAGATGATTCTGTAGAAGGCACTGTAAAGAATCTCCTGATGGCAATGGAGTCTGGAAATATCGATCGTATGCTCAAGGCTTGCGATGAGGCAATGCTCAAATGTGACGATCGTGAGAAGGCAAAAGGTTCCAGCCGGAAATATTTACTAAGTGAAGATTTTAAATAATCGTTGAAAAAATCAGAGCCGATGCTTATAATTTAAGCATCGGCTTTTTACGTGATAAGCCAATAGACGGGATGATAAATAAGAAACCAGAAGATAAGAGGTATAAAACGTGGTAAATATAGATATCGGTATAGACCTTGGAACATCGAATACGGTCATATACATAAAAGACAAAGGAATCGTAGTCAACCAGCCATCGGTGGTTGCATATGAGGCTAAAAGTAAAAAGATCATTGCGGTTGGAAATAAAGCCAAAAAGATGCTTGGAAAGACACCGGAGGATATTGAGGTGACACGTCCGATCCGGAATGGTGTTATCTCCGATTATATTATGACGGAGCGTATGCTCAAGATCTATGTGAAGTCAGCGATTGCAAAACGAAAGATCTGGGGCAAACCAAACATCTGCGTCTGTGTGCCAAGTGGTGTCACGGACGTACAGCGGCGTGCAGCGTGTGATGCAGTATACCGTACCGGTGCAAAGAATGTGTATGTGCTTGAGGAACCATTTGCGGCAGCCATCGGTGCAGGTGTGGATATTGAGTCGGCAGTTGGTGCGATGGTTGTGGATATCGGTGCGGGAACGACGGATATTGCAATCGTAGCAAGAGGCGGTGTGCAGCATAGCAGTTCCATCAAGATTGGTGGCGATGATTTCGATGAGGCAATCATCCGTTATATGCGGAAACGTCATAATGTGCTGCTGGGCGAAAGCTCTGCCGAACAGTTGAAGAAGGACATTGGTTCTGTGTATCCGCGGGAACAGGATGCGATCGGGTATGCACGTGGAAAGGAACTGGTGCGCGGACTTCCAACGAAGATGGCAGTCAAATCCTCTGAGATGATCGAGGCGTGTCAGGAGGAGACAGATCAGATCTTGGATTCCGTTCGGGAGATGTTGGAGGCGGCACCACCGGAACTGGTTTCCGATATATCCGAGCATGGTATTATCCTTGCCGGAGGCGGAAGCAAGATATTTGGTATGGACAAGCTTATTATGGATAAGATTGGTGTCCCGGTTGTGAACATCAAGAATCCGGATCAGGTTGTTGCGACAGGTGCAGGAACAGCCCATTATTATATCAAGGACGGAAGAACCTTGGAAGAGTAAGAGACAGGATAGAAATACGTGGAAAATAAGAAGAAAACATTGCGTGAACATGGTGTGGAATATACATATGATGAGCGGTTCCTCCCACTCACGCAGAAGGAAATGCAATTAAAGGGCTGGGAACAGCCGGACTTTGTCTATGTGATCGGAGATGCCTATGTGGATCATCCATCTTTTGGACCGGCGATCATCAGCCGTGTGTTAGAGGCACATGGATATAAAGTGGCAATCATTTCACAGCCAGACTGGAAGGATGAAAATTCGATTGCGATTTATGGCAGGCCGAAGCTTGCCTTTTTGGTGTGCGCCGGAAATATGGATTCAATGGTGAACCATTATACTGTTTCCAAGAAAAGACGGCATACAGATGCATACACCCCGGGTGGCGAGATGGGAAAACGACCAGATTATGCGACAATCGTTTACTGCAATCTGATCCGGAAGAAATACAAGGATGCGGCAATTGTGGCAGGCGGTATCGAAGCAAGTCTGCGCCGGCTGGCACATTATGATTACTGGTCCAATAAGTTGAAACATTCGATTCTCGTTGATGCACAGGCGGATATTGTGATCTATGGTATGGGTGAGCATGCCATTGTGGAGATCGCGGATGCGCTGCAAAGCGGCATCGACATCAAAGACTTAAGTTTTATTCATGGAACGGTCTACAAAGCAAGAAATCTGGAACATCTGTATGAAGACTATATTGAGCTTCCGTCGTATGACGCGTTGCAGGAAGACAAATTAAATTACGCGCGAAGCTTTAAAATCCAATATGATAACACAGATCATATCACCGCGAAGATTCTGGTAGAAAAATATAAGGATTATCAATATGTGATCCAGAATCCACCGGCGGAACCACTGATGGAGCAGGAGATGGACGAGGTGTATGCGCTTCCATATACGAAGACCTATCATCCGATTTATGAGGCACAGGGTGGAATCCCTGCGATATCGGAGATCAAATTCTCGCTGGTCAGCAACCGGGGGTGCTTTGGCGGGTGCAGCTTCTGTGCGCTTACATTTCATCAGGGGCGGACATTGCAGACACGCAGTCATGCATCCATTATAGAAGAGGCAAAGGAAATGACGAAAGATCCGGAGTTTAAGGGCTATATCCATGATGTTGGCGGCCCGACGGCGAATTTCCGGCAGCGCGCCTGCAAGAAACAGGAGAAATATGGCGTCTGTGCGAACCGTCAGTGTCTGTTCCCAAAGCCATGTCCGAATCTGATTGTGGATCATTCCGATTATCTGAAATTACTGCGGGAGCTCCGAAGTCTGCCGAAGGTGAAGAAGGTATTTATCCGTTCGGGTATCCGGTTTGATTATCTGATGGCGGACAAGGATGATACATTCTTTCGGGAACTTTGCAAATACCATGTCAGCGGGCAGCTGAAGGTGGCGCCGGAACATATCTCTGACAAGGTACTGATGAAGCTTGGTAAGCCGGAAAATGCAGTCTTTCAGGCATTTTGCAAGAAATACAAACGGATCAATGAGGAACTTGGATTGAAGCAGTATATGGTACCATATCTCATGTCGTCACATCCGGGTTCCACTCTGAAAGAAGCGGTGGAACTGGCGGAATATCTGCGGGATCTGGGTTATATGCCAGAACAGGTGCAGGATTTCTATCCGACACCTTCGACGATATCAACCTGCATGTATTACACTGGCGTGGATCCGCGGACGATGGAGAAGGTATATGTGCCAAATTCTCCACATGAAAAGGCGATGCAGCGTGCACTGATCCAGTACCGGAATCCGGATAATTACGATCTGGTGCATGAGGCACTTGTGAAAGCAGGACGGACGGATCTGATCGGGTTCGATAAGAACTGTCTGATCAAACCGCGGAAGATGAAGAATGCTGCAAATGAGAAAAAATCTCAATATGGCGCATCGAATAAACAATCTGGAAATCGTTCGAATGTGCAACATAAAAATTCTGCACAGAAGCAGGGGCAAAACCAGAAGCAGCAAATGAATACAAAAAACAAAAAAAGTATACGCAATGTACATAAAAAGAAACAAAAGTAAAGGTTTCTTTTATTGCGAAACCATGGAAATTATGATATTATCTATCTAGGCGTGTCGACATATGCATGATCGGCACAGATAGAAACAATAAAACGAAATGGAGGAAATTTTCAACATGGCAAAGAAAGTAGTTTTAGCTGGCGCATGTCGTACAGCAATCGGTACTATGGGTGGTGCACTTTCAACAACACCAGCACCAGTGTTAGGTTCTATCGTAATCAAGGAGGCTCTGAACAGAGCAGGCGTTCCTGCAGATCAGGTCGATCATGTATATATGGGTTGCGTAATCCAGGCAGGTCTTGGACAGAACGTAGCTCGTCAGGCATCTCTGAAGGCTGGACTTCCTATCGAGACACCTGCTGTTACTGTAAACGTAGTTTGTGGTTCTGGTCTGAACTGTGTTAACATGGCAGCTCAGATGATTCAGGCTGGCGATGCTGACATCGTAGTAGCAGGTGGTATGGAGAACATGTCCATGGCTCCTTACGCAATTCCTCAGGGACGTTATGGTTATCGTATGGGTAACGCAACCATGGTAGATACCATGATCAAAGATGCACTTTGGGACGCTTTCAATGATTATCATATGATTAAGACCGCAGACAATATCTGCGAAGAGTGGGGACTTACCCGTGAAGAACTCGATGAGTTCGCATTAAAGAGCCAGTTAAAGGCAGAAGAAGCTCAGAAGAACGGTGCCTTCAAGGCAGAGATCGTTCCCGTAGAAGTTAAGAAGAAAAAAGAGACCATCGTATTCGATACCGATGAAGGCCCTCGTCATGGTTCTACCATCGAAGGTCTGGCTAAGCTTCGTGCCATCAATCCCGGTGGATTCGTTACCGCAGGTAACGC
>ENA-OROO01000580-OROO01000580.1-human-gut-metagenome-genome-assembly--contig:-NODE-580-length-22793-cov-14.634269_pt1 | contig 22793 bp, 20 predicted proteins | sample MGYA00242130_ERZ509052 | MGnify/ENA primary metagenome ERZ509052 (study PRJEB26280, sample SAMEA2338730) | human gut metagenome | biome: human gut; feature: human-associated habitat; material: faeces... | reverse complement strand
AGTGCTCGCCACCAACGGTGATACCTTCCTGGGCGGCGAAGACTTCGACCAGCGCGTCATCAACTACCTGGTGGAAGAATTCAAGAAGGAGAACGGCATCGACCTGTCCAAGGACAGCATGGCCCTGCAGCGCCTGAAAGAAGCCGCTGAAAAGACCAAGAAGGACCTCTCCACCTCCATGGAGGCGGAAGTGAACCTGCCCTTCATCACCGCCGACCAGACCGGTCCCAAGCACCTGGTGGTCAAGCTCTCCCGCGCCAAACTGGAAGCCCTGGTCAGCGACCTGGTGGACCGCACCATCGCTCCCTGCCAGAAGGCCCTGGCCGACGCCGGTCTTTCCGCCGGCCAGATCGACGAAGTCATCCTGGTGGGCGGCATGACCCGTATGCCCCTGGTGCAGAAGAAGGTGGGCGAGTTCTTCGGCAAGGATCCCAACCGTTCCGTGAACCCCGACGAGGTGGTGGCCATGGGCGCCGCCATCCAGGGCGGCATCCTGGCCGGTGACGTGAAGGACGTGCTGCTGCTGGACGTGACGCCCCTGTCCCTGGGCATTGAGACCATGGGCGGCGTGTGCACCCGTCTGATCGAGCGCAACACCACCATCCCTGTGAAGAAGAGCCAGATCTTCTCCACCGCCGCCGACAACCAGACCTCCGTGGAGGTCAACGTGCTGCAGGGCGAGCGTGAGATGGCCGCCGCCAACAAGAGCCTGGGCCGCTTCCACCTGGACGGCATTGCCCCGGCCCGCCGCGGCGTGCCCCAGATCGAGGTCACGTTTGACATCGATGCCAACGGCATCGTGAACGTCAGCGCCAAGGACCTGGGAACCGGCAACGCCCAGCACATCACCATCACGTCCTCCTCCAACATGAGCAAGGAGGATATTGAGAAGGCCGTCAAGGAGGCCGAGCAGTATGCCGCCGAGGACGCAAAGATCAAGGAGAAGGTGGAGGTCCGCAACCAGGCCGACCAGATGGTCCATCAGGCCGAGAAGACCCTGAACGAGGTGGGCGACAAGGTGCCCGAGAGCGAGAAGGAGCCTATCCGCGCCGGCGTGGAGAAGCTGAAGGAGACCCTGAAGGGCGAGGACACCGACGCCATCAAGGCGGCCACCGAGGAGCTGACCCAGCTGTTCTACAAGATGAGCGAGAAGCTGTACCAGCAGCAGGCGCCTCAGGGTGACCCCAACATGGGCGGTCAGCAGCCCGGCGGCGCCCCCAACGGCGGTCAGCAGTACTACGACGCCGACTATAAGGTAGTCGACGATGATGACCAGAACAACAAGTAAGGCAAATATATCCCGCAATAAGGGGCAGGAAGTACCTGTCCCTTGTTGTGGCGTTTAGGAAAAGCGCGCCTTTTGCGCCCTGCCATCGTCAGACCTCCTCGACGTACACGCGGTACGCCATCGTCGGTCTGCCATCGGCAGGACGCAAAATCCATCGATTTGCCGATGGAGTCGGCTCCGCAGGCAACAAGACTGGCAATAGGAGATTTATCCCATGGCACAGGAAAAACGAGATTATTATGAGGTCCTCGGCGTCAGCAAGGGCGCATCGGAGGACGAGATCAAAAAAGCATATAAAAAGCTGGCCCGAAAGTACCACCCGGACATGAACCCCGGTGACAAGGAGGCCGAGGAGAAGTTCAAGGAGGTCAACGAGGCCAACGAGGTGCTGTCCGATCCGGAGAAAAAGGCCCGGTACGACCAGTTCGGCTTCGCGGGCGTGGATCCCAGCTACGGCGCGGGCGCAGGCGGCGGCGCGTATGGCGGTGCGGGCGGCTTCGACTTCGGCGATCTGGGCGATATCTTCGGCAGCTTTTTCGGCGGCGGCTTTGGCGGCGGCCAGCGCCGTAACCCCAACGCGCCCCAGCGGGGCGAGAGCATCCGCGCCAGCGTGTCCGTGACGTTCAAGGAGGCGGCCTTCGGCTGCGAGAAGGACGTGACCGTGGAGCGCAGCGAGCAGTGCGCTACCTGCAAGGGCAGCGGCTGCCAGCCGGGGACCACGCCGGAGATCTGCCCCGACTGCCGCGGCAGCGGCCAGGTGCAGGTGCAGCAGCGGACGCCTATGGGCGTGTTTGCCACCAGCCGTCCCTGCCAGAAGTGTCACGGCACCGGCCGCATTATCCATCAGCCCTGTACCGACTGCGGCGGACAGGGTCGGGTGCGGAAACGCAAGACCATCAAGGTCAACATCCCCGCCGGCATCGACCACGGCCAGACCATCTCTCTGCGGGGCCAGGGCAACGCCGGCAAAAACGGCGGCAGCGCCGGCGACCTGCTGATCACCGTCATGGTGCAGCCGGACGAGACATTCCGCCGGGAGGGCGTGGACGTGTTCTGCGATGCGCCCATCACCTTCGCCCAGGCGGTGCTGGGCGCCACGCTGGAGATCCCCACCATTGACGGCAAGGTGAAATACGACCTGCCGGAGGGAACCCAGACGGGCACGGTGTTCCGGCTGCGGGGCAAGGGGATCCCGGTGTTGAACGGCAGAGGCCGCGGCGACCAGTATGTCACCGTGAACGTAGAGACGCCGCGAAATCTGACGAAGGAGCAGAAGGAGGCCCTGCGGAGCTTCAGCGATATGCTGGGCGAGAGCAACTACGAAAAGCGCAAGAGCTTCTTTAAGAAGAAATGAGCGGGTGAAGGATGTATCTGGCGGACTATCATACCCACTCGGCCACGTCGCCGGACGGACAGCTGACGGTCAGTGAGCTGGCGGAAGCGGCGGTGCGGGCCGGGCTGGACGAGATCTGCGTGACGGACCACGTGGACACGGTGCTGTGGGGCGACCACCGGCCCCGGGAGCATTTCGACTGGTCGCGGCTGCTGCGGGAGCTGCCGGAGGCGCGGGAGACATACACCGGGCGGCTGGCCATCCGGCTGGGGGCGGAGCTGGGCGAGGCGCCCATGGGCTTTGACCGGGCGGAGAAACTGCTGGGCGAGGCGCCAAAGCTGGACTTTGTTATCGGCTCCGTGCATATGGCGGGCGAAAAATTCAAACATTTTGACCTGTATTACATTGAAAAAAACAGCGAAACGTATTATCATAGAGTCATAGACAGCTACTTGGAGGACGTACTGCGTCTGGCGCGGTGGGGTAGGTTCAGTGTGCTGGGCCACCTGACGCTGCCGCTGCGGTACATGAATGAAAATCTGGGCGAGCAGATGACCTTCGACGGGCATTACGACCAGTGCCGGGAGATTTTCCGGGCACTGATCGAAAGCGGGTGCGGCATCGAGTGCAACACCAACCGGGGCAACGTGCCCCTGCCGGACGCGCCGCTGTTGAAGCTGTACCGGGAGACGGGCGGCGAGATCATCACCATCGGATCGGACGCGCACTCCGCCGAATATGTAGGCTGCTGCGTCCGGGAAACGCAGGCGCTGCTGCGGACGTGCGGGTTCCGGTATTTCTGCACGTTTGAGGGCGGAAAGCCCACGTTCCGGAAGCTGTAAAAACACAAAGGAGACGACCACTATGAAAATTGCCATCGCCTGTGACCACGGCGGCTACCTGCTGAAGCAGGACATCCTCATCTGGCTGGAGGAGAACGACATCGACTACGAGGATTTCGGGTGCTACTCCACCGAGAGCGTGGACTATCCCGTATTCGCTGAAAGGGCCGCCCGGGCGGTGGCCGCCGGGGAATGCGACAAGGGCATCGTGATCTGCACCACGGGTATCGGCGTTTCCATCGCCGCCAACAAGGTGAAGGGTATACGCTGCGCGCTGTGCACCGACTCTCTCCAGGCGGAGATGACGCGGCGGCACAACGACGCCAACATGATGGCGCTGGGTGCCGGCATCACCGGCGGCAATCTGGCCAAGCGGATGGTGGAGATCTTCCTGCACACGGAGTTTGAAGGTGGACGTCACGCCCGGCGTGTGGCGCTGCTGGACGCGATACAGTAAACAGGAAAACGTATTTGTGAGGTAAACGCCTATGGTAACAAAGGGATACAACAGCTACCATGGCCGAATGTCCGGCGGAAAGATCGTGCTGATCGTGGTGCTGGCGCTGGTGCTGGTGGGCGCGGTGGCCTATCTGGTATTGCAGAACTATGTGGTGTACGATGAGGCGGGCAACGCCACCATCGACCTTCCTTTTTTCCACAGGAAGGACGACCGTGATGACAAAACGGATGACAGCACCGTCGACGGCACCGGAGACCGGGATGACATCGTGGACACGGTGGTGCCGGAGCATCCCCATGTGAAGGTGGCGGCGCTGCACGGCACGCGGCTGCCGGACGACTGCCTGTGGTGGGGCGCGGACTACATCATGAACACGCTGGCGCCGGAGGACCTGGTGCTGGCGGTAAAGCGTACCACCGGCGGCATCACCTACGCCACGGACGTGGAGACGCCGCAGGGCGTGGTGGTGGAGACGGGACGGCCCATCGAATGTCTGCGTACACTACTGAGCAGCGGACGGTACACCGTGGGGCACATCGTGTGCTTCCGGGACAGCGCCTACGCCCGGAGCGTGCCGGAAACGGCGCTGGTCCGGGAGGACGGGCAGCTGTGGTACGACGCGGAGGGGCAGGCCTGGCTGGACCCCACCGACCCGCAGGTGCTGCAATACATCACCGCGCTGGTGAAGGAGTGCGGCGAGCTGGGCTTTAAGGAGGTCCTGCTGGACCAGTTCTGCTACCCGGCGGATACGACGGGCGTTGCCAACACGGCGGCGGACCCGGCGCAGGTGCTGGCCGACTTTGCCGAAAATCTGCGGTCGGCACTGCCGGAGGGCACAGCCCTGTCGGTGGTCGTGCGGAACACGGCGGACCTGGACATCGCGCAGATGGCTGAACTGTTCGACCGGCTGTATGTGCCGGCGGAGGGCGACCTTGCCGCGGTGAAGGCCGCACTGCCGGAGGGCTATGACCCGGAGACGCGGGTGGTGGCCATGACGGCGGAGGCACCGCAAAGCGGAAGCTATGTGATCGTAAGCTGAACAAAAAAAGAAGCACCCGGGCGGGTGCTTCTTTTTTTGCCTGATTTATTCCTGAGGCGGTGTGCTGTCGGCCGGGGCACTGTCCTTGGGGGCGGAGCAGTGGGGGCAGACTCCATTTTCCAGCTTGGCACCGCACTGGCCGCAGAAGTTGGCGGGCTGGCTCTGTGCCGCCTGTGCCGCAGCTTGTGCCGCCTGTGCCGCTTCACGGCGCTGGCGGAGGGCCTCCTTCATCTCCTGCATATTCGGGGCGGCGAACACATCGCCGCTGCCCTTGCCGGTCTGATCGGCCAGCTTGTGGTTGATGGAGATGACGTTCTTCAGCAGCAGGATGGCCATCATCATCAATTCATAGCTGAGGCGGATCGCAATGGGCCCCAGGATGATGATCAGCAGACCATAGCCGCCCATCCAGATGCGGTCGCCGGTCCAGTAGTTGTACTCGGTGCGGAAGAGCATGAGCACGCCGAAGATGATAACGGCGGCGGTGGTGAAGATGTACAGGGCCTGAAGGATCTTTTCCACCATCAGGTACTTGAAGTTGCAGGTATCGTGGAGGAACTTGCCGAAGGCGCCCAGCTTTTCCCGCTTCTTCTCCGGGACCACATAGATGAAGGCCAGGACAGTGGCGACGAGGGCCAGGACACCGGCGATAATGAGCATGGTGGTAGGCATCATGATTTCTCTCTCCTTTTTATATGTGATATCCTCAATATATCGGGAAACCGGGCTATTGTCAAGGCAAAAACGTCCCGCGGCGAGAGCCGCGGGATGTTTCGTTTTCTCTGTTGATCAGTTGTTGTCCTCGGGACGGGGACGGCGGTACTCCTGGGCCTTTTCCTCGCCCTTCAGGACGCGCAGGGCACCCTGGGCCAGGGCCAGCAGCTCATCTTCACCGGGATAGACGGTGATGGGAGCGATCCAGCCGACCATCTCGGAGATGGCGTCCACGGTCTCCTTGCCGTAGGCGATGCCGCCGGTGAGGATGATCTGGTCCACCTTGCCGTGCATGACGGCGGCCATGGCGCCGATCTCCTTGCCGATCTGGTAGTGGAAGGCATCCACCACGCCGGCGATCTTCTTATCGTGCTCGGCCTGCGCCAGCAGATAGCGCATATCGTTGGAGCCGGTGTAGGCCACCAGACCGCCGCGGCCGGAGAGCATGCGGTGCATCTCCCCCTCGGTATACTTGCCGGAGAAGCACTGCTTCACCAGCTGACCGGTGGGCAGAGAACCGGAGCGCTCGGGAGAGAAGGGACCCTCGCCGTCCAGCGCGTTCTGGGTGTCCACCACGCTGCCCTTCATGTGAGCGCCGATGGAAACGCCGCCGCCCATGTGGCAGACGATGAGGTTCAGATCCTCATACTTCTTGCCCTGCTCCTTGGCGAAGCGCTTGGCCACGGCCTTCTGGTTCAGAGCGTGGAAAATGCTGACGCGCTGGAACAGGGGGTGGCCGGCATAGCGGGCCACGTCTGTCATTTCATCGATGACCACAGGGTCGACGATGTAGGAGGGGATGCCCAGCTCGTCGCCGATCTCGCGGGCGATCAGGCCGCCCAGATTGGAGGCGTGCTGTCCCTGCACGCCGATGGTGCAGTCCTTGACCATGTTGTCGTTGACAGCGTATGTACCGCCGCGAATGGGGCGCAGCAGACCGCCGCGGCCGGAGACGGCGGAGAGGGTGCGGGCGTCGAAGCCCTGCTCGCGCAGCGCCTTCATTACCAGGTCGCGGCGCCAGTCCTTCTGGGCGGGGATAGTGTTGAACTGGGCGATCTCCTCCGCACTGTGGCGCAGGGTCTTGTCGAAGAGAAGCTGCTCATCCTCATAGACACCGATCTTGGTGGAGGTGGAGCCGGGATTGACTACAAGAATTCTGTAAGACACGTTTGTTTTCCTCCTATGCTCTTTTGTTCCGCGGCACAGCGGGTAAAATCAACATTCCTTATTATACAGAATATGATGCCGTCTGTAAATGGGTTTTTACGCAAAAATGCGGTATTTTACATACGGGGCTGATTGACAAAGCGCATAGTGTGGGCTAAAATGATATATGTGAGTTTATACCGTTCTTCCATTCGGAACGGGGAAAAGGAGAACTATCCTATGGAGAAGAAGACGTTTTATATCACCACGCCCATCTATTACCCCTCGGACAAGCTGCACATCGGCCACAGCTACTGCACCGTGGCTACCGACGCTATCGCGCGTTACAAGCGTTTGCAGGGCTATGACGTCATGTTCCTGACCGGCACCGACGAGCACGGCCAGAAGATCGAGACGAAGGCCAAGGAGGCCGGCATGACGCCCCAGGCGTTCGTGGATCACATCGTGGAGGGCGAGAAGGGCATTCTGGACCTGTGGAAGCTGATGAACATCAGCAACGACCGGTTTATCCGCACCACCGACGACTATCACTGCGCCGCCGTGCAAAAGATCTTCAAGACCATGTACGAGAAGGGCGACATCTATAAGGGCACCTACAAGGGTAAGTACTGCACCCCCTGCGAGAGCTTCTGGACCGAGAGCCAGCTGGTGGACGGCAAGTGCCCCGACTGCGGCCGCGAGGTGAAGGACGCGGAGGAGGAGGCTTATTTCTTCCGGCTGAGCAAGTACGCCGACCGGATACAGCATCTGCTGGAGGATACGGACTTCCTGCAGCCCCGCACCCGCGTGAACGAGATGGTCAACAACTTCATCAAGCCCGGCCTGGAGGACCTGTGCGTCAGCCGCACCAGCTTCAGCTGGGGTATTCCCGTGGACTTTGATCCCGGCCACGTGGTGTATGTGTGGGTGGACGCGCTGTTCAACTACTGCACCGCCCTGGGCTTTGACAACGATAAATATGACGACTACGACAAGTACTGGCCCGCCGATTACCACATCGTGGGCAAGGAGATCGTGCGCTTCCACAGCATCATCTGGCCCGCCATGCTGATGAGCATGGGTATGCCTCTGCCCAAGCATGTGTACGGTCACGGATGGCTGGTCATCGACGGCGGCAAAATGTCCAAGTCCAAGGGCAACGTCGTCGATCCCTACGCCCTGTCCGAGATGTTCGGCGTGGACGCCCTGCGGTTCTTCCTGCTGCGGACGTTCCCCTTCGGCAGCGACGGCAACTTCAGCAACGAGCTGCTGATCGGCACGATCAACACCGACCTGGCCAACAAGCTGGGCAACCTGGTCAGCCGCACCACCGGCATGGCGGAAAAGTACTTCGGCGGCAAGCTGCCCGTACAGCGGGAGGACGCTCCGGAGGACTGCGAGCTGAAGAAGATGGCCTGCGCGCTGCGTGACCGCTATCAGGCGGAGATGGACAAGCTGCAGCTGCAGAACGGACTGGACGAGGTGTTCAAGGTCATCGACCGGGCCAACAAGTATATCGACGAGACGGCCCCCTGGGCGCTGGGCAAGGACGAGAGCAAGCGCGAGCGCCTGGCCGCCGTGCTGTACAACCTGCTGGAGACCATCCGCATCTGCACGACCCTGCTGCTGCCGGTCATGCCCGACACCTGCGATAAGATATTCGCCAAGCTGGGCGCGGACGAGGCCTGCCGCAGCTGGGACAACGCCAACGTGTGGGGCGTGCTGCCTGCGGGCGCGCAGATCAGCAAGGGTGAGAACCTGTTTCCCCGCATCGATGTGGACGAAGCCCTGGCCAAGCTGAACGAGCTGCAGGAGCAGCAGAAGAAGGCCGCCCTGCCGGCCGTGGAGCTGGAGCCCTATGTGGAGGACGAGGTAGACTTCGATACGTTTCTGAAGTCCGATTTCCGCGCCGTGAAGATCAAGAACTGCGAGGCGGTGAAGAAGAGCGACAAGCTGCTGAAGTTCACCCTGGACGACGGCAGCGGCACGGACCGCATCATCCTCTCCGGTATCCACCAGTACTATGAGCCGGAGCAGCTGATCGGCAAGACGGCCATCGCCATCCTGAACCTGCCGCCGCGGAAGATGATGGGCATCCCCTCCTGCGGCATGCTGATCTCCGCCGTGCACAAGGAGAAGGGTGAGGAGAAGCTGCACCTGATGCTGATCGACGACAGCGTCCCCGCCGGCGCCAAGCTGTGCTGACAAAAAGTGACCGAAGGAGCACCCCGCCAGGGGTGCTCCTTTTACTATATAATATACTTCGTAAGAATTTTGAAAGGAAGCGTCATATCCTGCTTCAAAAGGGTAGTTAATGTGTGAAGAAGGCGAAAGGAGGTACGTCGCCCCATGGAGGACCAACAGATCATACGCCTGTTTTTTGAGCACTCGGAGCAGGCGATCACCGAGCTGTCACGGAAGTACGGCGCGCTGTGCTTCCAAATCGCCGACAACATTCTGGATGACCCGCAGGACGCGGAGGAATGCGTCAACGACGCCTGGCTCGGCGCGTGGAACAGCATTCCCCCTCGATCCCCCGACCCGCTGAGAGCCTATATCTGCCGCATTGTCCGCAACCTTTCTTTGAAAAAGCTGCGGGCCAATTCCGCGCTGAAGCGGAGCAGCCGGTTTGAGGTCTCACTATCCGAACTGGAGGACTGTATTTCCGCCCATTCCCTCGACGAGCAGCTTGCCGCAGGCGAGCTGTCCGCGCAGATCAATGCGTTTCTCGCTGCCCTGCGCCGGGATGACCGGGTCATGTTCGTCAGGCGGTACTGGTTCGCGCAGCCGTTGTCCGAGATCGCGGATGCCTTCGGTACCACTGAAAACAACGTATCTGTCCGGCTGGGCAGAATTCGCAGGAAATTACATACGTACCTGGAACGTAAGGAGGTAACTCTATGATGGAGCACAACACCGAAAAGCTGCTCTCCGCCATCGGAGACGTGGATGCGGCGTATCTGGAGGAGGCCCTTGATTTTGATGCCGCGAACGCGGGCCGGAAACGGGCAGCCCGCTTCCCTAAATTATCCGCCGCGTGCGTGGCGGTGCTGGTCATACTGGGCGTATCCGTGACCGCCTTTGCCGTCAGCAGACTGCCGCTGTCATGGCGCGACATCTTTTCTCCTGAACAGACCGTCATCGGCGACGGGGACGAGACGCCGGTGGTCTCCCAACAGCAACCCACGGCAGCTGCGGAGGAGCTGCACATCCGTGTGGAAAAGGTGATCTCGGACGAGCGCGCCCTGTATCTTCTCTATTCTGTGAAGGCCAACGAGGGGGCTGTGCTGGATCAGAGCGGCCAATTCGCCGACTTCGAGCTGTACTTCCCCGGTCAGATGATGTCCGGCGCGTATGTGTCGTCCTTCCTCCCGCGGAAGGAGGGCGTGCCGGAGAACGAGCTGGAGGGCGTCGTATACGCCAACTGGCAGCCGGGCAGCAGTGCCAACGGTCTGGTGATGACCTTCGCCAACTGGCAGGAGAAACGGTGGTTCGACGACGAGAAGATCGACTTCAACGTGGCGGAGATGGTGGAAAACGCCGGAGAGAACGCCAAGCTGCCCCAGTGCCAGCAGCGTTTCCGCAACGGAACGGTGCGGTATTACTGGCAGCCGGGGGATGCGGATGTGCAGCTGCCCTGCGGCGCGTCCATCTGCAACGCCGGGTGGGAGGACGGCGTCCTCCAGCTGGTGATGAAAGAACCGTTGGGTTCGGACGAATGGTCCGCGTCCTGGGAGACGAACTGGTATTTCCTGGACACGCGGACGGACACGGTCATCTATCCGGAGTCCCACTGTCATTTCGGACAGCCCAACGAGTTTGACCCGGAGGCGGCGGATGCCGACTGGCGGTACTTTTGGCGGGATGTGGCCGTTGACAAGGAAGCGCTCCCTTATCTGGAGCTGCACTGGGGCGGAAAGGAGATCACCACCACCGTGCTGCCGGGAAACTGGAAGGTCACGCTGGAGGAAACACCCGTCACTGTGCAGAGCGAGGTGCTGGCAGAGGACGTGCCCCTGACCTATGGCGGGGAGGAACTGACGGCGGAGCGGATCGAATGCTCCAAGCTGTCCATGGCGGTGTATTTTGCCGACTATGTTGATTCTACTACGGGTATTCTTGGCAAGTTCGAGATATTTGATGCAAACGGCGATACTATCCCGTGCCAATGGAGCTTTATCGCAGATCAAACCGACGATAGCTGTATGATCTGGACGCGGTTCGATGAGCCCATGGAGCCGGAGCGCATCTGCAAGCTGACGTTCAACGGAGAGACTGTGTTTGCGCGCTGACGGTTCCGCGCAATCCGCTTCGGGAACGGCAGAACAAAAGAGGGGCGGCATCGCCCCTCTTTTGTCGTCTGCTATCGTCCAGGACGGCGCGGAGGCCGCCGCATCGGCGGAATGCCGAATTCTCCCGCGCTGTCTTGCAAGGTGCCGCCCGGTTTGCTATAATGGTGCCATCACGGATGGCAAGGAGGGACAGGCTGTGGGCGACGGCTATTTTCTGCTGACAAATCTGCTTTCTGAGGACGAGAAACGGGTGATCACCAGCATCACGGCACATATCGAGCGCGGCGAGAAGCGCGTGGGTATCCAGCAGATCGCCAACGAGAACTTTCTCTCCACCACCACCATCGTCAAGATGTGCAAGCGGCTGGGCTTTGACGGATACAGCGAGCTGTACTACTACCTCAGCCGCCAGTTCAACTCCCACGGCCAGGACCGCAGCGCGGAGAATATCAAGAGCCTGATCGACAATTATTCCGACGAGCTGCTGGACCGGTTCTGCGGCCTGCTGGACCAGTCGCGCCGGGCCAAGCTGTTCACCACCGGCGAGGGATTTTCCAACATTGTGGGCGCCTATATCGCCCAACGGCTGTCCATCTGCGGCTTTATGGTGTTCAACAACGTTCATTTCTATGACTATATGCTGTTCCGCGACGCGCACCACCTGTCCGACGCGGCGGAGGCCCCGCCGGTGATGTTCGCCGTCAGCCAGAGCGGCGAGACGGAGCCGGTGCTGAACGACGTGCGTCACGCCCGGCAGAACGGCCACAAGATCGTCACGTTCACCAAGCGGAGCGACTCTACCCTGGCGCAGATGTCGGACATCGTGTTTGTGGTGGACGGCTCGCGGCAGACGCTGGCCGGCAGCCTGCCCAACAGCTTTTTCGGCCATGTGATACTGGCGTTCGAGGAGCTGGTGGCGTTCTACTTCGGGCGGGAGAGGGACGCCTGAGATATTACTTTTTTTACCAAATCGGAAAATTTTTCTCTATAAAGGTGTGCTATACTGTGAGACGGTATGGTGCGCCTTTTGCTGTGCCATGCCGCTGTACACGTCCCGGAGAACTACTCCGGGCAAGGGAACAACACTTTATGGAGGAAAAAAGAATGAAAAAGTTTTTTGCTCTGCTGCTGGCGCTGGTCATGGCGCTCGGCCTGCTGGCCGGCTGCGGTGACAAGACCGATGGCGACAATACCGGCGACACCGACGGCGCGAAGAAGATCGAGACCCTGAAGGTCGCGTTCGTGCCCTCCCGCGAGCCGGAGGAGATCATTACCGTTACCGAGCCCCTGAAGCAGATGCTGAAGGACGAGCTGGCCAAGCAGGGCTACGAGGTGGGCGACGTGGAGATCACTGTCGGCACCACCTATGAGGCCGTGGGCGAGGGCCTTGAGGCCGGTACCATCGACGTGGGTCTGATCCCCGGCGGCACCTATGTGCTGTATGACGACGGCGCCGAGGTCATTCTGACCGCTACCCGCGACGGCTTGAGCAAGGACTCCGACAACGCCAAGGACTGGAATGACGGCCAGCCCACCGAGGCTTCCGACAAGCAGGCCGTTTCCTACCGCGCCCTGTTCATCGCCGGCCCCTCTGACAAGGGCCAGGAGCTGGTGAAGAAGGTCAACGCCGGCGAAGAGCTGACCTGGGAGGACCTGGACAGCGCCAACTGGAGCGTCATGGGCACCTCTTCCCCCGCCGGCTACATCTATCCCGCCCTGTGGCTGCAGGATCACTACGGCAAGGGCATCTCTGACCTGAAGAGCGCCGTGCAGTCCGACTCCTACGCCAGCGCCTTTGCCCGTCTGGCCTCCGGCCAGGTGGACGTGCTGGTGACCTATGCCGACGCGCGCCGCGACTATGCCGAGCGCTGGAACACCGAGTTCAGCCGCGAGGGCTCCATCTGGGAGGAGACCGGCGTGATCGGCGTGACCGCCCCCATCTACAACGACACCATCTCCGTCAGCAAGAACTCCGAGATCATGGACGCGGACCTGATCGCCGCGCTGCAGCAGGCGTTCATCAACATCGGCAACACCGATGCCGGTAAGGAAGTCATCGCTATCTACAGCCACAACGGCTATCAGGTGGCACAGGCTTCCGATTACGACAACGAGCGCGCCGCGCAGAAGCTCATCCAGGAGCTGTCTGCCGCCAACTAAAGCACTTTCCCAAGCGCGGGGAGGACTGCACAGCCATGACCTTCCGCTGTGCAGCCCTCCCCGTGTGCTATTTCAGGAAAAGAGGAGACCATATGATCATTTTCGACCATGTATCCAAGGTGTATCCCAACGGTACGGTGGGTCTGGACGACGTGGACCTGACCATTCAGGACGGCGAGTTTGTGGCCATCATCGGCCGTTCCGGCGCGGGCAAGTCCACGCTGCTGCGCTCCGTGAACCGGATGCACCAGATCACCTCCGGCACGCTGACGGTGAACGGCACCGATGTCAGCACCCTGTCGGGCAAGAGCCTGCGCCGGTTCCGCCGGGGCATCGGTATGGTGTTCCAGTCCTTCAATCTGGTGACCCGCACCACCGTCATCAAGAACGTGCTGTCCGCCTGCGTGCCGGATATGCCCTTCTGGCGGGTGCTGCTGGGCGCCTTCCGAAAGGCGGATAAGATCAAGGCGCTGGAATCGCTGGATAAGGTGGGTATTCTGGACAAAGCCTACATCCGCGCCGACCAGCTCTCCGGCGGTCAGCAGCAGCGGGTGGCGCTGGCCCGCACACTGACCCAGAACCCCCGGATCATTCTGGCAGACGAGCCGGTGGCTGCCCTTGACCCCGTTACCGCCAAGCAGGTGATGCAGGACTTCGTCCGCATCAATGAGGAGATGGGCATCTCCATCCTGCTGAACATCCACCATGTGGAGCTGGCGCTGGAGTACGCCGACCGCATTATCGGCATCCGCGCCGGCAAGATCGTCTATGACGGGCCCTCCGCCAATGTGGACCAGTCGGTGCTGGACGCCATCTACGGTGACGACAGCGAGACGGAGGCAGACGCATGAGCCTGTACGACCGTCTGTTCAAGCCCCGCCGCTATACGCTGCCCAACGGCGCGGTGGTGGAGGAAAAACGCAGCCGCGCGCCGCTGGTCATTCTGATCGTGCTGGCGCTGGGCGCGCTGTCTGTGCACATCACCGGCTTCGATTTCGGGGTGTTGGTGAAGAAGGGCAGCAAGTTTTTCGATATCCTCGCGGCCATGTTCCCGCCCAACACGGGGTATCTGAGCAAGATCTGGCAGCCCCTGTGGGACACCATCAAGATGTCCTTCCTGGGTTCGTTCATCGGCGCGGTGCTGGCGATCCCCTTTGCCGTAGCCGCCGCCAGCAACATCGTCACCAACCGCGTGGTGGTGTTCATCGTCCGGCTGTTTCTCAGCCTTGTGCGGACACTGCCCACGCTGGTGTGCGCCCTGATCGCCACCTACATCTTCGGCCTGGGCACCATGGCGGGCACCTGCGCCATCGCGGTGTTTACCTTTGCCTATGTGGGCAAGCAGCTCTTCGAGATCATCGAGACGGTGGATATGGGACCCTATGAGGCCATGGAGGCGCTGGGCGCCACCCGGCTGCAGGCCTTTACCACGGCGGTGTTTCCCCAGGTGCTGCCCACCTATCTGTCCGTATCCCTGTTCTGCCTGGAGGGCAACGTGCGCTACGCCTCCATCCTGGGCTACGTGGGCGCGGGCGGACTGGGCCTTATTATGAATGAAAAGATCGGCTGGCGTGAGTACGACAGCCTTGGCATGATCCTGATCGTTCTGTTTGTGGCCGTTATGGTCATCGAGGCGATCAGCCACGCCCTGCGTAAAAAACTGACGTAAGGAGGGCCGTATGGAACAGAGAATTCAAAAAGCCTACGCCTCCGCGCCGAAAACGTGGCTGTGGCAGCTGCTGGCGGCCTTCATCGTGGCCTGCCTGCTGGCGTGGTCCGGCACGGCCGTACAGACCAGCAACCCCACCAGCAACGGGCTGGAGGTAGCCGGGAATATCATCTCCGGTATCTTCCATCCCTCCGCCAAGCTGCTGTTCACACTGGGCACCAACGGTGTGCCTTATCTGCTGCTGGAGACGTTCTGCATCGCCTTTCTGGGCACCATCGTGGGCGCGGTGATCTCGCTGCCCCTGTCGTTTATCTCCGCCAGCAATCTGGTCCCCAAGCCGCTGGCGCTGGTGGGACGCATTCTGATCGCCGCTATCCGCACCGTCCCCGCCTTTGTCTACGGCCTGATGTTCATCCGCGTCACCGGCCCCGGTCCCTTCGCGGGCCTGCTGACCATGTCCCTGTGCTCCATCGGCATGGTGTCCAAGATGTTTATCGAGAGCATCGAGGACCTGGACAAGCGCATCCTGGAGTCGTTGGACGCCGCGGGCTGCACCACGTTCCAGAAGATCCGCTACGGCATTCTGCCGCAGCTGACGGCGGACTTTACCTCCACCATCATCTACCGCTTCGACATGAACCTGCGCGACGCCACAGTGCTGGGCCTGGTGGGCGCGGGCGGTATCGGCGCGCCGCTGATCTTCGCCATGAGCGCCTATCGCTGGAACGAGGTGGGCGCGATCCTGCTGGGCCTGATCGTGCTGGTGCTGATCATCGAGTGGATATCCTCCCGGATCCGTATCAAGCTGGCACGGGGGTGAGCCGATGGACACAAAACGCTTTACCATCTACTTCACCTCTGACCTCCATGGTTATATCTATCCCACCGACTACCGCAGCCGGCAGGAGAGGGATATCGGTCTGTTCAAGTGTGCCAGCCAGTTTCATAAGGACGGGAACACGCTGGTCATCGACGGCGGCGATATCCTGCAGGGCTCGCCGCTGGGTGCCTACTGCCATGACACATTGGGCGACGCCAGCCGGTTCGCCGAGATAATGAACCGCTGCGGCTACGACTATGTGACCCTGGGCAACCACGACTTCAACTACGGCATGGACTATCTGGACAGCTATCTCAACGCTCTGCACGCCCGCTGCGTCTGCGAGAATGTCCGCTGGGACGGCGCCCGCGTGCGCTTCCCTGCCCGTATCCACACGCTGGAGAACGGCCTGCGGATCGGCATCGTGGGCATCGTCACCGACTACGTGAATATCTGGGAGAAGCCGGAGCACCTGTCCGGCATCACTATCAGCGACCCTATCCCCGCCGCGCGTGCGGCGCTGGAATCCCTGCGGGGCCGGGTGGATGTGACGCTGTGCATTTATCACGGCGGCTTCGAGAGAGATCTGGCCACCGGCCGCGTGCTGTCTACCACCCACGAGAACGTGGCCTACCGCCTGTGCCAGGAGCTGGACTTTGACCTTCTGCTGACAGGGCACCAGCACATGACCGTCCACGGGCAGACGCTGTGCGGTACTTTCGTGGTGCAGCCCACCGACCGGGGACAGGAATTCCTGCACATCGAGGCGGCCATATCCGAAACGGGCAAGCGCTTCACCAGCGAGACGATCCCCGCATCCGGTGCATGCCGCCGGGAGTGGCTGGACGAGTTCGCCGGCATGGAGCGCGGCGCCCAGGACTGGCTGGATCAGGTGGTGGGCCATCTGCCGCAGTCTCTGATGCCGGACACGCCGCTGCACATGGCGGCCGGAGGCAGCGGCCTCCCCGATCTGTTCAACGCGGTGCAGCTTTGGGCCAGCGGCGCGCAGCTGTCCGCCTCCAGCCTGGCCAACGATGCGGCGGGGCTCCCGCGGGTGGTGCGGCGGCGCGATCTGCTGATCGCCTACCCCTACACCAACACGCTGTCGGTGCTGGAGATCACCGGCGCTGTTCTGCGGCAGGCGATGGAGCGCAGCGCGGCGTACTTTACCCGGAACGACGACGGCACCCTGCGGGTGTCGGACTGCTTCCTGGAGCCGAAGGTGGAGCATTACAACTACGACTACTACATGGGCGTGTCCTACACCTACGATATCTCCCGCCCGGTGGGGCAGCGGGTCGCTGCCATGACCGTGCAGGGAAAGCCCGTGGCGGATACCGATGTGTTCACCATCTGCCTGAACAGCTACCGCGCCAGCGGCACCGGCGGGTATGACTGCTATGTGGGCTGCCCCGTGGTGCGGGAGATCGGCACGGAGATGTCCGATCTGATCCTGGACTACTTCAAGCAGTACGGCGACGCCATGCCGGAGCGCCGCGGCGATTTCCGGGTCCTTCCGCCTGTGCGGAGCGAGGGATAAGCGCCGCGCGTCCGGGCCAACCGCTGCCGTTTTACAACGCTTCCTGTGCTCCAAAAGCCCCGGGACCTTTTCGGCCCCGGGGCTTTTTGGCGTGTGGTACATAACTCTAATTCAGGATTTGCAAAAGAAAAAACCTCGGAACCCTTCGGGTAATGTTCGTAGGGACACAAGTTGACACCATATCTTGCAAGGGGGCGGACAGCGTTTGCTGTCCGCTTTCTTGCGTTTTTTCCTCTGTTTTTATTATGCGGGAAGCTGGAATACCTCACTCAGGGGCGGCGCAATGCGCGGCTGCGCCTCGCCCTGCTCCATTTCGCTGTCCACCGTGCCGATGTCGCGGTAGACGATGCGGATGCTCTGGTGGGAGCTGCGGGAGTATTTCTCCGTCCGTTCTCCCACCTCGATCCGCTGGATGAACAAACGCAGCAGTTCCGGCGTCAGCTCGTCGATGGCGGTGTACTGCTTTGCCTTCTCAACGAATGTGTTCACGTTGGCGGAGGCGGCTTTCAGCTTTTCCAGCCGGGACTCCTTTTCGGGGATCTGTTCCTCCAACGCTTTCTGCTCGCCGGTGTAATCGCCCGCCAGCATCCGGTACTGCTCATCGGTCACCCGCCCCAGCACATTGTCCTCATAGAGCCGCTTGAACAGCTTGGACAGTTCCTCTCTGCGCCGCCGCATGGTATCCAGATCTTTTTGGAGCGTGTTCATCTCACGCCGCAGCTCCAGCGTATTCTTGCTGCTGATGTAGGCGGCGAACTGCTTTTCCTTCATCCGCGCGAAGTGCGTCACCCGGCGTAAGTCCTCCAGTACAACGGCTTTCAGCTCAAACTCCCGGATGTGATGCGGCGTACAGACGGTCTTGCCCTTTTTGCCGTAGGTGTAGCACTTGAAGTTGTACTCCGTCCGCTTCATCGTGCTGGCTCTGTGCAGCACCAGCGGCTTGCCGCAATCCGCGCAGAACACCAGTCCAGAGAAGATGTTCGGCTCGTCCATGTGCTTGGGAACACGCTTTCTGTGCTGACGCACCTCCTGCACGATGTCCCACTGCTCCTGCGTGACAAGGGCTTCGTGGGTGTTCTTCACTACGAACCGCTCACTTTCAGGGCGCTCCACGCGCTGCTTATTTTTGTAGGAGATCGTAGTGGTGCGAAGCCCAACCGAGTGTCCGAGGTAGACCTCATTGTTCAGAATGCTGGTGACGCTGTTGGAAGACCACAGGCAGGGTCTGGTGGTGTCCAGTCCTCGATGGCTTTTCCCGGTCTTGCGGTAGTAGGCGTTGGACGGGTTCACCACCTGCTCCTTGGTGAGGATGGTGGCGATCCGCTTGGGGCCGTTTCCAGCGGCGCAGAGGGAGAAGATGCGCTTCACCACAGGCGCGGTGTCCTCGTCCGGAACCAGCGTGTTGGCGTCACCATCACTTTTCCGATAGCCGTAGGGCGGTCTGCCGCCCAGCCGCTCTCCCTGCTCCGCTTTCATTTTCATGACCGCGCGGACCTTGCGGCTGGTATCCTTGGCGTGAAGCTCGTTGGCCCAGTTGCGGATGGGGTTGAAGTCATTGCTGCTCTCCACCGTGGAATCCACGCCATCGTTGACAGCGATGAAGCGGACATTCTTCTGGGGAAAATATATCTCCATGTAGTAGCCTACCTGAAGGTATTCTCGCCCCAAGCGGGAGGCATCCTTTACGATGAGGTTCGCCACCTGTCCCGCTTCGATCATCTCCACGATCTTTTTCCATGAAGGCCGCTCGAAGTTCGTACCAGAGTAGCCGTCATCCGCAAGGAAGATGGTGTTCTCGAAGCCCTTTTCTTTTGCGTATTTCTCCAGCAGGGTGCGCTGGTGCTGAATGCTGTTGGACTCTCCGGCCCGCTCGTCCTCCTGACTGAGCCGCCCGTAGAGTACGGTGTATTGCTGATTTTCTTGACCTGCCATAGTTACCTCCTTTTCGTTGGGGCAGGCCGGTACGGTAACACGAAGTATACCGCACCGGCCTCCGCAAGTCTACTGAAACTTTACTGCTCATGATGCTCCCTCTCTAACTTTGTGTCGATGAGCCGCAGGAGTTTGTCTGTGGGTGTTGCCGATGCGCCGCCGGGGAATACGGAGGTCACAAGGAAGCACTTCCCACCGACCAGCATCGCCCGTTGACGGGTGAGGTCATCGCCCTCCCATTTGGCTGTGCTGTCACGGAACAACGTTTCCACGCCGCCGTCCTCGGAGCGGCGCAGGATGACCTGCTCCGGCCGGTAGGCACCGAGGATGCCCGTGTCACGATAAATTTCCCAATCCTGTTTCATCCTAATCCTCCCATCGTTTGCTCATGCTGTTGCTTTTTCTGTTCTTCCCACGCGGCGTGTTCATCCAATTTTTCTTTCACAGCCATAGCCGCGCCCGCGGCGAAGCCGATCGCCGCGCCGAAGTTTTCAGCGGCGATCTTCGCCTCCATGCGCCGCCGCTTTTCCTCGGCGTCCTCATCCTCGTCCATCAATGTCCCCACAGCGGTCAGCCCGGCCACGGCGGGGATCAGAGGAACAGGCCGCGGATCGCTGCCGCGCCATACCAACCCGCCAGTGTCGCCGTGCCAAGGATCAGCGCCAGCATGATCCACTTGAGGGCCACCAGCAGGCTGAAGTCCGGAAGCCAGTCGATCCACTTGGAGGAATACTTCTCGCTCAGGTTCCCAACCCGTTCCAGCAGTTTGTTCATCTCTGTCAGTGATTTCTGCATCTCCGTGAGCGACTTCTGCACCGGTGTCAGGTCGATGTGTGCTCTCAGACCGGGGATTGCTTTCCGAATTTCCTCCAGCTCCCAGTTTATTCCGTCTGCCTGCTCCGTCAGCTTGTTCATCGCCTGCGGCAGATTGCACTGGATCACAATGGGCTGGATCGGCTGCGGTGCAGACGGCGGCGCGCTGTTCGGCTGATTCAGCCGTTTCAATTCCTCCATCGGTTTCCGCTGCTCGACGGAGTTTTCTCTTGACGAGCTCTGCCCGTATTCTGAATTCATGCTCCATGACCTCCTTGCAATACTTTTCCTCGTGTAGTTTGTTGTCACGGCATTTTAGTCCGTCCGGCGTGGTGTAGGTGATGTACTTGCGGCCACTCTCCCAGCGCACCGCATAGCCCTCGGATGCCATCAGGGAAACGAAAGCGTCCTTGTCGGCGGCGTATTTCATGCACTCGTCAATGGTGTTCATGAGCCGCAGCTTCCAGCTTTGACCCTTCAGAGCCGTGTGGTATTCCGCGCCGCTCATGCCGCGGGCCTGCTGCGCGGTCGGCTCAAAGACCGGCAGGCCCATTTCCTGACAGATCATGTCATTGCGCCGCATCAACTCTTGCAGTTGTTCCTTCGCCATGTGCAGCTTTTTGCCGGTCTCAAAGTTGACGGAGTTGATGACGCAGTGGGAGTGGATGTGCTCCCGGTCTACATGGGTGCAGACCAGCACCTCGCAGCCGTCGAAGTATTCCGCCAGCCGCCGCGCGGCTTCGTGGGCCTGTCGGGGATCGACTGCCGCACCCTTTGGAAAACTCTGCACCATGTGATAGAACATCACCCCGCCATCCTTGTGATAGAGCAGCTTCGTGTTCAGAAAATCGTCGTAGACGCTCTGGGGCTGGCAGTTGATGCCGCTGACGAGCGGCGCGCCCTCCCATGTGGTTTTCATCTCCTGCATGACGTAGAGCATCACGCCGCGCATGGCGGCGCGGGATTGCGTGCCCCGCTTGTAGTTCACGAAATGTACGATGGCCATACGGCTCACCGCCCTTCCATGACTGACCGCAGCGCGGCGCTGACCTCGGACAGCTCACTGGCAGCTTTTTCCAGACCGATGACCTGCACCTTGCCCATGTTGGCGAGGACGGTGAGGCGGTTGATGTTGCTGCCGATGCCCTTGAGCTGGCGGAGCAGTTCCTTCTGTTCGTCGATGACCACGATCCGTTTGCCGAGGCAGCAGGCGGTGACGTAATCGCTCATGGACATGTGGGCCTTCGCCGCCAGTGCTCTGATCTTCTCGCGGTCGGCGGACGCCATGCGCGTGCTGAATTTGATATCTTTTTTCATGTTTTTCTCCAATCGTAGCTAAAAGTGGGTCCGGGCTTCCGCCCGGAATTTGGGTGCAGGGCTTTGCCCGCTCGGTGCATTTGACAGGGCAGCGGCTTCGCCGCAGACCAGACAAATGCGATGCTGGCCACCTCCAACGGAGGTGATTAAACTCCCGTAAAAGGAAACCTCTGCGCCTATCGGGAATAACGGTTTACGCAGAGGAATTTTCCATCTGCGGCAGAGAAATGAACTGTTTCTTCATCCGGCTTTCAAGGGATTATTTCCCCTGCACACAGCGCTTTTTCGGCGCTCCTGTATGGGGCGGTATCACTACCCTCGACGTGCGCTTCGTGCCGTTGAAACGCTGGACGCGCAGGGGGCTTGGCGGCGTATTCGTCGTTTTTATGCCGTCTCGGAATTTGCCCCGTGCGGGCAGAATATCCCCGCGGCGGGCACACACGCCACCCCAGCCCCGAACCGCGCACACAGCGGCTCACAGGGCGAAACAGGGACGTTTTAGATGGGGGGGGTGGTATCACTACCCTCGGCGTGCGCTGCGTGGTCCGGAACCTCTGCGCGCGCAGAGGTCAGGGGGCATACTTTGCCATTTTTGCATGGGTCGAGAGGCTGTTGAAAAAACAGAGAGCCTTCGGAACGGAGACGCGCATCGTGCGTGTCTCTGTTCCGAGGCGCCGCGGTCCCGCAGGGCCGCGCTGCTCCACTGCTGGTTCTTGCGTTGTACCGGCGAGCTTCACGGCTTGTCATCGCTGCGTCGAAGTGCGGATAGAGATTTGTTGACGGACTTGTTAGATTCTGCTTGCAGGATAAGGGATTCTTCTTTGGTTACAGCGGTGCGTTTTGAGGACCGCTGTTTGTGTCGATCCATGCGAGGAACTTGTCTTTCGGAATGACGATCCGGCTGCCGATTTTGAGCGCGGGGAAGCCGCTGCTTCGTGCCAGCTCATAAGCACCGGCGCGGGAGATCCCCAGCACAGCAGCGACCTCTGCGACGGAGAGCATCAGCGGCAGCTCGTCGTAGCTTATATAGGTGGAGTGTATCATGGCGTTCTTCCTTTCCTCATGCTCCGGGCAGCAGATTCATTGCGGACAGCTTGCACTGAACTCGTTGCCGTTCTGCTGTACGCTCGACCGCGGATAGTTGGTGCGTATGAAAAATTTCTACGGCTTCACGGATCGGTCTGAGGGTGTAGCGCAGGTTGCCGTTCTTCTTGATGCCTGATCTCATCAGGACAGAGGTCGGCTCAGTATAGATGAGACCTTTCTCCGCGAGCGCGTCGACGTATCGCATGACCGTATTCTTTGCGCGGCCAACGGCATTGCCGATCGTGGTGTAGCTCGGCCAACACTGATAGGTGCGTCGGTTTTCAAGACAGCGAAGATAGGCATACACTGCGATCTCGCTTGCGTCCAGTCCGAGCGAAAAAA